>FWPU01007539.1_pt1 | contig 19938 bp, 17 predicted proteins | sample 2228361 | NCBI WGS metagenome assembly FWPU01 (sample SAMEA103939777, study PRJEB20133) | metagenome
GATTTCGCGGCATTTTCAGGACCAAGTGGGGGTGAGAGTCTTGGAGGCAAAAGCAGATGATTTCGACCTGATCTTTCTCTGCTATCTGATAGGCAAGCTCAAGGTAGGTCTTTTTGATGTTATCGTTAGCGAAAGCATAGCTTTTGGAGTGGCACTGTTGAGTGATGTGGCAGATGCCGCCTGGGATATGGATGCGTCTTCTCCTCCCCATCTCGATAAAGAATAACTTTGCTGTTGGAAATTCAGCGAAAAAATCTCATGGCCGATGCTGCAAGTTTAATGCTACAAATATTTTCTTCTTCCAAGTGCCAGGCCTAGAACTGCCCTGTGAAAGAAGAAGAGGTTTGGGTTAACCAGTATAAGGATCCCATTCAAGCGCAGCAGAGCTTAGAAGCGTATCGTCATTTTTACAACTACGAGAGACCTCACCAGGCACTAAATTATGCCACGCCCTATGAGGTCTACTCAGGTCGGGTTAAGTTGGAGGTGAAAAATAAACCGGAAACCCTCCAATCAGAATTAGGGGTTCCTGTCGCGTTATCTTGACGCACTACATCATCAATTATCCCATGTTCATACCTTGAGAGGAGATGTATTTACTAAAGAGGGTCGCCCGGATAAGGCAGCGGTCGAATACAAGAGGGCCATTGAACTTAATCCTCAAAACGAACGGGCCGGGGAGAAGCTTGAGAAAGTATTAGAAAGCAAACGAGGCGGCCCAAAACCTTAACAGGCCTAGCTGGCCGAACTTCTTGCCGGCCGGCAACAAGAGGAAAACTTCATTTTCTCTGCTCTCCGCGGGCTCTGCGCTGAAATATCTCTCGTACTGCGGCGAAGACCTCATCCACGGAGATCGAGGCGAAACAGCGCAGGTCGATCGGACATTGCCTTAAAAAGCAGGGGCTGCATTCGATGCTGTGCTTCGCGACGCGAGCCGATTCGCTCCAGGGGCCGGTCAGCCTCTCGTCGCTCGAACCAAATATCGCCACCTGCGGCACGCCGAGCGCTGCGGCCAGATGCATCGGCCCCGAATCGTTGGTGATGAAGAGGTCGCACTGCGCGATCAGCCCGATCAGTTCGCCCAGGCTCGTCGCGCCCGCTAAATTGTGAGCGTGATGCCGCATCGAATTTACTATCTCCTCGCCCAGCCTTCGCTCGTCCCGCGAGCCGAAGATCACAACCTCCATTGCCAGTTCATCTATTAGCCTGTCGGCCAGCGCGGCGTAGCGCGCGGTGGGCCAGCGCTTGGCCGGTCCATAGTAGGCGCCGGGGTTCAGCCCGGCCAATTTGCGCCCTCCGGTTAGGCCGATCGACCTGAGCTTGGCCTGCGCGAGGTTGAGCAATTCCTCCGCCGGGCTTATCGAAATATCGGGACGGAAATCTCCTTCAGGTTCATAGTCGCGGTCGCTCAGCCCGGCTCCGCTCAAAATGCCCAGGTAATAATAAATTTCATGCTGACGCAAAACCTCAGGCCGCAGTTTTACTTTGTGGGTCAAGAGAAACCCGCGCCCGTCGGTGGCATAGCCGATGCGCGCCCTGATGCCGGCGAGCCTGACCAGCAGCGCCGACCTCAGCGAGTTGGGCAGCAACAGCGCGGCGTCGAAGCGACTCGTCTTGAGCCGGGCCGCTGTCGAAAGCGTGGAGTCGATGGCGCCTCCCGGCTGGTAAACCAAGACCTCATCGAGGTACTCAGCACTGCTGTAAATTTCGGCAACCCACGGGCGGACGAGCAGCGAAATGCGCGCCCGCGGCGCGAGCCGGCGCAGCTCGCGCAGCACCGGTATGCTCATCACGGCATCTCCGATCCAGTTGGTGGCAACCACCAGCAGCCGGTTGCAGTAGCCGAGCATGCTCACCTGCCGAACCTCCCGAGGGCCGCTTCGAGATAAAACTTGAGCCGGCCCTCGTCTTCGACGTGCGCCTCCAGCTTCGCGAAGCAAAACGGAAACCGGCCGAGATCAAGTTCGGCCAGCTTAACCGCATCCTTTTCCGTGGTTATCGCCGCCACCGCTCCGATTTGCCGGGCACGCGCTGCGATCTCGTCGATTTCAGATTGCGTGTAGCTGTGATGGTCGGGGAAGGCGAGCTTGTCTTTGAGCTTTATGCCGAAGTGCTTGAGGTCGGAAAAGAAAATATCGGGGCGCGCGACGCCGGCAAAGGCCAGTACGGGTTTTTCGGTGAAAGCGGTAGCGGGCAAAAGCTTCTCCCGGTCCGCCGCAGGCAAATCGCCGGCGCGACAGGCGGCCTCGACCGGAGCAAACCCTGCGACATCGTGGTAGCCGTAAAGGAAATGCACGGTCCGGTTGTAACGCCTTATCCTGGAGTTGAGCGTTTCCTGATCGAAGGGGTGGTCGGCGCGGGTGATAACTACCAGGTCGGCGCGCTTTACCTCGCCGAGCGGCTCGCGCAGCCGGCCGAGGGGCAGCAGCCATTCTCCGCCGAAGGGATCGGTGGCGTCGATCAGCAGTATGTTAAGATTGCGCGCCAGGCCGATCTGCTGGTAGCCATCGTCGAGCAGAAAGACGCATTCGCCCAACTCATCCTCGATCATCCTCGCCGCGGCATAGCGGTCCTCGGCTACCACGACGCGGACTCCCTTCAGGTTGCCTGCCAGGAGAAATGGCTCGTCTCCGGCCTGCCTCCATCCAGCCAGAAGCCTCTCGCCGTCCGAGACCCGCACCGTGCCGCGGCTCTGCCGCCGGTAGCCGCGGCTCAGCACCACAACCCGCTCTCCCTCCTGCTTCAACAGCTTTGCGATGAGCGCGACCAGGGGAGTCTTGCCCGTGCCCCCTGCCGTTATATTACCTATGCTGATTACCGGGCTGCGCAGGCTCTTGCGGCGGAGCAGCCCGATCGAGTAGAGCGAAAGCCTGATTCTGACAGCAGCGGAGTAGATGAGCATGGGTATGAAAAAGAGCAAGAAGCGCAGCGGGAAAGCAAGCCTGCGCGAACTAAACTGCATCGCCAAAATCAGCCCCCAGAAGCCGTGAAATTAAATCAAGAGTCAGGGCCGTCGCCCCGCGCTTCTCTTCGAGCAGCCGCTTCGCTCTCGCGCCGAGCGCGCGCCGCGCCCCGTCTCGGCCAAGCAGCTCGCGCAGCCGCTCGACAAGCTCCGCAGCGCTCTCGACCCGCACTGCCGCGTCAGCCTCGAGGAAACTTCCGGCTATCTCGGCGAAGTTTTCCATGTGCGGGCCGAAGAGGATAGGAAGCCCGAAAAAGGCCGGCTCGAGGGGATTGTGTCCGCCGTACCGGCCGAGGCTCCCGCCGATGAAAGCGACGTCTGCCAGGCTGTAGAGCGCCGCCAGCTCGCCGATGCTGTCGAGCAGGAGCACGTCGGCAGGCATGGAGTCCGGAAGCCGGCTGCGCCTGATAAAGCGAAGGCCGCCCGCCTGAAGGAGCGCCGCGGCATGGTCGAAGCGCTCGGGATGGCGCGGGGCCAGCAGCATCTTGAAATCGGGGAACTCGGCCTTGAGCGCAGCGTAGGCTTCAATCAGCGCCTGCTCTTCGCCGGGCATCGTGCTCCCGACCACCAGCAGCTTCGCGCTGCCGTCCAGACCAAGCGCTTCGGCCACCAGCCGGCAGAGCGCGTCATTCGAGCTGCGCAGCGCGGCTAAATCCATATCGTACTTCATGTTTCCCGTGACGTGGACCCGAGCCGGGTCGGCGCCGATCTCTTTAATCCGCTCGGCGTCGGCCTCGCTCTGCATGCAAAAAAGCTCGACGTCGTCGAGCACGCGCCGCATAAAAAAGCGCACGCTTCGATACCTGCGAAAAGACTTGAGCGATACTCTGCCGTTAACCAGAGCGGTATGGACTTTGCGCCTGCGGCACTCGCTGAGCAGGTTGGGCCAAATTTCGGTCTCCACTGAAACGAACAGCTCGGGGGAGAGCCGCTCGAGCGCCGGGCGCAGGGCGAATCTGAGGTCGAGCGGCAGGTAAAACGCCCCGTCCAAAGGCTTAACTTTTTTAGCAATTTGCTGGCCGGTGGGCGTTACCGTCGAGAGAAAGAGAGCGCGGTCGCTGTATCTCTCCCTGAGCCCTCTGATAAACGGCGCGGCGGCCAGAGCTTCGCCCACGGAAACGGCATGCACCCATATGCTCGGGCGCGAGGCGCGCAGCGGAATCCATCCCAGGCGCTGCCGCAACCCCGCCAGAGCCCGGCCGCGCCGCCACAAGAGGAGAAATGGGAACGCTGCCGCCAGGCCGAAAGAGAGAAGCAAACTGTAAAGCGCGTACATATCGCCGGAAAATTGATATGGTAAGTAGCACGAGGGTCGAAGTCAACCTGATCCTCGGCGCTGAAAAAATTTAAGCCCGATCAGGCAAACCCGCGCTGGCGCGCCGCCTCGTAGAGAAAGATGGCGCCGGCGATTGCCGCGTTAAGCGATTCGACCGCCGGGCTCATGGGAATGCGGGCAGTTGTATCGGCCGCAGCAAGCACCTCTTTCGGCAGCCCCTCTGCCTCGCCGCCGATGGCCAGCGCCGTCGGCCGCTTGAAACCTATATCGGTATACTTAAGCTGAGCCTGCTGATGGGCGGCAACCAGCTGGATTTTGTTCTCACGAAGAAAATCCTTGATCGGAGCGAAACCGAGCGTGAGCAGCGGCAGCCGGAAAAGCGCGCCCATCGCGGCGCGCACCGCTTTGGGGTTGTAAGGGTCGGCACAGCCTGAGCAGAGCAGGGCACCGGTCGCGCCCGCCGCATTGGCGGCGCGCAGCAGCGCGCCGAGGTTCCCGGGGTCGCGCACCTGGCACGCCACGAGCAGCAGGGCCGCAGTGCGGGCCGGCAAGAGGTTGGATAAATTCCAGGCTGGTTTTTTGGCTAGGGCGATGATTCCCTGCGGAGTTTTGACCCCGGAGACAGAGGCCAAGATCTCGTCGCGGGTTCGCAGCAGGGGAAAAGCCAGCGCTTCGATTCGCGCCAGGAGCGCGCGGCCGCGCCCGGTAGACTCGAGCTTTGGGCTGACAAGGATATGCTCGATTTCGATCTTCTCGGCGAGCGCCTCCTCCATGAGCCGCACCCCTTCGATTACAAATAAATCGCGGCGCTCCTTCTCTATCCCCGAACTGATTTTTCGCGCCAGCTTGACCAGGCGGTTTTGTTTGCTGGATATGATGGGGTCCACGGCTGGGGCAAGAGATAAAAAAGGCCCCGATTGCTCGGGGCCGCAGCAGACTGGCGATGCTAAGCCGCCTCTGCTTTCTCGCGAGATTTAGCCGTTGTTTTCTGCTCGAGCGAGACCTCGATCACCTCGTCGATCTTGTCCTTGAGATGGAAGACCAGTTCTCTACGATGCTCCTCGGGGATCTCAACCAGGTCTTTTTCGTTTCGGCGCGGCAGGATGATCTCCTTGATCCCGGCGCGCCTTGCCGCCAGCACCTTTTCTTTGATTCCGCCGACCGGCAGGACCATGCCGCGCAGCGTTATCTCGCCGGTCATGGCGACATCGCTGCGCACGCGGCGGCCGCTGAGCAGCGAGACCAGGGCCACGCACATGGTGATGCCCGCCGACGGCCCATCCTTGGGAACGGCGCCGGCCGGCACATGTATATGGATGTCGATCTTATCGAAGATCGACTCGTTTATGCCGAAATCCTTAGCTTTAGACTTGACATAAGAGAGGGCGGCCTGAGCTGATTCCTTCATGATCTCGCCGAGCTGTCCGGTGAGATGGAGCTTGCCGCTGCCGCGCATCTTGGTCGCTTCGACAAAGATGATGTCTCCGCCCGCCGGTGTCCAGGCCACGCCCGTGGCCACGCCGGTCTCAGACGTCCTTTCGGCCACTTCGGAGAAGAATTTGGCCGGACCGAGGAACTCTGACAGATTGTCGGGAACAATCGTGATTTTCTCAGCGCTCCCCTCTACCACTCGCTTGGCAACAGCGCGGCAGATGGTAGCGATCTCGCGCTCGAGATTGCGCACGCCCGCCTCGCGCGTGTACTGCCGGATAACCGACCGTATCGCCTCGTCCTCGAAGACCAGCTGCTCTCCGGAGAGCCCGTGCTCGCGCAACTGTTTGGGCACCAGGAACTTCTTTGCGATCCAGAGTTTCTCCTCCTCGGTGTAGCCGGGGATCTCGATCACCTCGAGCCGGTCGCGCAGCGCCGGCGGGATGGTATCGAGGATATTCGCCGTGCAGATGAACATGACGGAGGAAAGGTTCCATGGCACTTCCAGGTAGTGATCTGAGAAGGAATGGTTCTGCTCCGGATCAAGCACCTCGAGCAGCGCCGACGACGGGTCGCCGCGGAAATCGATGCCGATCTTGTCGATCTCGTCGAGCATAAAGACCGGATTGTTCGAACCGGCGCGCCTTATCCCCTGGATGATCCGCCCGGGCAGAGCGCCGACGTAGGTCCTGCGGTGACCGCGTATCTCGGCCTCGTCGCGGATGCCGCCGAGCGAGATGCGGACGAACTTGCGGCCGAGCGCTTTGGCGATCGACATGCCGAGCGAGGTCTTGCCGACGCCGGGCGGTCCGACGAAGCAGAGGATCGGGCCGCGCATGTCGGATTTGAGCTTGCGCACGGCCAGGTACTCAAGGATGCGTTTTTTGACACGCTCCAGGTCGTAGTGGTCATTGTCCAGCACCTCGACCGCCATGGCGATGTCCAGGTTGTCCTCGGTGGATATGGACCACGGGAGTTCGACCAACCAGTCGAGATAGGTCCGCGATACCGTATGCTCGGCTGCTCCCGGCTGCATGCGCGACAGCCGGTCCAGTTCCTTGCGCGCCACCTTCTCGACCTCGGGCGGCATCTTCGCTTCCTGGATCTTCTTCCTCAGCTCCTCGATCTCGACGGTTTTCTCATCGCCTTCGCCCAGCTCCCGCTGTATCGCCTTGAGCTGCTCGCGCAGGTAGTACTCGCGCTGCATCTTGCCGATTTCGCCCTGCACCTGCGATTGAATCTTGCGCCCTAGCTCCAGGATCTGCAGTTCGCGGTTGACCAGATAAGTCACCTTCTCGAGCCGCTGCTTGATAGCCAGGGTCTCGAGCACCTCTTGCTTCTCGTTCTGAGCGATGTTCAGGTTTGCGGCGATCAGGTCGGCCAGCCTCCCCGCCTCGCTGGTGTTTGCGATCAGGAATCCGACTTCGGCCGTAAGATAGGGGGCAAGCTCGACCACCTTCTGGAAGAGCGACTGAAGATTGGTAACCAGCGCATCGATATCAACGCCGGATATCTTCTTCTCCTCGAGCGGCTCGACTATCGCTTTGAAATAGGGTTCCGTTTGAGTGAAGCGTATGATCTTGATACGCGACAGGCCGTGCACTATCGCGCGCACGCTGCCGTCGGGCATCTTGAAGACTTTCCAAACCGAGACGGCGGTGCCGTGGCTGTAAAGATCGTCAGGGGTCGGATCGTTGACCGCCGGATCCTTCTGCGCCACAACCCCGATGGTCCGGTCCCCTTCCATGCAGTCGTCGGTCAAGCGGAGCGACTTCTCGCGCCCGATGACCAGCGGAATCACCTGGTCAGGGTAAACAATCGTATCGCGCAGCGGGAGGAGAGGCAGTTCCCGCGGTATGATTGCTTTGCTCTCGTCCTGAGAAGTTTTCTGTTCTAACTCTTTAACTGTTTGCATGTTACCTCGATATTTTTGATTGCCCGCAACGAGTCCTCGACTTCGGGTTCCGAAAACTCAAATGGGCCTCAACCGGCCCAGCCTTGCAAGCGCTTGAAACTCTTAAATTTAGTTCTCTTTTTATATTAAGATACAGGGCACACCCTGTCAAGGATAGTTTTGCCCCGGGCTCTGGCCAGAGCGAACGACTGTGCGAATCCGGCTAAGGTCCGGCAGCTCTGCCTGGTCGCGAGCGACAAAATTCTGAAAAACGCAGGCCGCCCTGGGAGTTTTCTGTTATAATTCTATCTTAGTTTTAAAGTTGACCTGCATTATGGCTTGGATTTCTCCGAACCAGCTGACGATACTGCGCATGACCTTCGTGCCCGTGCTCGTCTTCTTCGTAATCCACCACTATTTCGGATGGGCGCTTTTGATCTTCCTTATCGCCGGGGCCACGGACGCGCTCGACGGCCTGTTGGCCCGAAAGTATGACCGGCAGACGTCCATAGGGGCCTTTCTCGATCCCATGGCGGATAAGCTTTTGCTGAGCAGCTCGTTCGTTCTGCTCTCGCTGCCATCGCTCGACTTGCCGACGCGCATTCCCCTCTGGCTGACGATACCTGCGGTAAGCCGCGATATCCTCATCGTTACCAGCTGCGTTATCATAAGCATCGCGACCGGCTATCGAGATTTCAGGCCCGCTCTCATCGGCAAGCTCAACACGAACCTGCAACTGTTGACCGTGCTCACTGCGCTCGCCGCCAATTTCAGTCGGCGCGAGTGGCCGGTTTTTAAACCGCTGCTCTACCTGGCCCTGGCTACGACCATAGCCTCGGGACTCTATTACCTTTACGTCGGAATGCGAATCCTAGGGCGCTGCCACAGCAACGCGCTGCGCTAGATCGGAATCGGACTCCGGCCTGCTCTGAGTCGCGACAGGCTCGCTGAGATTAGCTGATAAGATCCGGGGGTGAGAATTATGGGAATGACTATCACCGAAAAAATACTCGCCGATCATGCCGGGCTTAATCGCATCGAACCAGGGGAGCTGGTTAACGTGAAAGTCGATCTGGTGATGGGAACGGACGTTACCGTTCCACTGGCCGGCGCGGTCTTCGAGAAGATGGGAGCGAAGCGGGTCTTTGATCCGGAGAGAGTGGTCTTCGTTAACGACCACTTTGTGCCGGCCAAGGATATCCAGTCGGCCGAACTGTCGAAGTCGATGCGCGCTTTTGCTCAAAAATACGGAATCGTACATTTCTTCGAGGTGGGCCGCTCCGGCATCTGCCACAGTTTGATGCCCGAGCAGGGACTGGTGGTGCCGGGCGATGTGCTGATCGGAGCCGACTCGCACACCTGTACCGCCGGGGCGGTCGGGGCCTTTGCCACGGGAGTCGGATCGACCGATATGGCTGCCGCTATGGCCCTGGGCGAGGTCTGGCTACGCGTTCCCCAGTCGCTCAAAGTGGTCTTCACGGGCCGGCCGCAGAAATATGTGTACGGCAAAGACCTGATCCTGCGCCTGCTGAAAGAGACCGGAGTAGATGGGGCGCGCTATATGGCCATCGAATATACCGGCGATACCATAAAGCACCTGCAGATGTCGGACCGTTTTTCGCTCTGCAACATGGCGGTCGAGGCCGGCGGCAAAAGCGGGATAGTGGCGGTCGATGAGGTGACGGAAAAGTACCTGGAGGGACGCGCCGGGCGGCATTACGCGGTTTATCGCTCAGACCCGGACGCTAAATATGGGCGCGTCGTCGAAATCGATGTGTCGAACCTCGAGCCGCAGGTGGCCTGTCCCTTCTCGCCGGACAACGTGCGCCCGGTCGGCGAGCTGGTCAGGGAAAAGATAAAAGTGGATCAGGTATTCATAGGTTCCTGCACCAACGGCACTATCGAAGACATGCGCATAGCAGCATCGGTGCTGCGCGGCAGAAAGGCCGCCGACAACGTGCGGTTGATAGTCATACCGGCCACAGCTTCGGTACACCTTCAGTCGGTAAGGGAAGGGCTGGCGGAAACCTTCCTCGAGGCGGGCGCCGCCTTCAGCACCTCGACCTGCGGGCCGTGCCTGGGAGGACATATGGGGGTGCTGGGCGCCGGCGAGAGGGCGATCACCACCACCAGCCGCAACTTCCACGGCCGCATGGGGCACGTCTCGGCGGAAGCTTTTCTGGCCAATCCGGCCGTGGCCGCGGCCTCGGCCGTGCTCGGCCGTATAGCGGACCCGCGCGAGCTGGAATGACGACCGAACGCAGCGGAGGGAGATGATATGGAGGTTTTGCGAGGCAAGGCCCATAAGTACGGCGATAACGTCAACACCGATGTGATCATGCCCGCACGCTACTGCAACACCATCGACCCGAAGGAGCTGGCGGCGCACTGCCTGGAAGACCTGGACAAAGACTTCGTGAAGAAGGTGCGCGCGGGGGATTTCATTGTCGCGGGAGCCAATTTCGGCTGCGGCTCCTCGCGCGAGGTCGCGCCGATTGCCATTAAAGCGGTAGGCGTGGCGGCGGTGATAGCCGACTCGTTTGCCCGCATCTTCTTTCGCAACGCCATAAACATCGGTCTGCCGATACTGGAAGCGCCTCAGGCCGTGCGGGAGATCAAAGATGGGGATGAGCTGGAGGTCGATCTCTCGGCGGGCTCGATAGCGAATTTAACCACCGGGAAGCGCTATCAGGCGGTTCCTTATCCTGAATTCATACAGCAGTTGATTCGGGCGGGCGGAATGGTCAACTATGTCCGCCAGCGGCTCGAGGCGCTGGAGCGGCAGGGCTAAACCAGGACGCAGATAAACGCGGATAGGGATCAGGTTTATCTCGTCCTAATTTTTTTCTTGACTTTTCTAGTAATAGTAACTATTATTATTACTGATATGGGACGCACGCGGCAAAAAGAGCTGGTGCTGCAAATCGTCAGGCGCGCCGGCTCCCATCCCACTGCCGATGAAATCTATCGCATGGCGCGCGAGCTCATGCCCAACATCAGCCTGGGGACCGTCTATCGCAACCTCCAGCAGCTCGTGCGCGAGGGAAAAATCGCGCGCCTGGAGCTTGGCCGATATGCCAGCCGCTACGAGAGCAATACCGTGCCGCATTACCACATACGCTGCCTTTCCTGCGGCCGCGTCGACGACCTGCCTTTATCCGTCGTCCGAGGCCTTAACGAAAAGCTGGCGCGGCAGCTCAATTACCGCGTGCTCGAACACCGGCTCGAGGTGCCCGGCCTCTGTTCCGGCTGCCAATATCGAGCGTGAAAGGTAAGGCGTGATGCAAATCTGAATCCTTTGCCGCTTTTTTGAGGAGGTGAGTTGAAGCATGTCGAAGCTGAACGGAACAAAAACTCTGGAAAACCTTAAAGCCGCTTTCGCCGGCGAGTCTCAGGCCAACCGTCGCTATCTCTATTTCGCCCGCCGCGCCGATATCGAGGGCTACCCTGATATCGCCGGCGTCTTCCGCGATACCGCCGAGGGGGAGACGGGGCACGCCTTCGGCCACTTCGATTTCCTGGCCGAAATAGGCGACCCGGTCACCGGCGCCCCCGTGGGAACGACCGAAAAGAACCTTCAGTCGGCAATCGAGGGGGAGACCTACGAGTATACCCAGATGTACCCGGGCATGGCGCGCGTGGCACGCGAAGAGGGATTCGAGGAGATCGCCGAATGGTTCGAGACCCTGGCGCGCGCCGAGAAGTCTCATGCCGGCCGCTTTACTAAAGCCCTCGAATCGCTGCGCGCCGGCTAAATTTTAGATTCACCGCAGAGCTATCAGCCATCGGCTTTCAGCAGCCAGCATTGGGCTGAAAGCTGATGGCTGACTGCTGACGGCTTGAAGGACGGCATCCCTGTGGGCTCTGCTGTGAAAAGATTCTATTGATATGGTCATGGATATCAAATCGCCCGACTTCTGGAGGCGCGAAGCTCTGGACAAAGAGCTGCGCCGCATGAGCGACATCTGCAACGGCTGTCGCCGCTGCTACAACCTCTGTCCATCCTTCAACAGCCTGTTCCAGAGCCTCGACTCGCCCGAGGTCGACGGCGATGCCGAAAAGCTCCGTCCGGTCCAGCTCAAGCAGATGATCGACCTCTGCTATCAGTGCAAGCTCTGCTTCAATCACTGCCCTTATACCCCGCCCCATCGCTGGGCGATCGATTTCCCGCGGCTCATGCTGCGCGCCAAGGCGGTCGAGGCGCGCGAGCGTGGGGTCTCGCTACAGGACCGCTTCCTGTCAAATCCCGATTCGATCGGGACGATTGCCAGTCTTTTCGCGCCTCTCGTCAACCGGCTCAACCGCTTCCGCCTGAATCGTTTTCTCCTCGAGAAAACGGTCGGGATTCACAGTGAGCGCAACCTGCCGCCCTATCGCTTTCGCACCTTCGCCCGCTGGCAGAAGCGGCGCGCCCGCGGCCCGGCGCCCGCGGGGGCCAAAGGTAAAGTGGTCCTTTTTTACACATGCCTGGTCAATTACAACTACCCCGAAATCGGCCGCGCCGCTGTCTCCATACTCGAGCGCAACGACCTGCAAGCGCTCTGCCCCGCGCAGGTCTGCTGCGGCATGCCCTATCTGGACGCCGGCGATATCGATTCCGCCGTCGAAAACGCTCGCTACAATGCCCGCTCGATCGCTCGATATATAAACGAGGGGTGCGAGGTGGTTGCGCTCGGCGCCACCTGCGGCTATGTTCTCAAGCAGGAATACCCGTTGCTGCTCGAGGGGGACGAGGGGCGAAAGCTCTCGGCCTCGAGCTTCGATTTCGCCGAGTTCCTGATGCGGCTGCACCGTGCCGGACGGCTCTCGACCGATTTCGCCGCCGGGCTGGGCCGCGTCCTCTATCAGATTCCCTGCCACCTGCGCGCGCAAAACATCGGCTATAAGACGCTGGAGTTGCTTCGCACCGTTCCCGACACTCAGGTCGAAATGGTCGAGGCCTGCTCGGGAGTTGACGGGACCTGGGGTTTCAAGCGCGAATACTTCGAGCTATCGCTCGGCGTGGCCGGCCGCCTGGTCGGAGAGATAAAGCGCGCTTCTCCCGACCTTGTAGTTACAGACTGTCCTATGTCCGCGCTTCAAATCGAGAAGGCTGCCGGGGTGCGGCCCCTACACCCGGCGCAGGCCCTGGCTCTGGCCTACGGGCTGCGTCCGTGAGGCCGGCGCGACCCGGCAAACGGAGGAGGCGAAGATGCTCAAGGTCGAATACAGCGAGATCAAAGATATTTACCATTACGAGAAAATAAGGCCCGAGTTCCGGAGAAAGATAATAGAGCTTAAGAAAAAGCGCCGGGTCGAAATCGGCGATAAGCTCTCGCTCGCTTTCGAGAACCACGATACCGTCCTCTTTCAAATACAGGAAATGGTGCGCGCCGAGCGAATCGTTGACGAAGAGAAGATCAAAGATGAAGTCGATGTTTACAATCAGCTCATCCCCGAGCCGGGCGAGCTTTCCGCGACACTGTTCATCGAGATACGCGAGCTGGAGAGGATCAAAGAGGAGCTGGATCGTTTTTATGGCATCGATAGTTCGAATTGTATCTACCTCAAGATCGGAGATAGAAATATTGTTCCGGCAATTTTCGAGAGCGGGCGGGCGAGCGCGGACAAGGTGAGCGCCGTACACTACCTGCGCTTTCGCTTCACCCCGGAACAAAAACTCGCGTTCCTGGGAGGCAACGGGCCGAACGAACTTGTGGTCGACCACCCGAACTACCGGCATCGGACTGTTATCAACCCCGAAACCCTGCGCTCGCTCGCCGAGGATTTAGAAGGGAGGAGCTAGGAGCTAGAAGTTAGGAGCTAGAATAAAGCTATTCATGTATCAGCATGCATAAGGAGCGAAGCAATGGGGGTAGAAGAAACCATCTGCCTTCCCACCTGTTGCCATCCCGCCACCTCTGTAGCTTCATCGAGATCGCTCTCCTAGCTCCTAACTTCCAGCTCCTAGCTCCTCTTTCCAGCTCCTATCCTTTTACGGTTAACAGGATATGAAAGCCATTTTTTTCGACGCTGCCGATACCCTGTTCCGCGTGCGCGGCGGCGTGGGCAAAGTCTACGCCCGTGTGGCGCGCCGCTTCAGCGCGAATCCCGATGCGGCGGCCATCGAGCGCGCCTTCGCCCGCGCCTTCCGCTCGGCCCCGCCGCTCGCCTTTCCGGGGGCCCCGGCCGACAGCATAGAGCGGCTGGAGAAGGAGTGGTGGAGGCGGCTCGTGACCGAAGTGTTCGAGGAAATCGGTACGTTCCCGCGTTTTGCGGAATATTTCGATGCCCTGTTCGAGACCTTCCGCGGCGTCGAAGCCTGGGAGCTGTTCCCCGAAACCCTTCCGACCCTCGAAGCGTTGAAGCAGCGGGGCCTCTATCTCGGGATCATCTCTAACTTCGATTCCCGCATCTTCGACGTCCTGTCGGCGCTCGGCATGGAGCGCTTTTTCGATTCCGTCACCATATCCAGCCGCGCCGGTTCGGCCAAACCGGCCAGAGAGATTTTCATGGTCGCCCTCGAACGGGCGCAGGTTGGAGCCGCTTCGGCTCTGCACGTCGGCGACAGCCTGCGCGAGGATATCGAGGGGGCAGGCGCCGCCGGCCTTAAAGCTCTGCTTTTAGACCGGCCGGGGCGCTTCCGTATAGCTGACGTGCCGGCTATCGCTACCCTCGACCAGCTTCTATCCATGCTGGATTAAAGCCATTCAGGCCTGCCGCGGCGCGGCCGGTATCTCAAGCCAGGAATAATGTAACGCCTGTGACGCAAAGACCTGCGTCGAGAGGAGATTTTCCACACCTTCTGTCATGCAAGTTGCAGCCAAATAAGGATAAATTCAGTCAAAGGCAAATGCGCAAAAAAAATCTTGACAGGTGTAACACCATGTGCTAGTGTTGCGCGTAGAGGGGAGCCGAATAAGACCCTAAAGTTTGCCTCACAGCTTTAGAAGAGGTAATCGCTGAGGGGGGGCTTATGGCCAAAGATATTTCCTCCACCGCTAAGTATTGGTATATCAAGCGAATAAACCTGTTCGCCGGGCTGAGCCATCGGGAGCTGGAACAAATCGCTGCTATGTCGCGGATGGTGAGCAAACCCAAAGGGGAATTCATCTATCTGCCCGGCGATCCCGCCACCTCTGTCTACGTGCTGAAGGAGGGTAGGGTCAAGATCTCGCTGCTCTCCGAATCGGGCAAGGAGATAGGGATCGATATCATAGAGGCCGGTGAGGTGTTCGGCGAACTGGCCCTGGTCGATGATTCTCCTCGCAAGAGCCTGGCCCAGGCGCTCGAGAACGTGCTGCTTTGCATATTCGACAAGCGGGATTTCGAGATGATGCTCGAGAGCCGACCGCAGCTTGCCATGCGAGTAGCCAAGTTCATCGGCTGGCGCAGGAGGCAGGTGGAGAAGAAGCTGGTGGACCTGCTCTATAAGGACGTGCCTACTCGGATCAGCGAGCTGTTGCTCGAATTTGCTCGAGAGTATGGGCGTGCTGATCGCAGCGAGGTGCTGATCCATCTCACCCATCAAGACATCGCCAATCTGGTCGGGGCTTCTCGCCAGACCACCACCTCGGTTTTAAACGATCTGGAGAGGCTCGGCGTGATCCAGCTGGGCCGCCGGTCGATCCGAGTGCGGTGACTGGATCGGCTGCGCAGCACGGCCAGGCTGGCCGGAGCGTAAATTTTTTCACTTTTTTGTCATTTGGCTGACAGAGGCTGCAGGCTCGGCCAAGAATAATGAGGGCCGGCCTGCAACCGGCTGGGCACTTGGGCAAGGCTGACTAAAAACGATTTCCTTGCTCCAAACGCTGGAGTTTTACAGGCTCAGATTTCTCTATGCTTCTATTCAACAATAGGAGGGAAGCCAGATGATGAAACGATGTTTCAAGCATCCGGCCCGGCTCATGGTTATGCTCGTGGCGCTAACCATGGTCTCGGCCATTGCCTTCGCCGGGGATCCGCCCTGCGATTTCTCCGACGATTTCTATCGGCAGAACGGGTTAAACCCGGATAACATCAGGATGCGGGTCAACGGCGCGGATGGGGTTTCGGTGCCCGACCCGAATTGCAGCCAGCGGGACCCCAGCCGCCGCGACGTCCGTATTATCGAGACCACCGTCGGCTACAACAACGCCGGCAACGTTATCTTCTACACGGTGATGGGCATGGTCATGCCCGACACCTTCACCAACGACGCAGCCGGCGACCGGGCGAGGCAGATCGCCAATGACTTTCGCGCCTTCCTTTTCCCCAAAAAGGATGGCGACCCGATCAGCCCGGCCCTGCCTAATCGCAGACAGGACAACGTCTTCGATACCACGGGCGGATACTTCTCGAACAACCCGCTCGGGCTCTGGATCATCACCTTCTTGAGCTACACCGACTCTGCCTTTAATACCGCTGAAGGCCAGAAGATGCTGGCCGACCTAGCGGCCAAGAACGGCCTCGACCTGGACGGAACTCCGCTCGTTAACAACTTGAGCGATATCGAGAACCTAATCCAGAAGGGCTTCTTCGCAGTCCGCCAGCGCGCTCAAGACGGGTCGGAAGGCTTCCCGTGGGTAATATGACCGGTCATACCGGACCCACGTGGTGGGGCCATTGCACCCGATGCTTTCATCGCCATCGTCCGCAAGGCTGACGGCACGGCGCTGGACCAGAACCTGGAAGACCAGTTCAACTGCTTGCAGCAGACCGGCGACTTCTGCCCGAACTCTGGTTCCGGTGACTTCTAGGCCGGGGGAATGCGCTGGCATGTATATGCTAGTTGATTTTGAAAAATTCAGAGAGGCTGATCCGCGCCTATTTCTGTCAGAGCTTTGACAGAGCGGCGGGGGGAGGGATCGAGGGTGAACTGAAACCCTGTGGCAGATCCAGAAACCATCGGAGGCGAGGGCCGCAAGGCTCCCCGCCTCCGATGGGGCCAAACGGGCGCGAATCTTATGGGGTGAGAAAGGGCATGGGGCGCAAGTTTGAATTAAGTCTGATATCGCTGATCGAAGCGGCCCATAATTAAAGCTTTTTAAAATTTAGGTCCAGAGGTAATTTGCAAAAAAAAGCAAGTATGTCTGATAGCCATAGACTAACAAGAGCGCGAGCAATCATGGTTAATAATCAGGCACGATGACGTAGAAACGGATGGTAAGGGCGAAGCAGAAGTCATGAGAGATCACCGTGTGGGTCACTTTGGATTCGATTCTCGGAAAGCCGAGCCGCCGGGGCGTCCGAGCGCTCCGGTCGCTCGGCTTCGGCGTTTTATGGAGGCGTGAGTTTCCAGTAGTGTAGTGAAAGAGAGGGCTGAGGAAGACTCCATATAAGTGGCTCGGTTTGGCTGGCCTCCCACTTATGTGGATGTAGTTAGAAGCAACTCGTTTTGCTTATTCGGCAAAACGGGCCGCCCCTTTTCTTTCTCAGCCCTAGCTTAAGTCTAAACCCAGTTACGAGTCTGATCAAGAAAAATTTCTAGGAGAGGACAAAATGTCGAGACAGCGAGAGACAGAAAATGCCTTGAAGCTCAGGCGAGAGCTGACCAAGGCCAGGCTGACCTTGAGCAGGCGCGAACTGATGAAGCTAGGGCTGGCGGTGTGCTGGTGTGGAGGGCATGTTGCTATCCCTGCGAAGGGGGCCCTCGCCAGGGCGCTTAAACCGCAGGCTCTGTCCAGTTTCCAGAGCCCGCCGACCAGGTCGTTCGTCGAGCCGATGCCGATCATGCCGGTCAAGCAGCCGGTCGCGGCGTTGGACCCAGCACCGACCGAATGCCCGAACACGGCGATTAATCCGGCCACCGGGCTCCCCTTCGAGGGTCGGACGCGCTGCCATCAGGCTTTTAACCGGTTCCCTCCGCAGAAGCTCTTCGAGGTCCGCCAGAAGATAGCCAAGGTCTTCGTCAGTCCGGACCTGCCGGAGCAGACTCTGTGGGGCTTCGATGGGATAGTTCCAGGCCCGACCTACCACGTCCGTTACGGAGAGCCGATCCTGGTGCGCAACTTCAACGATCTGCCTCCGGTGGAGCAAAACGGCGGCTTTGGGCTTCCCTCGGTATCGACCCATGTGCACAACGGCCATACTCCGTCTGAAAGCGACGGCAATCCTTGCGACTTCTTCGAAAGAGGGCAGTTCTACGACCAGCACTATCCCAACGTCCTGGCCGGGTTTGACTCGACCCACCCGCCCAACGGCGATATAAACGAGGCGTTGAGCACGCTCTGGTATCACGACCACCGTGTGGACCACACCGCGCAAAACGTCTACAAAGGGCTGGCCGGGTTCTTCCTCCTCTTCAACGAGTTCGATACCGGCGACGAGACCACCGGCTTCCACCTGCCGAGCGGCCAGTTCGATGTCCCCATATTCCTGGCCGACAAGGTCTTCGACAGCGACGGGCTGCTCTTCTTCGATCTGTTCAACCTGGACGGTATTCTGGGAGACAAGTTCACGGTCAACGGCAAGATCCAGCCGTTCTTTGAGGTGCACCCGCGCAGGTACCGCTTCCGCGTTCTGGACGGCGGCCCTTCGCGCTTCTATGAAATTTTCCTGACCGATCTGAACGATCTGAACAAGAAGATCCCGTTCTGGCTGATCGCCAACGACGGCAACCTCCTGCCCAAGCCGGTCGAGGTCCTGAGCTCCAGGATCAGCGTGGCGGAACGCATGGACATCATCATCGACTTCTCTAAGTTCCAGCCCGGCACCTCGATCTTCCTGGAGAACCGGCTGGAACAGACGGATGGGCGCGGCCCGACCGATAAGATCCTGCCCGCGGGCCAGGGCGATCTGCTCGTGCGATTCGACATAGTGCTTCCGCCTGTGCCGGACAACAGCCAGGACCCGGCAACCATCACCAAGTTCTACGACCTGCCCGATACCACTGCAACGCCTCGGGTAACGCGGACCTTCCGGTTCGAGCGGCAAAATGGGCAGTGGGCCATTAACCAGAAGCTGATGACCTGTCAGGAAGTCCGCTTCCGCGTGAAGCGGAACAGTGTCGAGAGGTGGATCCTGCAGAACAACTCGGGCGGCTGGCAGCACCCGATCCACATTCACTTCGAAGAATTCCAGATTCTCTCGCGTAATGGGGCCCCGCCACCGATCTTCGAGAAGTCCAGGAAAGACGTGGCCAGACTGGGATTCAACGAAGAGATCGAACTCTTCTTCCGCTTCCGCGACTTCAAAGGGCCCTTCCCGCTGCACTGCCACAACACTGTTCATGAGGACCACGCGATGATGTTGATCTGGGAAATCGATGACGAGGGAGACCTGATCGAGAGGCCATAGTTTCGGGCTGGGGTCTGCACGGCTCGACGCGAAGCCGGTGCAGACCCCAGCCGAGAAAGGAGGAATCGATATAATGCCAAGGGTAAGCAGAAGGACCTTGCTAGCTTCGTCTGCGCTTGCCCCCTTTGTAGGCGGGGCGCTGGCTTTGGCGGGCAGCCGAGAGAAAACGGCGGCAGCGCCGTCGGGCAGGAGAGAGGTTTTCCGGGAGAAATACTTCCCCAACGTCACCCTCACCACCCACCAGGGGAAAAAGGTCAAGTTCTACGATGACCTGCTCAGGGACAAGATCGTGGTCATAAACTTCATGTACGTGAAGTGCGAAGGCGTTTGCCCGGGCGTTACAGCCAACCTATTGCAGGTCCAGAAGCTTCTAGGGGACCGGGTGGGTCGCGATATCTTCATGTATTCGATCACGCTCAAGCCCGAAGAAGATACTCCCGCGGCGCTCAGGAAGTATGCTGAGATGCACAAGGTCGGGCCGGGCTGGCTGTTCCTGACCGGCAAGCCCGACGATATCGAGCTATTGCGGCGCAAGCTCGGCTTCGTTGATCCTGACCCGGTGGTCGATGCCGACAAATCGAGTCATATCGGCAACATCCGGTACGGCAACGAGCGGCTCCAGCTCTGGGCTGCCACCCCGGGCTTGTCCGACCCCAAGTGGTTGGTCGAGTGCATCTCGTGGATGGATCGCAGCAAGGAGAGTCTGATCGAAGCTCAGGCTAGTCGGGCAAAACACTTCGGCCGCAAGGGGAGTTAGCTCTTGTCTGAAAGCTAAAACGATTTGGCTCGCGGCGGTCTTCAACCTGCCGATATCGAGGGGTAGGTAGTGTTGGACCGTCGCGCCAACTTCGCCATAAGCCACAGCCCAATCCTGAACCTGGAAGGGTCGCATTACCGCCTGCGACCCTTCCAGGGATATCAATGCCGGCGCCTCTGTCTGAATTTCCGATTGGCGCGAATTTTGTCTAATTTTACGAGTTCGCGTCATTCGTGTTGATCGGAAAATCCCTGCAAATTCCGGCCTCACGTTATGAAAAAAATTTCTTGAAATCGCAGCCCGCCGAGACTATAATTAAAACCGCACCGATGAGAGGAGCGGCCGTTAAATTCCTATCTTGC
>FWPU01004249.1_pt1 | contig 19935 bp, 17 predicted proteins | sample 2228361 | NCBI WGS metagenome assembly FWPU01 (sample SAMEA103939777, study PRJEB20133) | metagenome
AGAATGGAAATGCCCCTATCAGGGTTTGGTAGAGGAAATATTCATCATTCCTATCCGGAACGCTCTTTCCGTTCATCATCTTCTTTTTCTTATCATTTAGCTTGCTCCATTTCTTAATTTTTGCTTTCCATTCCTCGGGCATTTCCGAAAGAACGTTTATCCTCGCCCTTACATCCTCACCCCTTTTGGTGTCATGAGTTGACAAAGCGTTCATGGTGTATGGCCGCCCCTTAGCCCTCTTCAAATTAAAACGGTGAAACTCATCCGACGAAATCCCGAATTTCTTGGGATCCCCGCCAACCTCGTTCAAAGAGATAAGTCGGTTATACACATAAAGGGTGGTGTCCTCAAAGCCCTTTGCCATTAGAGGACCGGTAAACTGCTGGAACCGAGAGATAAAATCTAAACATTCCTTTTTTTCATCTTCGCTTAAGTACTCTCCCGGCTTGACCAGCAGAAACTGCTCTATAAAATCAAGCTCGTTGTAAAGCACTGGGTTGGAGTCAAGGGCCTTTTTCACCGCTTCTTTTATGTAAGCTCTATCCTTTTCGCTAAAATGGTCCTCACTGATATATGTACGATAAACCGGGAAATGCGCCATCACCTCTACCAGCGCCCTTCTGAGACCATAAAGGGTGATATCGTATCCGTGCCTGTGCTTACTGGAAATCCTTTTCATAAGATGCGCCAGGTTGTCTATATCCCCGGCCATATGCTTACCCATGATTAACCTTTTTTTCTCTGCCACCAAGTCTTCAAAGGGATTGGTTAACCCGGTAAATTCTGTGTACACGCGAGTGAATGCGTTCTCATTACTACCGTCACAAAAAATACCATTCACATAATTCAGGAAGTCATAACCGGTTGTTCCCTCCACCGGCCAGAATTCGGGGAGCTCTTCCTCCGGGCCAAGAATCTTTTCCACAACCGTATAAACATCTCCGATATTCTCCTTGAGCCTCTGGAGGTAACCGGTCGGGTCATATAGTCCATCTATATGGTCTATCCGTACCCCGTTGAATTTACCCTCTCTAGCCATTCTAAAAATCAAAGAATGGGTCTGATTGAAAACACCCATATCCTCTATCCTCAACGATATAAGCTGGTTTATGTTAAAGAACCTCCGGTAGTTTATCTCCTCGGTGGCCACCTTCCAGAAACACAGCCGAAAGTTCTGCTCCGAGAGCAGGGTATGAAAAAGGTTAAAACTCTCTGGATTCCCCACTTCGCCGTTAAAAATCTTGATATTCTCATCTATGAAGCTCTTTATTTCTTCGTTCCTGTTATAGAGCTCCCAAAGCATTCTCTTCACAAACATTATCTGGTCGTACCGGTCATTAACGTCTTCCTTCGAGGCTGGCAGATTTTTTAGAGAATAAAGAATGCCCAGAAAATTTATGAAATCGGGGCTGTCGTCTCCCACCCTCTTCTTGAGATTACCCAACCGGTAAGAGATGACGCTGGTATAGGACTCTATTTTCAGGGGAAATTTTAGGTCGTAGTAGTTGACGGTGAAACCATCCCTATCGTACCTTAAGGTGATTTCACCGTCCTCCAGGGACTCTCCGTAAAGTCTTCCCAGGAATGGGGCGATGACCTTTCCTTTCAGGGTTTCGTAGGGGTGATTCCATTCTATGTCGAAAAAATCAAAGTATTTGGAACTCCGGCCGTTCTCCAGGACATCCATCAGTACACGATTTTCCCCGTCGTAGGCCATATGATTTGGCACTATATCCTGGAGCCATCCGACACCGTGGTTTTGACAGTTCGTTAATAGTTCTTCCAGGTTCTCTGTAGTACCAAGCTCCGGGTTAAACTCATTTTGGTCGACCACGTCGTAGCCGTGATCACTTCCCTTCTTTGGCTTGAAGATGGGAGAGGCATAAATATAAGAGATTCCAAGCTCAGAAAGATATTCCACAACCCGGTTTCCTTCTTTAAACCCGAAAGTTGGATTAAACTGCAGTCTGTAGGTAGCGGCTGGTATTTTTAGGGTGGACATCAGGCAACCCGTATAGAGAGCTTATCCCCAAGAGACCTAAAATGGTTAACCCACTCCCTGGCACCCTCGTCGCCTTGCTCAGCCAGGCGTTGAAACCGGGGATAGACCCTCTCCAGTATTTCATAATAGATATTCTGTGGCCTCCACAGATTAACCACAAATGGCAGAGAACGGGTAACGCCCAGGACCGCGTCGAGCTTCCGGAGATGAGAGGTGTCTTCCGGACTGGCCAGCAACCGCTCGGTCATCCGCTCGATATTCTTTCGTAGAGCGTACTCCAGGGTTTGTACATCGAGTGCTATTCCTTCTAACTTGGCCTCCGTTAGCAGAGTTTCGACCCGTTCAACGTCAACATCTAGGTTCTCGAACGCCCGTCTTAGATTACTATTCAAGACAAACTCGGCAGCGGCGTAAAATGCTTTAGGCGGAGGGACACCCAGGCTGGTAATAAAACGCATCATCAGGGCGTTGCGCTCGTAGAGCTGACGATATACAGCCTCTGCCTCGGATAATGTAGATTCGAGCAGTAGGTTTAAAACCTTACGCTGTTCATCCCGGAAGAGAGACCTGATCGAGTATGTAGATTCCCCAAAATGTTTATCGAGGAGTCGTATGACCTCGCTGAAGTCTCCGATCTTGAAAGCATTACTCAATTCCTCGATGGTAGATTTGTAGATTTCCTCACCCTGAAACTTCCGAGCTCCCCCATTCAGGTTATGATCCCCGAAGTGCAAGATACCAAACGTCAGCATCGCTGATTCAAAGGTTATTTCAGAGGTCATATTGACCCTGCCAAATGCCAGTTTTGACTTTCCGGCCTCAAACACCTGGAAGTCCTCGCGTTCCACTCTATAACAATATATCTTTGCCCTCTCTGTATACTCCTCGAAGAAGGAACTCACTGCATAGTGCGCAGCTAATTTCTCCCAGTCGACCACAGCCGGTTTTACAAATTTTTCGTAGATCAAACGGCCATCGCGATGCTCCGGGATATTGCTCTTGGCCTTCTCCAGTAACTCCAGAAACCCAGACTCGGTACCGTTACCAAATAACTCTTCGGCCAGTTGAACCACACGCCCTGCATACTGAATTACCTGAACTGTTTCAATCCCGGAGATCTCATCAAAAAACCAGCCGCAACTGGTGTACATGAGCATGGCATGGCGCTGAAGCTCGAGGAGTTTCAGTACGGTTATCTTCTCAGTCTGACTGAGCCTGCGTATAGAGTGTTGATTAAGAAATCGTTCGACACTATCCGTAGAACGATCAAGTATTACCTCTATATAGTCATCTCTAGCCTTCCAAGGGTCTTTCAGGTACTCTCCTGCTTTTTCCTGGTAAGCAGGGGCCAGTGTATCACGTAACCAATCAAGGGCTGTCCTCAGCGGGGCCCGCCAATTTTGGTTCCATGCCGGATGCCCTCCCGAATTACACCCGCAGTTGCTTCGCCACCTTTCAATGCCGTGTGCACAACTCCAGGAGCTATTCTCGAATATCTCTACCTGATTGGCCGGAGGATGTTTTTCCAAATACTCACCGTAATTAGTTAGCCGGGCAAGGTTGTTACGTTCAATATGGTGGAGTGCATAGGCAAGAGCCATATCCCCAAACCTATGATGATGACCGTAGGTCTCCCCGTCTGTAGCAATATGCACGAGCTGGGGCACATCATCCGATGCGGAGAATCCGTTTTTAAGACGGCGGGCAAAATTTTCACCGTTACTGAGTAAGCCCTCGAAGGCAACGGCACGGGAGATAAAACCGTCATAGAAAAAAACACTTATCTTCCTGCCGGAAGGGAGGCGTAGTTCATAAGCCACCTTAGGGTCTATACGTCCGCCGCTGACATCCCGCCAGGCCCGGGCACCTATTCTACGCACCCGGCTTGCCTGAAATGGAGATAGAATGGTAAACCTAATCCCACGCTGGGCCATGATCTCCAATGTTTCCAGGTCTACCGCGGTCTCCGGAAGCCACATTCCCTCCGGGGTTCGTTCGAAGTGATGTTCAAAGTTCTTGATTCCCCATAAAACCTGCGTGTATTTGTCTCGACTGTTTGCCAAGGGCATGATCATATGGTTGTAAGCCTGAGCCAGCGCAGAGCCGTGTCCAGAGAAGTTCTTCTGGCTTTCCTGGTCTGCCTCCAGAATCCTTTGATGGACGTCTGGAGACTTTTGTTTTATCCAATCCAGAAGGGTTGGTCCGAAGTTAAAACTGATCTTGGAGTAGTTATTCACTATTCCCAGTATCTTTCCCTGCGGGTCGAGTATGCGTGAGACCGCATTCGTGGCATAGCACTCCGCAGTAATTCTTTCATTCCAATCGTGGTATGGATATGCTGAGTCCTGTTGCTCGATCGCCTCAAGCCATGGGTTTTCCCTGGGCGGCTGGTAGAAGTGCCCATGAATGCAGATGTATTTATTCATATTTCCTATTATACACAAGAATCGAAGGGAAGAGTGAAGGTGATTTCTCAGAAGTTGGGGGAGATGGTTTAAATCCTAAACGTATTCCCACAACCTTAGCAAAGGAAAATAATCCCGTCTTGTTTGATATAAACTGATATGAGAATTAGAAGTATTTTTATGTCGCGGGAATAAACACTCAGATAATACACCCCTTCCATAATAAATAGGTCATGTTGGTAGGAGACTAATTCAATGAGCACTAACCTGCCTAACTCTCTAAATTTCCTCTCTCTGATAAAGAGCCATGCTTAACCCTCTTATGATAATTTCATCGTTCGACCGAGCTCCTGTATTAAAGCGAGAGGTCTCATCAATGCTCATCGAGTTTATTTTCTCCGGAAGGAGGGTTCCGGAACCGCTCCATGTTTGTTCGGATGAGTCTAGCACCTTTTTCCATGCACCCTCGGGGAAAAAAGGCTTGAGATTTAGGTCGGATTTGTTCAGGTTGAAAACAGCCAAGACCTGGCCTTCTCCCCCCTTTTCCCACCGTCGCATGATTACCACCCTCTCCTTCTCTAAACCCCAGACATCGAGGTTTTCTTTACTGAGAGATCTTAATGCCGGAATCCTCTTCCTGATCGCTATCAACTGCTTATAAAAATCGAGAAGGACTTTATGTCTTCCCTCCTTCCTTCTTTCCCAGTTTATCCTTGATTTAAGGAAGGTCTTCTCGCATTGAGGGTCCGGCGGCTCTCCCCGCCAATTAAATTCCATGAATTCCCCCCTTCTGCCCTTTTTCACCGCTTCGATGAGGTCGGGGTCGGAGTGGCTCACAAAATAGAGAAAAGGGGCTTCCTCTCCGTACTCCTCCCCCATGAACAGGAGCGGGACATAGGGAGAGAGAATAATTACGGCCGCGGCTAGCTTCAATCCCTCAAACGGCACCAGATGGGAAAGCCTTTCTCCTAGCATACGATTGCCTATCTGGTCATGATTCTGGGAGAAAACGACGAATTGCTGGCCCGGTCTATCTTTGGAAGAATTTCCGTGCCTCCGTTTTCTGAACGCGGAAAATTGGCCGGAATATACAAACCCTTCTTTCAAGGACTTTACCAGGTGGTCCACCTGGCCAAAATCTATATAGTAACCCTCATCCTCCCCGGTGAGAAGGGTGTGAAGAGAGTGATGAAGGTCATCACACCACTGAGAATCGATTCCATATCCTCCAATTTCTCTCGGCCTTACAACTCTGGCATCGTTCAAATTGCTCTCGGCTATAAGATAAAATTTCCTTCCCTCACTTTCGGAAAATTCCTCAACCCTGTCCGCAAGCTCTTCCAGGAAATGTTTAGCACTCATGTCGAATATAGCATGAATCGCATCCAGACGCAGAGCATCGACGTGATAGTTTTTAAACCAATATAGAGCGTTCTCTATGAAAAAATTTCTGACCTCATCGCTGTAGGCACTGTCGAAGTTTACGGCGCTGCCCCAGGGGGTTTTATATTTGTCGGTAAAATACGGGCCGAAGTCCCAGAGATAATTTCCCTCCGGGCCTAGATGGTTGTAAACCACGTCGAGCACCACTGCGATTTCCTTTTTGTGGCACTCGTTAACCAACCTTTTCAGTCCGTCGGGCCCGCCGTAAGAATTATGGACGGCGTAAAGATACACTCCGTCGTAGCCCCAGTTTCTCTCTCCCGGAAACTGGGCCACAGGCATAATCTCTATAGCGTTAATACCCAATTCCTTGAATTCATCGAGCCTGGGGATTATTGCATCAAACGTTCCTTCCATCGTAAAGGTCCCTACATGTAACTCGTACATTATCATCTGGGAAATATCCAACCCATTCCAAAGCCCGTCTTCCCAGGCAAAGTTCCCGTGTTCGACAACCTGAGAAGGCTGATGAACTCCTCTTGGTTGAGAATGGGATGCTGGGTCCGGCCTCTCCTTCTCTCCATCGAGCCTGTAGAGGTAGAGCGTTCCCGGGAATACGCCCCCGGCTATAACTCGCCAATATCCTGACTCATCTTTCTTCATGGGGATATAACGCGAAGATAATGTCTCCCTAGCGTCGGCAGAGGAGGCTATCTTTAGTTCTACATTCTTCACAAAAGGAGCCCAGACAATAAATTCGCACTTTCCATTTCCCAAATAATTAGCACCGATCTTCATCTTCCTTAGCCCGGCTTTGGCTGGCTTTGAGTTAAAACGGGTTTTATAATTCTACTCAGGTCGCATTCTTCTTGAAACTATTTTAAGCTTTTTTGGAATAGTCTAATGCTCTATCCCAATTCTACCATAAAGAACAGATTCAAGTTTATTTTCATCTTATTCCCGGTCTCAAGCTTATCCGAAATAAGGCATTTCTTCGCAGAGAGTAAAGGAGAAGAGTTGCTTTTCCCTGGGCGACATTGCGAGGAGCCCTCCGATTTCGCTTAGAGCCTGTCCTGAGCACATTCGTACACTCAATGCAAACTCAGCGACGAAGCAATCCGTTGAAAGAATGACGAGAGCGGCACGCCGCCAGTTGGGACTAGTACTAAATTGGTACTAAAGCACTATTGATTCAAGGCAAAACATAGTCAAACTACGTTTCAATTGGTCGGATTATTCAGAGGAGTAGTTTATGGTGTTTGGAGTAATACTTTAAAAAATGATATATAGTGATTTCCCGGCTTGAAATAGAAAACTCTATTAGGTCCTTCCTCAATCCATTCTAGAACTCTTCTCTCGAAAATCCGACACATCTCTTCTTTTTTTTGTAAATCAATCTTCAATGTATGCGGATTGCCATGTTCGAAGTTTTCTCACGACAGGAGCACGATTTTATGAAGACCATGCTAATCGCCGATGAGGACCAGAGGACAAAGAACATAGTTCGCTATACTTTCGAGCTCAAGGGCTATAATGTGGTGGGCGCCAGTAAAGGGAGCAGATGCAATCCACAAGGTCAAAGAAATTAGGCCGGATATTGTGCTTATTGACATTTATCTCCCGATAAGAGTGGTTATGAGATATCTAAAGAAATTAAGAACGACCCTCTTCTCAAAAATACTCCGGTCATCTTGCTCGCTCCTTTATTCTCCGCCTTCGATGAAACAGAATTAGCTGATGCCTATGCCGATGCCCTGATATTAAAGCCATTCGAGTTTGATGAAATAATAGAAAAAGTTGAATCTCTAACTACCCAAAAAGGGGGAGAGTGTTACCTCCGGCTATACCCAAGGCTGAGTTCTCCAAGCCAGGAAAATTGAAAGTATGTCGCTCAGTATTCCAATAGAAATTAATACCAGTAGTATAGATGAGTTAGAGTTGCTTCCGGGAATCGGCACTAAACTGGCCCAGAGGATCGTGGATTGGAGAAACTTAAATAACGGATTCAAGAGCATCGAGGAGCTGGAGAAGGTAAAAGGAATCAGTAAGAAAAAAATCGAACTCATAAGACCGCTGGTAAAGATAGAGAGGAAAACAAATTATGTTACTGTTATAGCAGTAATTATTCTCCTTTCGTTATTTTCAATTCCTGTTCTTCTCTCGCACACAGAGGATATTACTAGTGCCAAAACGGTTTTAAACCTATACTACACCCGACTAAGGCACACACTGGAAGATGTAAATCTACCTTGGTTAAGGCTTAAACCGATGTCAGCAGACGCCGGGGAGAAAGGAATTTTAGCGACCGTTAATGACAGGAAAGAAATATTCATAAGCGATAGGAAATGCACACCTTCAGAGCTTCGGTTGGAGATTGACCGGTATATCAATACCCTGGGTAAAAAAGAAAAGGAGAAAGTACTTCTCAAAGCAGATGCCACACTACCATATGGCACCGTTATGGAAATAGCCGATGAGATTAAAAGGACAGGGGTTAGAAATTTAGAGTTTATCGTAGAACCAATATCACTTTCTAAACCTCTCAAATCCGAAGAAGCTGAAACCAACGGAGAAGTGGACACGAAGGCTTCGCCGGCAGAGAGGATACAATCTTCCGAAGAACCCGAGTAACTCCAAAAAATTCCTGACAGTCCTCGGGCAAGAAAAGCCGTGGACCCGTGGAAACAAGATTAGAAGAGAAAAAAGAGCCGCTATTGAGGATGTCTATAGATTTGTCGAGGAGATAAAAAACAGGGGTTCCAAACAGCAATAGTTAATCAAGATTAAAAAATAATATTTCTGGTGGAGGCGCTGGGAATCGAACCCAGGTCCGAAAAAGGGCGTCACCCAGCATCTACATGTTTATCCCATATTTTGTTCTCACGCTGAAAAATCCCATGGGCAGGCCTTTCAACGCCAGCTTGAGTGTTTATTTCATCCGCGCATGCCCCAAGCATCATTTGCGGACTATCCCGTCTTGTTCACGCCCCATGAAAACCCAACGGGCAAGGTTTTCTGAGACGTCACTGCTTTAATTAAGCAGCGAGTGCGTAGTTTGTTTCGGCACTTATATGTGCTCTGCCAGTTTTCCGAGTTAGCAGAAACTCGACATGCCGCTTAGGCTATCCCATTCCTCGTCGAAGCCGATCGCCCCCGAATTGTCAAAGACTAAAACATTTCTGATTTTAATAATTCGACCTAGCTTTACCACATAAGACTAACTTATAAATTGCATTAAGTATAATATTTTCATCCTGTCCTACTACTCAGAAATTATCGTTGTCATCCCCGAAGGTTCCCCGCTAAAGCTTGTATCCGAAAGTATTAATCGGATAACATGCAGGGGACAAGTTTAATCGGGGATCCATTTTTTGAAAAACTGGATTCCCACTCCCCGCTTGCGCGAGCACAAGCTTCGTGGGAATGACAACCTCTTGTAATATTCGAGTAAGGTGTTCAATATTATACCCGATTAATATATAAAACGCGTATATCAATTACGGGCCTTTTTAAACGCCTTGTCCATCTCCCTCTGGGCCTCGCGGCGTTTTATATCCTCCCGCCTGTCATAAGCCTTTTTCCCTTTAGCCAGAGCCAGCTCAACCTTAGCTCGTCCGTTTTTGAAATAAATCTTAACCGGAATTAAGGTATAACCCTTTATCTGTGTCCTCCCGATCAATCGGTTAATCTCTCGTCGGTGGAGAAGAAGCTTCCTGCTCCTCTTTGGGTCGTGGTTAAACTGGTTTGCGCCCTCATAAGGTGCAATGTAGCTGTTTACCAGAAACACCTCACCGTCTTCGATCAAAGCAAAGCTTTCCTTGACACTGGCCTTTCCCTCACGAAGGGATTTAACCTCGGAACCCTTTAGTTCTAACCCAGCTTCGTATTTCTCTTCCAGAAAAAAATCCCGATGCGCTTTCGGGTTTTGACAGACTATCTTCTCCATTTCCTTAATATAATAATCTAAATCTACAAAATCAACTCGGCTCTGTGTTAGGAGCTGTACCCACTTAAAAGGGCAAACGCGGAAAAAGATGTGCAGTGGCGAATGGTCTTTCGCCTTTTTAGACCCAAATTGCTCTCTACAATCCCTCAGTTCTCTGTGGCTAGAATAGCTTTCTGCTATCCAAAAGAATTGTGACCGGTCCCCAGTTGATGAGATGGACATCCATAAGAGCACGGAACCTGCCGACCTCAACCCTTATGCCTCTATCCCGGATCTCCTTCACAAAGAGATTGTATAGTTTTTCAGCTACCTCCGGCGTGGCTGCCTGGTCGAATGAAGGACGCCTTCCCTTCCTGCAGTCACCGTAGAGCGTAAACTGAGAAATAACCAATATCTCCCCCCTAACATCCATGACCGAGAGGTTCATCTTACCCTCTTCATCTTCGAATATTCTGAGCCCGGATATTTTATCCACCAAATACTCTACATCCTCTTCCCCATCGTCTTTCGCTACGCCTATAAGAATAGCTAGCCCCTTTCCGATCCTTCCTACTTCCTGGCCATCTACATCTACCCTCGCTTCCTTGACCCTTTGAATAACGGCTCTCATTTATTTGTCCTACTGTAAGCTGTTCCCGATTTGCAACTATTTTCACTATCAATATGGAAAAATCAACTCCGTATCAACTGGCGATTTACCAATGTTTAAAAAAGGAGTAAAATTAAGGACATTCTAAAAAGAGGATGGGAGGAATCAATCTGATGAAGCTTCCAAAAATAACCCCGCTTATATTTTTGCTTTTTATGTCTTTTTCACCCTACTCAAAAGCGGAAATAGCACCGCCCGAAACCGGCAAACGTATAATCGTGCACAAAGTAGGCAAAGGGGAGGAGCTGCACCTCCTGGCGGGCTATTATCTTCTCAATGCCAGAGAATGGGGCAAAATCTATGTATGGAATTCAGATGTAATTAACAACCAGAACCGAATCTATCCGGGGCAAGAATTGATAGTCTATGTAGATGAAAACTGGCAGCCACCCTATGACCTCGATGAATACTTAAGGAGCATCGGAAGGAGATAAGTTAAAGTAAAAGATGAAGAGTTAAATGATAGTGACTATAAACTCTCAACTCTCAACTCTCAACTCTCAACTCTCAACCTTCAACTCTTAACTTACGATATTTTGTCAGGGCTACCTTCTCTTACAATATTCAACAATCTATCTATCTCTCCCTTTGCCAGTGCTAAGGAAAGATAAGAAAGAATCTGAGAAAATTTTGCTACACTATCCACCCTGATCCTGAACTCAAGGTGATTTCCCTCAAAAAAGGGAGCGTGGAAAACATTTACCTCCTTGGGCAGGTCAAGTCCCATTAAGCAGTCTCGAAACTCCTTCTCAGCCTGGGTCAGCACCGGATATCGCATCAGCTTGAGTTCACGTCTAAAGGCATTTTTTAATTCTCCTTCCCCACACTTCGACTCTATTTCATCTATTATTTCTCCCACACCTCTCTTATCCCTCGATGCCACCTCCTGAATTTCTTTGACTACATCGCGAGTTTCATTGGTATTGAGCCTCATCCTTAGTAGCACCCTTCTGAATATCTCTATTCGATTAGCAACTGCTGTTTCGCTCAATATAAAAGCTTGTTCTAGGGTAATTCGCTGAGAGTAAATGCCGTCCTTAATTTCATGCTCCAGATTGCCCAGGCGTACATATTTTTCAATACTCCTCCGGGTAGGAGATATGCCCAGATACGGAAGCACCCTTTTGGTAAGCTCCATTTCATCCAGGCCGTAGATATCCTTGAACCTGAGGAGAAGCTCAGCCTTCTCTAATTCATCTATCCTTTCTTGATTGTCGTCTAATACCAGCTTCAGGCAGTCCTCATCGGAGATTTCGTGAGCCTCATAAGTCTTCGAGAAAACCCGGCTAAATCCAAGCTCCTTACAGGCCTCGAGTCTTCTTCGACCAGTGATTATCTGATATTTATCCCCCGCCCTCCTCAAAACCGGAGGGTTTATAAGCCCCACCTCTTTGATAGAATCCTTGAGCGAGCCGACATCCGATGCGGGTCCTAGAAAGAACGAACGATTTTGGAAGTCCACTAAGGCTAAAGGTACATACTCAAATTTCATCTAAAAGATGGTTAATATTCCGAATGCCGCACCTAGCGTACTCAGGGGTGCTAGGTCTTCTTGTATTTCCACCGACTTTTCCAGCTTTTTTACCGCATTCTTACTGTCGAAATAAAGAGAGTCATCGCCCACCAGCTTGCCCAGCGTGCCTTCTCCGTTGTTTACCTTCTTCAGTATAGAATTAAGGTTGGTCGCCGCCTCGGACGCCTGAACGTATAGGGTATCGTCATTGAGCAGCTTCCCGAACGTTCCTTCAGCCCTATTCAGCTTACTGGCGAGTTGACCCAGGTTTTGCATGGTTGTCTTAGTCTCGTTATAAAGGGATTCATCCGTTACCAGTTTTCCCAGGGTGCCTCTCCCCTCTTTTATAGAGACGGCAACTTCGTTAATACTAGCAAACGTCTCTTTCGCTTCGTAATACAGGGAATCATCTTTCAATAATTTCCCTATAGTTCCCTCGCCCCGTGCCGCCGAACCGAGGACCGAATCCAGACCATTCAATATGCTGCTTATTCTTTCTTTATTATCGCCCAACGCACCGAATGCCGCCTCTATCGAGGTCACAGAGGACTGTACTTTTGCCAGTATCTCGTTTATATCCGCGGGTTCTTCGCTGGCAAGCACGCTCCCTGGAGGGGCAAGGGGGCTTTCTGGAGAGCCGAAGGTAAGGTTTATGTAACTTGTTCCCAGAAGGCTGGTAAGCCTTATACTGGCAACCGAGTCCTTTTTGACCGGGACACCCTTCTTGACATTGAAGGTCACCTCTATCTTTTCATCACCTATCTTTATCTTAGAGACCTTCCCTACTTCAACACCGGAAAACTTTACCGGATTTCCCTCTTTAAGCTCGTCTATAGATTTGAAATAGGCCCGGAGAGAATATTCCTTCCTCAGGAACGGGATCTCCCCTATGAACTCAAAAACGGCGAGTAGTATCAATAAGCCCACGATAAAAAAGAGTCCCACCTTAAACTCTGTCCTCATCTGTCTCTACCTCCTTCTGCCATTTCGAAATGGGTGTTGATAAAACCCTTTACCACCGGGTTTGTGCTGTTCCTGATATCTTCTGGAGTGCCCGTCTCCACTATCTTTCCTTCGTTCAGCACCGCTATCCTATCGGCGATGTAATAAGCCAGGTCAACATCGTGCGTGACCACTATTTGGGTAACTTCGACGTATTTTCTTAGATTAAGTATTACATCGCCTATGGTTCGAGTCATCATTGGGTCGAGCTCAGCGGTCGGCTCATCAAAAAGAATCAACTCCGGACTCATAGCCAAGGCCCGCGCTATGGCTACTCTCTTTTTCATCCCGCCGCTTAACTGTGAGGGCATGATATTTTCTTTCTCATCGAGCCCAACTATGGAAAGTACACCTTTTACTATCTTGGTAATCTCGTCTTCATCCTTCACTACTCCGTGTTCCTTTAGATAGAGCGCCACATTTTCCCTGACCGAAAGTGAGTTAAAAAGGGCCGAGGATTGAAATACCATAGCCAGCCGGTGCTTCTTCTTGAAATTTGACTCGTTTATATTCTCTCCGTTTATAAGAATCGTTCCGGAATCAGGTTTTTCCAGCCCAATTATATGGCGCAAGAGAACGCTTTTTCCCGACCCGCTCTTCCCCAGGATAACCAGCGTTTCACCCGGTTTAATCTCCAGGCTTAAATCTCTAAGGACATGATTGTCTCCAAAGGACTTATTTAGTTTTATTACCTTTACCGATACCGGTTTACTTTCTAAGGTGTGGTGAAATAAAACATCCGGAGATTTTTCTTCTTTAAGATTTTTATTCTCAGTGTTTACTTGCATAATTCGAATAAAGTCTAATCTAAATTGAGTAGTATTAAAAGCCTGGTGATGTAATAATCGAAGATCAAAATCAGAATAAACGAGAGCACCACCGCTTTTGTCACCGACGTTCCGATCTCTCTCGGCCCTCCCTTTGTTTTAAGGCCGACATAGCAGCATACAATGGAGATTATGACCCCGAAAACCATTGCCTTTACCAATCCATTGAGCACGTCCGAGAACTCCACCAGCTCAGAAAGGTTCCTAAAATAGACGCTCATGCTGACATGGATATCCGGATTAACCGACGAGACCACCGCACCGCCAAACCATCCTATCACGTCCATGTAAATCACCAGAAAGGGAAGCGCGATGAAGCTGGCCAGAAACCTGGGCATGACCAGAAACCTTACCGGGTTTATATCCATGGTTTTGAGTGCGTCTATCTCTTCATAAACGCTCATTGAGCCTATCTCCGCAGTCATAGCCGAGCCCACCCGTCCGGCAACGAGTATAGATGCCATCACCGGGCCGAGTTCTTTCACCATAGAGAGTCCGACAATCCCCCCTATATTCTCCTCGATTCCAAACTGCGCAAGCTGTGGACCTGATTGTAATGCCAGCACGCCTCCAATGAATAGCGAAATAAGAGCGGCTACGGGCAGGGTATTATTTCCGATCTCCGCCATCTGCCTGAACACCTTATCCCGATTGCGGATAGCGGTCTTGCACCAGTATATGCTCTCTACAAGAAGCCCAAGGATCTCCCCGGTTGTTTGAAAGAATGCGTTCACGCTATTCATTTTTTGATCCTCCCTCCTCTTCTTTCGTCTCGTCTTTAGAAATATTAATGGGAATGAAAAATAGTTTGAATGTTTTTTTTCGTTGGTCTGATTTATAGCCGAAAAGACCGCCTAAAAAATAAAATTTTGACTTCTCTTCCGAGTCTACATAAGAGAAAATGGGAATTATTGGCCGCAGGTCAACCTTGGTCATATCCTTACTCTTTTCCATCCTATAAGTATTCCACAGAAAAGATGAAACGCTTCTGCCGTCCTCGTATTTATTCCATTCGAATAATCTCCATAACGGAGCATAGTTCCTTTCGATGCCCTTGTTGTTGGAGAAAAAAGGCTCGAGGAGTGAAAGGAAGTGAAAACTACGGTTTCCTTTCTCGTCTCTCTTGTAGCTGAATAACGGCCAGAAATCTATTCTTCTTCCTTCCCTTCCGCCATCTATAGTCGGCTCTTCCTTTATATCCGAGTAGAGAAAGAGGAGAAATGTCTTTCTCTTTCTCACGTGGTCTTCAAGGGTCAGGTTACTGTATCGGTAGAGCGGCCAGAGAAAGAATCCTTCCTCACTATTCTTGTCTTCTTCGCTGGCATAAAATGGGAAAACCCTATTCCCGGTTTTCTTCCCCCTGGTGAAATTGATGAGGGGCCAGGGGGTATCCCATCTCTCAATCTCCTTTTCCCTGTCCACAAGGCGGTTAAACAGGGGCCACAAATAGGTGCTCTGCGTCCTCTCCGGAGACTCCAGGGTGGAGTAAAAGGGAAATATCATGAACGACCTTCTTTCCTCTCCGAAGAACTCCCACCTTTTCGATACATAAATCGGCCAAAGTGCAAATTTCTCATCAAGCGTTTCCCCTCTTTTTCTGTATCCAAAAAGGGGCCAGAGCCTGAAGCCTTCTTGACCTCCGCCAGTGTAATAGCCGAATATGGGCCAGAGAAAACTGTAGTTGGTGAATCCCCCTTTTTTGGTCTCCAGGTAAAGTGGAAACAAGAGGAAATTGATCTCGTCACGGGCAAACTTGTCTTTTAACCCTCCATAGAGAGGGAAAACAGCAAAGTAGCTCTTATCCCTATCCTCTGCCCTCTTGCTGAAGATAAAAGGAAATAGGGTGAATTCGGTCTCCCGGAAGCCGCTCGGTTTTTTCTCGGATTCGTAAGAGAGTAAATAGATGAGGAATTGAAAATCCCAGTCCTCCTCCCTTCTATCGTAGGTTGCTATCGGATAAAGAAAGTCAAACTCGGTGGAATCCTTTTCGCTGTCTCTAAGAAGATAGAAAAGCGGGCGTAAGCCGAATTCAGAGCTGTCCTTATCCCTTTTTGAGGTTATGAAAGGGCCGAGGAGGTCTACTTCCTGTGATTCCTGAGACTCGTCTTCTTCTATATTCAAAAGCGGCCCAAGACTAAAATCATCTCTTCCGGATGAAATAGCCGGGTTATAGAGCAAAAAAAAGAAGACGGTGATTAGATAAAAACCAATAGATATTGGAGAGGTCTTGAGCATATCATCTTTCCCTAACTCTGGATGCGCAAGAAGCCAGGAAATATTCAGAAAGAGGCAACTGACTGGCCTCTATTCATCAGACATAAACACGAGGTACTCTCTTTCCGGTTATGGAGAGGACCTCGTAAGAGATGGTATCTGCCCATTTGGCAACGTCCTCGACCGAAACCCTTTCATCTCCAAATAGAACTACATCATCCCCAACCTCTACCCCCGGAACCTCGGTAACATCAACCATTATTAAATCCATGCACACCGTACCCACAACCGGAGCAGTGAAGCCATTGATTGAAACCCTGGCCCGATTGGAAAGCCTCCTCATGTACCCATCGGCATACCCTACGGGGAGTGTGGCTATGACAGCAGGCCTCGCCGTCACGAAAGTGCCTCCGTAGCTAACCGGGGTTCCCGCTGGAACACTCTTCAGTTGAATTATTTGTGTTTTAAGCCTCATAGCCGGCTTAAGTTCGCAATCGCTTATCTTCCCAGAACCGTATAGCATTATTCCCGGACGGACCAGATTCATGTGGGATTGGGGATAAGCTTGGATTCCGGCGCTATTGGCCAAGTGCGTATACTTCGGGCAAAAACCCGCTTGGTTGATGAATGAAAGCATATTCCTGAAAACTGCAATCTGTTTTAGCGTAAAATCCCCGACCTCCTTATCCGCATTGGCAAAGTGGGTGAACACACCCTCCATCTCCAGGTTGTTCAAGCCTTGAAGCGTGCTCAGGAAATGAGGAATCTCCTCAACCCCGGCGCCGAGCCTGCTCATCCCGGTATCCACCTTAAGATGATACTTCACCCTCTTCCCTACCCTATAAGCGTATTCATCTATGGCTTTTGCTGTGGGAATGGAGAACAAGGAGGGGGTTAAATCGTATTTGACCACCCGTTCTGCTTCATAGGGCTGAACCCCACCGAGTAAAATAATGGGAGCCTTTATGCCGGACTCTCTTAGCTCAACGGCCTCTTCCACCGTCGCCACCCCGAGCATATCGGAGCCGGATTCAATTAAAGCCAAGCTGACCTCAACCGACCCGTGCCCGTAGGCATCGGCCTTTACGATGGACATAACCCCGACATTCTCGCCCACTATTCTTTTAACTTGGAGAAAATTAGACTTTAAGGCATCGATATCTATTTCTGCCCAAGTGGGTCTCATTGATTCTAATTTTATAACTCTTTTTAATTGTCAGGTCAAGAATTTGTTGAATAGGTGTTGAATAGGGACTCCTATTGTTGTTGCAATAATCATATGGGCAGGTTACGAGTCTTGCTCGTAACCCCATGACCACCCACTATCCACCAGCAAGCCTGCCCTTAGCAATGTCGAAGGGACTGGTGGTTTACCCCAGCCACTCCGCTCGACAAACATGCCAAAGCGGAAGGGCTGGCACGCACCCGCCGTGAGTCAAACTGTTTTCCAAATCGCAAATTATCAAATTACCAATCGATAGGGGCGAACCTTGTGTTCACCCAAAATAAGGGCAATCACTGTATTATCTGGTGCGCAGTATGCACCGGATGGAAATTAAAAGGATTGCCCCTACAAAATCAAACCTCAACGGGTGTAGTGAAAGTTGAAGGCGTAAAGCCTGCACTGAGTAGCGGTTTACAATAGTACATCCGTAAACTAGATTCCAAAGACAGTTTTAATCTAAACTGAGAAAAATATCCCTGGCGTCTTTTGATGTCAGCTTCGATATCGCGGTTATTTTATCGCTGAATTTCCTGAGAGACTCTTGCGACTCCCGGCCGGTCAGGTCTATGAGGATCGAAAGTACCTGAAAGTTGAGCCTTTTCTTTTCACCGAGAAACGTTTCCAACCAATCACTTCTCACATCGCACTCACCGTCGGTTATGAAAACGATGTCGCCCCTCTTGAATTTTGATTGATTGAGGAACTCAAGGGCTTTATCCAGCGGGTCTTCGAAGTCCGTCCCCCCGCCGGGGAAGTAATCGGCTAGCTCGATGATGTCATTCTCTTTCATTCCCCAACCCTCCTTGACGTCGGAGCCGAAAATCTTGAGCGGCGAACCTTTTGAAGAAAACACGATTACGACGAACTTTCTTCTCTGCCTCTTGGCAATATCCAGTAAGGTTAAACAAACACCCTTCGACCACACCTCTTTGTTTCCGTCCATAGAGGAACTGCCGTCGACACAGACGACGAGCGGGCCTCTCCCCTTTTCTTCCCGGAGGTAGTACTGTAGGAGCTTCTCTTCGAGAAACCTTCTCATAAAATCCCTTCTTAAAACCTGGTGTTTCAAGAAAGAAAGCTCGCTCGGAATGACCCTTCCTATGTCGTCTCCGATGGCTATGTCATAAACCTCTGTTCCCCTTTTCGACCAGACCTTTCTCCTTGATGACAGCATCTCTTCTTTGAGGCTCCCGACCATGAGAGAGAGCCTTCTCAGTTTTTCGTTCTTGAGCAACTTGGCGGCCAGGTCAAGTTTTTCGCCGGCTGGCTTCTCCTGAGGTATTCCCATCGAGGCTCCCCATTCCATAAGCTCGCTTTCCGCTTCGTCTACGCCTTCCGAAGCCTGTTGTAACGCCGACTTAGTGAGTTTCTGGAGTTTCATCTCCATATTTTCCAGTCTTTTCTTTTGCTCTTCTCGAAGCTCCTTTAGCTCACCCTCCTGCTTTCGCAATTCCAATTGAGCCTTTTTCTTTCCTTCTTTAAAGGATTTATCCACTGATTCATCCAGGGACTTCTCCTTTTCCATCTCCTCCCAAGTCTTAGCCTCCTCCTTTAACTCTTCATAATCCTCCTCCGCTTTGTCCAGCTCCCACTCTTTAACGAGAGAACTCTGCGAAGGCCCCTCCTCGGATTTGACCCATCTAATAACCTCTTTACCCAGAGTCAGGGTGGCAATGGCGGACTTGAAACTGTCGAGTATAGTTTCTTCCCTTAATTCTTTATAACTCTCGCTGGCAACGGCTTTCTCGATGAGTTTTCTTCCAATTAGAGCGCCCCTTTTCACCTCATCCTCGGGATGAAATACGACGTTATACTTGAAGAAGCTGGCAAAAAGGTCGAGGACAAAGTAGCGGAAATTGGGCAGGAGATGAGAACCGCTTTCGATAAGGTTCTTAAGTTCTTCGGAAGTGGCTACCAGTTCCTCGAAAAGAGCCCGGTCAAAGGAATCAGTCTCGATGTTTTGGGATAGTTTCCTTGAATCCACCACAATTTAGCGTAGCATAGGTCATAAGTGGTATCAATTTAAAAAGACTGGCATGAAAAAAATTTATTTGGTAGGCTAAAGAGAAGAGGGGTTTTTGTTTAACGAGCGCAAAGGAAATGTGCCCACCATCTTAAGAGCAGATTTTCACAAAAGTACTCCCTGATACTGGAGTAAAAATTAGTCTTTTTGAGTTAATGATGTTAAACCCGACAAACAGCATTATGCTGCACTTTTTGTTGTGTTCCATTCTTGTGCTTCAAGGTTGCACACAAGAACCCCAACCGGATGGAAAAGAGAAAACCACCATAGTCTTCAAGTACGGAAGGGTGCTTGGAGACCTCGAGCCAATTAAAAAATTGATCAGGAGGTTTGAGGAGGAAAATCCCGATATCCGGGTAAAGGATGAAACCCTGCCAGCAGAGACAGGTGAACAACACCAGTTTTACGTAATCAACCTTCAAGGAAAATCATCGGATTTTGACGTCTTTGCCCTGGATGTTATCTGGGTGCAGGAGTTTGCCAAGGCCGGATGGCTGAGAGACATAAGCCATATCCTGCCCCCGGAGCGTAGGGATGAATTTTTCCAGGGTCCTATGAATGTGTCGACCTATGATAACAGCGTCTATGCTATACCATGGTACATAGATGCTGGTGTTCTCTATTATAGAAAGGATTTACTGGAGAAGTATGGCTTTTCTCCGCCAAAGACCTGGTATGAGCTTATCCAAATCGCTTCAGAGATTACCCGGAATGAGCCTGAGACATACGGCTTTATCTGGCAGGGA
>FWPU01007544.1_pt1 | contig 19921 bp, 19 predicted proteins | sample 2228361 | NCBI WGS metagenome assembly FWPU01 (sample SAMEA103939777, study PRJEB20133) | metagenome
AGGCATTTTTACCCTAAATTTTGGCAAACATGGGATATAATGAAATTGATACAAAAAAACAGCCACTCTCTTTTTAGTGGAAAAACTAAACTGAGTTTAAAGTGTGTGTCTTCTTCTTTTATAATAAACATATTGGTGTTTTAAGAAAGGTAATAGGAAGAAATTATAAAAAAGGGATGATTTTTGAAGCCAATTTTGTCGAACAAGAGTTAATTTAAAAATTTTTGATTTTTATGTGTTTTTACCATTAAAATATTTCACTAAGAAGATGGGAGAAGTATATGAGTGCATCCGGAGGAAAATACCAAACAGGGTTCAAATCCTTAAAATTTTAGGTAACATCACAAAATATGAGATACAATGGAGGATATTATGGCAAATAAAAATTTACCTCCTCTAATTCCTCGTGAGGTATTATTTGGTGAGCCGGAAAGGATAAATCCACAAATATCGCCGGATGGCAAGAGGATAGCATACTTGGCACCTAAGGATAGAGTGCTTAACATCTGGGTGCGCACCATTGGAAAAGAAGACGATAGGCCAGTGACTCAAGAAAAGAAACGCGGCATTAGATTGTATTTTTGGGCAGAAGATAATAGCCACATTATTTATTTGCAAGATTCTGACGGCGATGAGAATTGGCATGTGTACGCAGTAAACCTTAGTAAGGGGACCATCCGTGACTTAACTCCTCTTCCTGGGGTCCAGGCACAAATTGTTGCTAAGGATCCTCATTTTCCGAATGAAATATTGGTAAGCTTGAACTTACGGGATAGGCGAGTTCACGATGCCTATCGCCTTAATTTAACGACTGGTGCATTAGAGAAAGATACCGAAAATCCTGGAGATGTGATTGGCCTCATGGGTAAAAGTTGGTTAGTTGACCCTGATTTTCAAATAAGAGGTGCGATGGCAATGAAGCCGGATGGAGGCTCAGAACTTCGTGTTCGTCCAAATGTTAAAAGTCCATGGAAAGTTCTTGTAAACTGGGGACCAGAAGATAATTTCTGTGGTGCAATAGGTTTTACTCCGGATGGCAAAGGCCTTTACCTACTTGACAGTCGCGAAGCTGATACTATACAAGTGGTGCAAATTGATATAGATAGTGGCAAACAAATTGTTCTTGCAGAACACCCAGAATATGACATAATTGAGCATATCATCCATCCCCGCACTCACAAATTACAGGCAGTTTGTATTTATAAAGAGCGTGCATATTGGCAAGTTATTGACCCAAGTATAGAGGGAGATATTGAGAGAATTAAAGAGATTCATAAAGGAGATTTCTTTTTGCTTAATAGAGATAGTGCAGATGAAAACTGGCTAATAGAATTTACTTCTGATGAGGAGCCAGTTTCTTATTATGTTTATAATAGAGAGACTCGTGAATCTACTTTTCTCTTTACTGCTCGGCCTAAACTTGAGAGATATAAATTGGCTCAGATGAGGCCTATTTGTTTGCTCTCAAGAGATGGACTGACTCTCCATGGTTATCTTACATTGCCTTTAGGAATAGACGCTAAAAATTTACCTATGGTTTTAAATGTTCACGGAGGACCATGGAGTAGAGATGTATGGGGATATAATCCCGAGACTCAGTTCTTTGCAAACCGAGGATACGCCTGTTTACAAATTAATTTCCGTGGCTCAGTGGGATATGGTAAGAAATTCCTTAATGCAGGAAATCGGGAATGGGGGGGGAAGATGCATGATGACTTAATCGATGCTGTTGAATGGGCCATTAAAGAGGGAATAGCAGATCCTAAGGGCATTGCTATCTATGGAGGTTCATATGGTGGATATGCGGCTTTAGTAGGTGCTGCATTTACCCCAGATGTATTTAAATGTGCAGTAGCAGAATGTGGGCCAAGTAATCTTATAACTTTTCTTGAGACAATTCCTCCGTATTGGGAGCCCTTAAGAAAGCTTTTTTATAAGCGGATAGGGGATTTAGATAGAGAAAAAGAGTTTTTGAAATCACGCTCTCCGCTATTCAAGGCGGATAGAATCAAAATTCCGATGCTCATTGCTCACGGAGCAAACGACCCACGAGTTAAGCAAGCTGAAAGCGAGCAAATTGTTAATGCTTTGCGAAGTAAAAACATACCTGTGGAATACATTTTATTTCATGACGAAGGGCATGGTTTCGTAAATCCAGATAATCGCCTCAAATTCTATGCGGCTGTGGAGGCTTTTTTGTCAAAGCACTTAGGAGGTCGAACAGAACCATAAACTGTAAAAACTTTGATAGGGGAGATATTATGATAACAGCAAGGTATCTCATGTTTGACAAATTTGTCAGCAAAATACCACTTTTACGCATAATCCTAAGATAATTAATCCTATAAAATATCAATAAAATCAATACTTTTGTGAATTTTCCATTTATTTATTCTCTATTTTTAAACAAATTTTGGTAGTGACAAAATTTTATTTTTAACCTTTGACAAGTCCTCAATTTAATGTTATAATATATTATGAAAAGAAAAATAGGAATAAACTTAAAGGAGGATGACAAAAAATGTTTCTAAGAAAGGTTAAAGTCAAATATAAAAAGACAAATAAAGTAATGGAATACTTGAGAATAGTTGAATCATATAAGGAAAAAGGGAAATCAAAACAGAGAGTAATTGCTCACCTTGGAAGAGTTGATCTAATTCCAAAAGGAAAATTAACAGAGTTAGCTAAAAAGTTAGCAAGATTTGAAGGTAAGGAACTTTACAGTGATGAGGATTTAAATGCAAAAGAAGCCTTAATTTTTGGTCCAATAATTATTATAAGAAAAATATGGGAAGAAATGAATTTAGGAAAAATAATAAGGATGGTTTGTAATGAAGAAGTAAGTGAAAGAACTTTTGTGCTTACTTGTTGTAGATTGCTTGATCCTCGTTCAGAACATGGTCTATCTTATTTTTTAAAGGAATATTATGTATGGGATAACAGAGGGAAAAGGTGGAAGGAGGAATTTGATGAAAATTTCTATAAAAGATTCAAGGAAAGTGATGGAAAGAGTAGAGTAAAGGTAATATGGAAGAACTTGCAAAGATGGTATAGAGTATTAGATAAATTAGCTCAAAATAAAGAGAAGATTGAATTAAAAATATATGAAAATATGAAAAGTTTGTTTTCCTTAAAAGTTGATATAATATTTTATGATATTACTTCAACTTATTTTGAGGGCAAGGGCCCAAAGGATTTAGCAAATTTTGGTTTCTCAAGGGATGGTAAAAAAGATAACAAGCAAATATTATTAGGGATAGTGATGGCAGAGGGACTGCCTATTGCCCATCATGTATTTGCTGGAAATACAGCTGATAAAAAAACATTAGAGTTTGTTATCTCTGATTTAAGAAAAAGATTTGATTTAAAAAATATAATATTTGTTGCAGATAGAGGAATAAATGCAAATGATAATGTCAAGAAATTAGATGCTTTAGGTTATAAGTATATATTAGGTGTAAGTTTAAGGAATCTTAAAAAGGCAAAAGAAATATTAAATGAAGCGGATAATTATAAATGGGAAAATTATAATGGGGATAAGAGATATACTTTTATAGAAATAAAGGAAGAAGGCAAGATTGAAAGATGGATTTTGGTAGATAGTAGTGAGAAGAGAAAATATGAAAGCAATATGAGAGATACATGGATGGAAAAGGGTGCAAAAGAATTACAGGAATTAAAAGAAAGAGTTAAAAAGGGAAATTTGAAAGATGAGAGGAAAATAGCATATTACCTGGGTGGTATTTCAAAAAAATATCATATTAAAAGATATTTTGGTTGGGAGATTAAAAGGGGTAAATTTATATTTTGGGTGGATAATAATAAGTTGGAATTTGAGAAAAGATGTGAGGGCAAATATCTACTTAGAACATCAGATGGTAATTTAACTGTTCATGATATAATAAGAGAATATAAGAGATTGTGGGAGATAGAGAGTTGTTTTAGACAGATAAAAGATGTTATAAAAATAAGACCAATATTTCATCAAACAGAGAGGAGGGTAAGGGCACATATATTTATTGCGGTAATTGCATATCTTATAGAGAAAGTTTTACAAAGGAGGATAAGAAATAACAAGATTAGGAATAACTATGCAAGATGCATTAAAATTTGCAAAAATTGTAAAAATAGTAGAAATAGAATTAGATGAGAAAATAATAAAATTAGTGACCCAAAAATTGATAAAGTAACCAAAAGGATATTTGCTCAACTTGGAATAAATCTTCCTAAGGTTTTTAAGGAGATCTCTCTGTAGAGGAGATTATGAAAAGGTATGATTAAAGAAGAGCTTTTTACTAAAAATTGCAAATGTAAGAACTAAATGAATTTTAAAATCTTTGGTTATCAAACCTTTTCAACACCACTTGGCAAACTGAGTTAATTACAACTATGAGAGAAATAAAAAGTCAACTAAAATCAATCGATTTGAAGAACATAGTTATAATTTTCGGGATTTTGGGTTAAAAAAGGAATACCATAAAGGGCTTACAGAACTCAGGATAAAACAAAAATAAAAATTCTTATATAGTTTCAAAAAATTGCACCACAGCTAAAGGGTAAGAGATATTTGTCTCGAAAATTTAACTAATCAATTTCCTTTTTTAACTCATAGAGTAAATCAAGAGCCTGTTTTGGTGAAAGTTCATCAATCTTTATGTTTTTTAATCTATCTCTGAATTTGTCTTCTTTTTCTTTTATGAATAACTCAAGCTGTGGATACTCTATTTTTATATATCTTTTTATTTCCCTTTTACTTTCAAAAAATTTAAGGATTTCCTTAGATCTTTTAATTACTTTTTCAGGAATTCCTGCAATCTTTGCAACATATATTCCATAACTTTTATCCTGGATCCCCTTTTCAACCTTTCTTAAAAATATTACCTCATCCTTCCATTCTTTTACTAAAACTGTGTAGTTTTTCATTCCTTTTTTGTTTTCCGCAAGGGATGTTAATTCATGGTAGTGAGTTGCAAAGAGGGTTCTTGCCTTAAGTTTATCTGCTATTTCTTCTGATACACTCCATGCAAGGGCAAGACCATCATAGGTTGATGTTCCCCTGCCTATTTCATCGAGCAAAATTAAGCTTTTCTCTGTTGCATTATTTAAGATATTTGCAGTTTCAAGCATTTCAGCATAAAAGGTTGATACTCCCCTTGATAAATCATCAGTTGCTCCTATCCTTGTAAATATTCTATCAACAATTCCTATCCTTGCTTTTTGTGCAGGAACAAAACACCCACACTGGGCTAAGAGAACTATAAGGGCAACCTGCCTTAAATAGGTTGATTTTCCAGACATATTTGGCCCGGTAATAATCCAGAAATAAACATCAGAATTTAAATCAGTATCATTGGGAACAAACTCCAGAGCAAATCTTTCAACAACAGGATGTCTTCCTTTTTCTATATATATTTCCTTTTCTTCTGTTATTTCAGGTTTTTTATATCCATATTCTTTTGATACTTCAGCAAAGCAAAGAATCATATCAATCAATGCTATTTTATCCGAAAGTTCCTGTATCTCCCACGATTTATAAATGATTTTATCTGCAATTTCTTTAAGTATCTCTTTTTCTATCTCTTTTATTCTTTCTTCGCCTCCCAGAATTTTTGATTCTATCTCTTTTATTTCTTCTGTTATAAATCTTTCAGAGCTGGTTAGTGTCTGTTTTCTTGTATAGTTTTTGGGAACAAGGTTTAAATAGGATTTTGTTACCTCTATGTAATAGCCGAAAACAGAATTATAACCGATTCTTAATTTCGGAATACCTGTTCTTTCTCTTTCTCTTTTTTCAATCTCCTTCAGTTTTTTCTTACTGTTTAGATTCCATTCTCTGAGTTCATCAAGTTCTTTATTAACCCCACTTTTTATGACTTCTCCTTCACCTATATCAGGTGGATTCTCATTTATTTGATTTAAAATCAGGCTATAGAGTTCTGAAAATTCTGAAATTCCTTTCGCCATTTCTTTAAATATATTAGATGGAGCATCCTTTAGTATTTCTTTTAATTTTGGTACCAAAGATAGATTTTCTCCCAGCTTTCTTATATCTCTTGGATGATATCTTTCAATTGATATTTTTGAAAGAGTTCTTTCTAAATCGCAGAATTCTTCAAGTATTTCTTTAATTGATTTTTTTAAAAAAGGGTGTTTTATAAGTGCAGAGACACCGGAAATTCTTTCCTCTATATCCCTTTTATCCAGAAGGGGGGATACAAGGGTTTCCTTGAGAAATCTTTTACCCATAGATGTTATTGTTCTGTTTAAAACATCAAAAAGGGTTGCCCCCTTTTCTTCGGGATGAATCCTTTCAATTATTTCAAGATTTCTCTTTGTTAACCTGTCAAGAGCCATTCTGTTCTTTAAACTCAAGGGTTTTATCTTTTTTATATGCTCAAACCCTTTTTTCTTCTTATCTTCAATATAATCCAAAAGATAAGAGCTTGCTATGATGCCAAAGTCTTTTTTAACGCCAAATCCTTCAAGAGATGCAACCCCGAAAAATCTCAAGAGTCTTTTTTCTGCATTTTCCATATCATAAATACCTGGTTCATAAAAATTTATAGATATTTCTTTTAAAAGACTCGGGATTTCACTTTCCCTGGAAACAAGAATCTCGGAAATCATATATTTCTCCATTAAAATCTCTAATTCTTTATCTTTTATTTCGCCTGTTACGAATTCACCTGTTGTAATTTCAAGTATAGAAACGCCCACTCTGCCCTTATTGATATAAAATGACGCAATAAAATTTTTCTCATCGGGTTTTAAAAGAGATGGTAAAGTAATTGTTCCTGGTGTTAAGACCTCAATTACTTCCCTTTTGAAAATTTTTTTCCCTTCTTCAACCTGTTCACATATTGCCAGTTTAAATCCTTTTTTTAATAGTTCTTTTATGTAAGTTTCAGCTGCTTTCACAGGAATACCTGCCATCGGAATCCTGGTGTTTTTACCAACAGGTTTTGAAGTTAGAACAATACCCAGAGCTTTTGATGCAACTTTTGCATCTTCATAGAAAAACTCATAAAAATCGCCCATTCTGAAAAGTAATAGCTCTTCCTTATATTTTTTCTTTATTGAGTTGTATTGTTTAAGAAGAGGAGTTAACTCCATTTTAAGTTTTTATAAAAGAAAATTCACCTTCACATTCAGGACAGAAAAATCTGTAATGCTTACTTTTATAACCACATATTCTACATTCATATTCTTTTATCTTTGAATTACTTAAACCCTTATTGAACTTTTCTATAAGCGAAATATTCTTAAACAGTATCGCTATTTCCAACCCTTTTTTATTCACCTCTTCTTCAAAACTGTTTAATTCTTTTAGTATTCTTTCTGCCTCTTTTTCATCACCTTTCTGAAATAAATATTCTGCGAGATAGCATTTTGCAAGTTCGTCCTCTTCTTCCTCAAGAAATTTTTGAAAAGCCTCATAATCTTTTTTCTCAAATAAAAGGGCTTTTACTCTCTCATATACCATTTTTTTTATATTTATATTACCATTAATTTCAAGAGTTTTTTTATAATACTCAAGTTTTTTATTTTTATTTTTTTCCATTCCCGCAAGATAAAAATAAACTACAGGATTATTGGTATATGTTTTTATTGATTTTATAAAAAAATCTTTTGCCCTTTTGTAATCTCCTTCAAAATAAAGTATTTCACCTATCTTTGAGAGGTAGGAAGAAAAAGTTTTCTCAGTGAATTTCTTTTCCTGAGTTAAAATATTCTTTTTTAAATCTGCAGATTCTTCCCATAACTTATTTTTTTCAAGAGCATAGAGTAGTTTTTCCTTTAAGGTTTTTTCTTTACCTTTATAAAGTTTGTTTGCTTCAATAAGATATTTTAACGCATTTTTATAATCCCCTATATCCATATAATCAAAACCCAGTTCTTTTTTGATTTCTCTTTCATCGTCCTTTTTTAACCTGGGGATTGCGAGAAGACTTTTGTGAATCTTCACTGCCTTGTCAGGAAATCCCTCTTCCCTCAATCTTATGCCAAGATTCAGATATTCTTTCAATGAAAGATACTTACCTTTATGAAATTTTTTAAATTCCTCAATCAGAAACATCTTCCTCCTTAGTGTTTTCCCTATCTTTTACTTCGGGTGTTTCAGGTTCTTCAACAATCATTTTTCTTAGATTATGCACTTCCTTTTTTAAATTTTCTATTTCCCTTTTTTGTCTGAATATTTTAAATCTGTAAACAATTTCCTGATATACTGTTATGAGCCACGCGAAGAACGCGCCTGCAAGAAAGGAAAAGAACATTATCCAGAATAAATGAATCTGTTCAAAGGTGAGGTTAAAGAAATAAAGGTTTACCCTGTCAACTGAGTTCTGAAGAATTATGAAGAGAAGAAGGAAAAAGAAGGCAAGGTAAATAAAAAGCTTTATAAAATACATTTTTCAGCCTCCTTTAAAGTTTCTCCTATTAAACTATGACCTTTTAATCTTTTAATTTTACAGGTTATCAACTCCCCTTTTTCAAGTTCACCTTTTATAAGAATTTTTATATTTTCTCGTGTTACTCCTTTACTGTAATTTTTATATTTCTCAGCTTTCCCGATTATAAGAACTTCATATGTTTTCCCGATTTTTTCTTTTCTCCTTTCAAGAATCCCCTTTGTCACCTCTTTTATAAGTATATCAAGCCTTTCAGCTTTTGTTTTTTCATCCAACTGCTCTTTTAAAAAGGAAGCAGGGGTTTTAGGTCTTTTTGAATATTTGAACATAAAAGCCATGTCAAACTTAACTTTTTTAACCACATCAAGGGTATCTTCAAAATCTTTTTCCTCTTCATATGGGAATCCTACAATTATATCAGTAGTAATAACTGCCTCAGGTATCTCTTCTTTTATTATATTTATCAAACCAAGGTATTCTTCCTTTGTATAATCTCTTTTCATAAGTTTTAAAATCTTTGTTGACCCGGACTGAAGAGGCATATGAAACCACCTTGATATTTTTTCAGAGTTTTTTATTACCTTTATAACTTTATAAGAGAAATCTCTTGGGTTTGGAGATGTATACTTCAGCCAGAATTTGCCCGGAATTTTTTCTATCATTGAAAGAAGCTCTGCAAAGTCATGCTTCCCGTCAAAATAGGAATTCACATTCTGTCCTATAAGGGTTATCTCTTTTACCCCTTCTTTAATTAGGCATTTTATTTCATCTATTATCTCCTGTGCATCTCTTGAAACTTCCCTTCCCCTTGTGTAAGGAACCACACAGAAGGAGCAAAAATTATCACAGCCATGCATTATATCCACAAAGGAGGAAATGTCTTCAGGTTTTTTTACAGGTTCAAAAATTTCCTTTTCCGGAACCCTATTTAAAAAAGAAGCTTGTTTTTTTTCTTTTTCCCATTCTTTAATTGCTTGGTGAATAAAAGCATAATTTTTTGTTCCTATTATTATATCAGTTCCGATTTTTAAAAGTTCTTTTTCATCGTGATGGGGGATGCAGCCAGCCACAATAACAGTTTTACCTTTTTTCTTGAATTCTCTTATATAAACCTTTGCTTTATTCTCTGCTTTTTTCCTTACTGAACAGGTATTTATTATCACAAAATCCGCTTTCTCAGGTACTTCCTCAAAATAATTTTGTTTCAATAATTTTTCCTTCATAATGTGAGAGTCTCTCACATTCATCTGACAGCCAAAAGTTATTATACTGAATTTTTTCACTTTTTTAAAGTATAAAGGAAATAAATTTAAGTTACAAAACACTTTACTTTCTATCTGTTTGCTTTTAAGATTGTCCTTTAAAATAAAAGGACACAGGAAATACTACAAATTTTTAAGGAAAGCTCTTAATACTCTAATCTTTATTCATTTCCCATACTTATAATATGCTGCACATGCCCCCTCAGTAGATACCATCGGGGTACCGAGAGGGTTTTCAGGGGTACATATTTTTCTGTATGCTGAACAGTCGGTCGGTTTCTTTTTCCCCTGCAAAATTTCTGCTGCAATGCACATCTTATTCTCTTCCGATTTCATTTTCTCAAAAATTAAATTTCTTGCATCAAATTTTTTATATCTTTCTTTCAGAACAAATCCAGAATTATGAATAATACCTATTCCTCTCCATTTCATATCTCCAGTTTCAAAAACTTTAAAAATTGTTTTTTTTGCGAATATATTTCCTTCCCTCTTTACCGACCTTTTGTATTGATTTATGACTTTATAATTTTTCCCCTCCAGTGATTTTATTAATAGATAAATTCCTTCCAGTAAATCAAGTGATTCAAAACCTGTCACAACAATCGGTACTTTATGCTTTTCAGCAATCGGTTCATACTCTTCATATCCCATTACGGTGCATACATGTCCGGGTGCCAGAAACCCTTTTATTTCACAACCCGGTGAGGTTAAAATTACAGTAATTGCAGGTGGGACTCTTACCTGAGAAGCAAGAACATAAAAATTGTTTATATTCTCTTTTTCAGCAATTTCTATTGCTTTTGCATTCATAGGGGTTGTTGTTTCAAAACCTATTGCAAAAAATACTATCTTTTTATCAGAATTTTTTCTTGCAATTTCAAGGGCATCAAGAGATGAATAGACCATTTTTATGTTTCCTCCTTTTATTCTTGCATCATTCAGACTTCCCTTAGTTCCCGGAACCCTTAACATATCCCCATAGGAGCACAGGATAATATCCTTTCTTAAAGATAATTCATAGGCATAATCAATCATCTCAAGAGGAGTTACACATACAGGACAACCTGGTCCATGAACTAAAATCACATTTTCTGGCAGGAGTGAGTCAATCCCATCTCTTAAGATGGTATGGGTCTGGCTCCCGCATATTTCCATTATTACCCATTTATTTTTTGCAATCTGCTTTATTTTTTGAGAGAGAGCATAAGCTATCTCTTTATTTCTGTATTCACTTAGAAATTTCATCCTCTATTTGCGAAATCTCTTTAAATGTTTTAAAAATCTCCATTGCCTCTTCTTCATTCAGGATGCTTATAGCAAAGCCTACATGAACTATTACATAATCACCAATCTTTGCTTCAGGTGTGAAAGAAAGGCAAACCTCCCTTTTTATTTTCCCGAATTCCACTTTTCCCATTTTTGTGCCATCTTTTTCGTAAATATGCGTAACTTTTCCCGGTATTCCCAAACACATACTTTAATTATAATGCAAAAATATTTTATAATAAAAATATTAAACACTATGAAAATAGAAAAGTATGATTTTGGTGAAATTATTATAAATAGTAGGAAATATACGAAAGATTTGATAATTTTTCCTAACAGGGTAAGGGAAAACTGGTGGAGAAAAGAAGGGCACGCACTTTGCATAGAAGATTTAAAAGAAGTTATTGACTATAAACCCGAAATTTTGATAATAGGAACTGGATATTTAGGAGTGATGAGGGTTCCAGAAGATGTGGTAAAAGAGGTTGAGAAAATGGGGATAAAGATTTTAATAGAAGTAACAAAAAAGGCTGTGCAGATTTTTAATAAGGAGACCCAGAAAGGGAAAAAAGTTGTTTGTGCTTTACATTTGACCTGCTGAAAAGTTATGCTTGAAGTTTACTTTCATGTAGGGCTCGGAAAAACAGGAACAAAATATCTTCAATTTAAGTTTTTTCATAGACTCAAGGGCATAAATTACATTCCTATGACAAAGTTTAAAAAATCAAAGGATATTATAAAAAAGAAAAAGGAAGGGAAGTTTTTAGTTTCTCGCGAATGTGATGAGAAATTTGAGGAAATGATAGGATGGTTCGCAGAGGATTTTCCTGATACAGGAATTATAATGGTTTTGAGAAGGCAGGATGAATGGATATACTCACAGTTTAAAAGGCTTATAAAAAACGGAAGAACATGGACTTTCAATGAATTTTTTAATTTTAAGGATAAGGGATACTTTAAAGTGAAAGATCTATGCTTTTTTGAGAAGATAAAACTTGTTGAAAGAACCTTTACGAAAAAACCCCTTATTCTTATTTACGATGAATTGAAGGAAAGACCTTTTGATTTTCTTGATAAAATCGCAAAATATACTGAAACCAAATATGATAAGGGAACAATAACCCTTAAGAGAAAACATAAATCTTATAATGAGAGACAGTTGAGTATTCTTTATAAACTTTCCTGCCATATCAACTTAATTCCCAGAGGATTTTTTAAAAAATACTTTTTTGTTTATCCTGTGAGATATCCTATTCTTTATCTTGCAGGGTTTTTCCCGAATTTTATTGTTCAAAGACTGGATATTTTCCCATCCAGGGAAAAACTAATGGAAATCAAGAAATTTTATGAGGAGGACTGGAATAAGTGTGTGGAATACTCCAGAGTCTCATTAGAAGACCAGCGAAGTTCATAGGTTTAAACTTTTTTATATCTTTAATTAATATGCTACCCTATTCATTACATTGACTTTCAATCTTTTATTATATTAACATAAAAAGACTTAAGTTGTATGAAAAAGTTGAAGATAGCAATAGACGGAACAGCAGGGAGTGGTAAAACAACTACAGCGATAAAACTTGCTGAAAAACTTGGTTATAAACCTGTGGAAACAGGTGCTATTTTTCGAGCTATAACTTATTATATATTAGTGCAAAAAATTGACCTGGAGAACAGAGAAAAACTGAAAAGGTTTCTTGAAAAAATCAAAATAACTCAGATTTATAGAAAAAGGGAAATTCGCACATTTCTTAATAATATTGATGTGACCAAAAATCTAAAAAATAAGACTGTTGAGCAGAATGTCTCAAGGATTTCAAAAATTAAAGAAATTAGGAATAAAGTTTATGAGATAGAGAGGAAACTGGCAAGAGATGGTGGAGTTGTGATGGAGGGAAGAGACATAGGTACTGTTATTTTACCTGATGCCGATGTTAAAATATTTCTTGACGCAAGAAAGGAAATAAGAGTAAAAAGAAGGATGAAAGATTTTAAGAAAAGGAAAATAGGAATAAAGGAAGAAGAACTTGTTAAAGAGATAGAGAAAAGGGACCAGATGGATTCAAAAAGAGATATAGCCCCCTTGAAAATTGCAGAAGATGCAGTTTATATTGATACAACAGATCTTACAGTGGAAGAACAGGTTGAAAGGGTTTACAGAATAATTCTTAAAAAGATGAAGGATGAGACCTAAATGGTTTATACCATGGTTAGTATTGAATTTGATAGCAAAAGTGCTTATAAATATAAAAGTATACGGGAAAGAGAAAATCCCCAAAAAGGGGAGGCTTATAATAGCACCGAATCACACTTCCTGGTGGGACCCACCACTTATAGGTCTTGCATCTATAAGGGAAATTTTTTACCTGGCAAAGGAAGAACTTTTTACAGCAAACAGATTTTTTGGATGGCTTATAAGGACTTACAATGCAATACCCCTTAAACGAGAGATGGGTGGAATATCTGCGGTGAAAAAGGCAAAGGAGTTGCTTCAGAAAAATCTATGCCTGTGCATTTTCCCTGAAGGAACAAGGAGTAAAACAGGCGAACTTTTGCCTTTTAAAAAAGGTATTGCACTTCTTGCAATAAAAACCAGAAGTCCCGTAATACCTGCTTATATTATGGGTGCAAGAGATGGATTTTTAAATTGGCTAATTAGAAAGAAAAAGATTGCAGTAGCCTTTGGAAACCCTGTTTATCCTCCAAAGTCTGGTAGAAAAGCAACAGATGAATTTACAAAGATTTTAAGAGAGAAGGTTATGGAGTTAAAAGATTTTCTGGAGAAAAAATCCAGAACCCGTTGAGGTTCTGTTCAGGAGGTTTTGAAAAATGGCAGAAGGAATGGAGTTAGGGTCACAGGACATGGAAAAGATACTGGAGACTGGTTTGAGGTCTCTCAAAGAGGGTGAAATTGTGAAAGGTAAGGTGTTAAAAATAACCGAGAGAGAAGTATTTATAGATTTAGGTGCCAAGTCTGAAGGTGTGTGTCCCTTAGAGGAGTTCAAAAATGCAGAAGAATTGAGGAAAGGGACCACGGTTCATGTGTATGTGGAAGAACCGGAAGGAGAAGAAGGGTTTATAATCCTTTCCAAACACAAAGCGGATTTCCTGCTTGCATGGGATAAGATAAAAAATGCTCATGATGAAGGTAGAACTGTGACAGGGAAGATTATCAGAAAAGTTAGGGGAGGTCTTGTGGTTGATGTTTTTGGAGTAGATGCCTTTCTTCCCGGTTCCCATATAGATATTAAACTTGTTAAAAACTTTAATCAATGGGTCGGTAAAGAAGTGCCGGTAAAAATACTTAAATTGAATAGATTGAGAAAAAATATAGTTGTTTCCAGGAAGGCAGCGATCGAGGAGGAACTGCAACAAAAGAAAAAAAGAATTGAATCTGAATTTAAAGTGGGTGATATTGTGGATGCAGAGGTGAAAGGGATTACAAATTATGCGGTTTTTATGGATCTAAATGGAATAGATGGGGTGGTTACAGTTCAGGAATTATCCTCAAGAAAAATTAAGCATCCAAAAGAAATAGTGAATATAGGTGACAAGATGAAGTTGAAAGTTATAGGACTTGATTTTGAAAGTGCCACTGTGATGCTATCTTTAAAAGCTCTTTTACCGTCTATATGGAGTGATATAGAGAAGAAATATGCTCTGGGTGAAAAAGTGCGGGGTAAGGTTAAAAAAATTCTAGATTATGGAATTCTTGTGGAGCTCGAACCAGAGATTATAGGATTTATTCATCTTTCTGAAATGTCATGGCGGAAAAGTGTCAAATATCCTTCAGAAATAGTCAATGAAGGTGATTATGTGGATGCAATAGTGCTTGATATTGATAAAGAAAAGGGAAGAATATCACTGGGGATGAAACAAACACAACCAGACCCATGGTCCACTATGGAAGATAAATTTCCACCAGGTACAATTATAAAGGGAATGGTTAAAGGATTTGATAATTTTGGAGCCTTTATTGAAATAGAAGAAGGGATAGAAGGTTATCTTCATATAGCAGATATTTCATGGACAAGAAGATTTCATTCTCCTGAAGAAGCTTTAAAACTAGGACAGAGATTGAAGCTGAAGATAGTTGAGGTTGATAAAAAGAATAGGTTACTTTCTCTTTCTCTTAAACATCTGAGACCCAATCCATGGGAGGAACTTAAAAAAAGGCTTACTTCTAATACAGTTCTTAAAGCCCCTGTGATTGAAGTTACAAATCGAGGGGTCATTGTAGAGATTGATAAAGGTCTTGAAGGATTTGTTCCTGGAACACATCTTTCCAGAAAAGGCAACTTTAAAGAAGTTTATAAAGAGGGAGAAGAATTGAACTTAAAGGTGATGAAGGTTGAGTCTCAGAGAAAAAGAATACTGCTTTCAGAGAAAGAATATGAAAAAATTATTGAGAAAAAAGAAATAGAGAAATTCATAAAGAAAACAGAGGAACCTACAAAGGTTCAGCTGGGAGAAGTGTTAAAAGGAGAATTTGAAAGGTTGTTTAATATAGAAGAAGAAACCGAAGAAAAACAAAAGAGTGAACCCGAAGAAGTTTAAAATATTCACTCATGGTTGCAGAACAAACATATATGAATCCGAGTGGTTAAGGAGTATTTTTGTTGAAGAAGGTTTTTTTGAATGTGAGAAAGAGGAAGAAGCAGATATTCTAATTTTGAATTCATGCTGTGTAACTCATAAGGCAGAAAGAGACGCTCGGAAGATTATGTCCAGATTTCTTAAAAAAGGAAATGCACTGAAGATTCTTACAGGTTGCTATTCAAAGAAGATAAAAGAAAATGGATGGAAAGGCAGGGTGAATATTGTTGATAATTACAGAGAAATACTTCCTTTGCTGGGAATAAAAAGGAAAGACATAGATAGATTTTATTTAAAACATAAAAGATTTTTCCTTAAAATTCAGGAAGGATGCAATTTTAAATGCTCTTACTGTATTATCCCTTTTGTGAGAGGAAAATCAAAATCGAGGAATCCTGAAGATATTTTTAAGGACTTTGATAAGGCTATAAAATCATCGGTTAAAGAAATTGTTATCTCAGGAACGCAGATAGGTGATTATGGTAAGGAATTCAAAAAAGACCTTTCTTGGTTACTTGAAAATCTTCTGGAGTTTAAAGGTGATTTTCGTATAAGACTCTCTTCAATAGAACCCATTTATTTGAATGATGAACTTATAAACACTTTTAAAAATAGAAGAATATGCAAGCACTTTCACATTCCTCTTCAATCGGGCTCTGATAGAATACTTAAAGTAATGAGAAGACCCTATAACACATCTTTTTTTAAAGAAAAAATAAACTTACTTAGAAAGGAAATTCCTTGTTTCTGCCTTGGAACAGATATAATTGCAGGTTTTCCTCAGGAAAGCGAGGATGATTTTAATCAAACCATGGAATTTGTCAGGGAAATGGAATTTTCTCATATCCATGTTTTCACATATTCCAGAAGACCTTTTACAAAATCAGAAAAGATGAATGAACTACCTGATAATGCTAAAAAGGAAAGAACAAGGAAACTTCTGGAATTGGCGAATTCGTTGAAAATAAACTTCCTTGAATCAGTCAAAGGTAAGGTTCTTGAAGTCCTTCCTGAAGAAAAACAGGATGATTTTTCAAAAGGCACATCCTGCGAGTATGTGAAGGTTTATTACAAGGGAGAAATTCTGGATAAATTTATTTATGTTAAATCAGAAGAAATTTTTAAAGATGGTTTAAAAGGGGAGGTATTATGTCCCTGATGGATAAAATTAAAAAGGAGAATGAGAGGAAAAAAAGTGTGCTTGCAAGATGGCTTTTTGTGACACCGCCTGAATCTAAAAAAACCGAAGATATTTTAATATTTGAGGAAGGAAGAGGCTCTTTTGAAATGGATATTGAGAAGAAAGAACCCAAGAATGAAAAAGATAGATATAAAAATCTTATTATTTCTTTTATAGATGCAGGTATATATGATGAGGCTATCAAGGTTATAGAGGAAATGAAAGAGAAGGGAATTTGAAAGCTCCTGTTACAAATTTCCTTGACTATCTTCTACTGGAAAGAGGTTTTTCTTTAAACACCGTTAAAGGTTATAAAAAAGACCTTGAAAAATTTTTTAATTTTATAAAAAGAAAAAACACAAAGATTGAAAAGATTTCAATAAAGGATATAACCGACTTTATGCAAGAGTTAAAAAATAAAGGTTACAGTTCTGCTACTGTGGAAAGAATATCGTCCTGCCTGAGAAGTTTTTTTAAATATCTTATATTTTCTCAGGAGTGGAATACAAACCCGACGGAATTTCTGGAAATTCCCAAAAAAAAGAAAAAATTACCTGAGTTCCTTACCAGGGAAGAAGTTTTGAACCTTTTCTGTTTTATAAAACCCGAAAAGCCTTTGAAGATAAGAGACAGAGCCCTCATGGAATTTGCATATGCTACAGGAGCAAGAGTTTCAGAAATAGTAAATTTAAGAATAAAAGATGTATTTATGGAAGATGGCTATGTCAGAATAATTGGTAAAGGTAATAAGGAGAGGCTTGTTCCCCTTACAAAATTCTCTATTGATTTTTTAAAACTTTATCTTTTAAAAGCCAGACCCCAGATTAAAAAGCCAGGTTCAGGAGATTTTGTGTTCCTGAATAAAAACGGAGGTAAACTTTCAAGAGTTGGATTCTGGAAAATCCTTAAAAAATACGGTAAACTTGCAGGCATAAAAAAGGTATATCCTCATATAATCAGACACTCCTTTGCAACCCATATGCTTGAAGGTGGATGTGATTTGAGAACCCTTCAGGTTTTACTGGGTCATTCTTCTCTTTCCACCACGCAGATTTATACCCATCTTGAAATATCTCATTTAAAAAACACAGTTGAAAAATGTCACCCAAGATCCTTTTAAAAGATCCCATAGTTGCGTTCTTTAAAGAAAAAGCAAAAGAAATGGGTATCAGGATTTTTCTTGTGGGAGGTATTCCAAGAGACTTAATTATGGAGGAAGAGAGTTTCAAGGATTATGATTTTGTTACAATTTCTGACCCTTTGAAAATCGCAAAAGAATTTAAAAAAAATTTTAACTCAAAAATAGCCTATTACAGTGATTTTAAAACTGTTGAGATAGAATTTGAAGATAAAAATGTTGGCATAGCGATGGCAAGAAAAGAATATTACCCTTACCCAGGTTCTTTACCATCTGTTGAAAAAACTACGGATATAAATGAGGACCTTAAAAGGAGAGACTTTACAATAAATTCAATAGCTATAGAAATATCACCCGAATTTGGCAAAACCTATGACCCCTTTAAAGGCAAAGAAGATATAAAAGATAGGAAAATAAGAGTTTTAAATAAAAATAGTTTTTATGAAGACCCCACAAGAGCTTTCAGAGCAGTCAGGTATAAAAATAGATTGAATTTTCAATACACAGAAAATACTGAAAAAGAGTTCACAAATTATAAAAGCTCGGTTAAGAATCTTAAGTTTCCAAGAATAAAAAAAGAACTTGAGTTGATATCCTGTGAGAAAAAGAGAGACAAGATGTGGAGGGAGATTGCTCTAAGAAATATGCTATATTCTTTTGACGAAAACTTAAGTCTTGGAGAAGATTTGATAGATGAACTTTCAAAAATCTTACTCTTTAAGAAAAGCTCATGGATTTGCTTTTTTTATCTTTTTTTAAATAATAGTCCTCCTACAGTTTTTGACTATCTCTCAAATAAGGAGAAAAAAATAGTTGAACAGATAAAAGAAATCAGGAAGAGTTTTAACAGGAAAGGGGATGTATTTGAACTTCATCCTTTTCTAAAAAAATTTGAAGAACTTTCCCTTATGTTTTTGAGTGTAAAAGAGAGAGACATTTTGAGTTATATTGAAAAGAAAAAAAGTTTGAAAAAAATATTAAAAGGTAATGAGATAATTAAAATTGGTTTTGAAAAGACACTCATTGAGAAAATAAAAGATTTAATTGAGATAAAACAGATGAGGGGAGAGATAAAGACAAAAGAAGATGCTTTGAATTATTTACAGGAGAAAAAGGATGAAATACAGAGTTCCCTTATTTGACCTTTACTTTACAAGAAAGGAAATTTCAAAAGTTTTAAAGATTCTTAAAAGAGGATGGATAACTTTTGGACCCGAATGTGAAAGATTTGAAAAAGAGTTTTCGCGATTTGTTAACTCTAAATATACTCTTTTTGTATCTTCAGCAACTGCAGGACTTCATGTGGCTTATAAAGCATGCTTTGATAAAGGGGATGAGATTCTTGTCCCTTCTTTTACTTTTGTTTCAACGGTTACGCCTCTTTTGCATATTGATGCAAAACCTGTGTTTGTTGATATTGAATCTATTAAATTTCCTTTACTTTCAATAAAAGAGGCAGAAAAGAAGATTACAAAGAGAACAAAAGGACTTATTTATATGCACTATGCAGGCTATTTAAGGGATATGAAGGAGGTAGTTGATTTTTGCAGGGGAAACAGATTAATTCTGATTGAGGATTCAGCCCATGCTTTGCCGGCAAAGAGAGATAAATATGCTGGGACCTTTGGAAAAGCAGGTATTTTTTCATTCTTTTCTAATAAAAACTTGCCAATAGGAGAGGGTGGGGCAATTGTGACTGAGGATAGAAAACTTTATGAAAAATTAAAACTTCTGAGGTCTCATGGAATGACAAAGGATACCTTTGAAAGGTTCAAAAAGGGAAGCCTTTATGATGTAATTGATATAGGTTTTAATTATAGACCTACAGAGATTCAAGGAGCTTTGGCCAGAGAAATATTAAAAAGAGTTAAACAGGACAACAAAAAAAGGGAAAAAATTGTAAAGATATATAGAAAAAGGCTTTCAAAATATTTACAAATTCCTTTTGATGAAAGTTTCCCTTCATCTAATTATATATTTTCTGTTTTCTGTAAAAATAAAAAGGAGGCGGGGCATGGCCATTGAGCGGAACCTGGGCTTTGAACTGGTGCGGGCGACCGAGGCGGCAGCC
>FWPU01007555.1_pt1 | contig 19898 bp, 19 predicted proteins | sample 2228361 | NCBI WGS metagenome assembly FWPU01 (sample SAMEA103939777, study PRJEB20133) | metagenome
CCGCGGCGATGCCGTCGCGGATCGCCGCAAGGTCGCGCGGGCCGCCGCGGCCGAGCACGAGGCGCGCCAGCGCCCGCGCGATGTCGGGCGCGGCCTTGAGGCGGCGGCGCACCTCGGCGCGGGCGGCGTCGTCGTTGACGAAGATCTCGACCGCGTCGAGGCGGCGGGCAATCGCCGCGGGGTCGGTCAGCGGCGCGGCAAGGCGCTGGGCGAGCAGGCGCGCCCCCGCCGGCGTCCCCGTCCGATCTATCGCCGCGAAGAGCGAGCCGCGGCGTTCGCCCGACAGCGTGCGCACGAGCTCAAGGTTCGCCCGCGTCGCCTGGTCGATGGCGAGCGTCGCGCCGGCGGCCTCGCGCTGCGGCGGAGAGAGCGGCGGGCGCTTGCCGATCTGCGTGCGCTCCACATAGGTGACACAAGCCGCGGCGGCGACAAGCTCAAGCCGCGACAGCGCGCCGAAGGCGTCGGTCGAGGCGACGGCGAAATACTCGGCAAGCCGGCGCTCGGCGGTTGAGCCGTCGAAGATGTCGCGCGCGAGCGGCGTCACCGCCGGCAGCGCGCGCAGGAAGGGGGCCAGCTCCGGGTCGCCGTAGAGCGCATCGGAGACGATGATCTCGCCCGGCTCGATGCGGGCGACGGCGGCGGGGAGCCCCGCGCGGTCGGATTCGGCGATGCGGAACTCGCCGGTGGAAATGTCGAGCCAGGCCAGCGCGAAACGTGCGGATTCGACGGCGGAAGAGGGCCGGGCGCGGGCGATGGCGAGCAGATAGTTGTTGCGGTTGGCGTCGAGCAGGGTGTCTTCGGTGAGCGTGCCGGGAGTGACCAGGCGCGTCACGTCGCGCCGGACCACGGCTTTGGCGCCGCGCTTTCTGGCCGCGGCGGGGTCTTCGAGCTGCTCGCAGACCGCGACGCGATGGCCGAGCGCGATCAGGCGATGCAGATACTCGTCGGCACGCTCGACCGGCACGCCGCACATGGGGATGTCCCGGCCGAGATGCTTGCCGCGCCTGGTGAGCACGATGCCGAGCGCGCGGGAGGCGACCTCGGCGTCGTCGAAGAACAGTTCGTAGAAATCGCCCATGCGGTAGAACAGGAGGCAGTCGGGATTGGCCGCCTTGATCTCGATGTACTGCTCCATCATGGGCGTGACGCGGGCGGCCGCATCGGGAGCGGCGACGGCGGGCTCGTCGGCGACCGGCAATTTCTTGGCGGCGTCCATGGCGGCGGACGCTAGCAGATCGCGCGCTGCCTTTCATGACCGCGCGCGAAAAATACTCACAGTTTCATTCAGGCTGCATCAGCCGGTTGTCCATCGCCGAGGTGCGATGTGCAGATTTCCGCAATGCAGTGATCGAGGACTCTCGTCATTTGCGTGGCAACCTCTTTTACATTGCGACAAAACTCTTGAAGCGCGACTTCGTCAGCGCTCCGGGACCTGTCGAAGGCTGGCAGCCGTATCTTGTCCACGATTGCCTTCATTGCCACGATTTCAGAGGCAAGGTAGAACGAGCGTCCACGATCAGCGACATAGAAATGCCACGGCTCAGATGCAGAGAGGGCTTGGAAACTTGCCTCGATTTCGTCTGCCGACAGAGCATGGAATGCGCCATCGTTACGAATTCTTGATAGCGGGCTGCGGTTTCCTTGAAAGTACCGCTTGAGATAATCAATTGACTCGTTCACCGCGTTTTCGAGACGGGTGCGATATTTTTTGTTTATGCTCCTCTTGTTCATGAAATTGATCAAAAACAGCTTCCACGTTTCATGCAGTTTTCCAATTAAAAGGCGGTACGCAATAAGAGTTTGAAAAGTATGGATATGGTCGACGAATTGACCGGTCTCCTTCGCGCTACCGATCTGTCTCGCTATTTCCACCAGGAACAAAATCTCGTTCCAGGCGTGTCCGAGAAGTAGCAGCAGCGTGCGCTCTTCTTTCGGCATTTCCGCCAGTCGTTTCTTGTCGAATGAGATCTGAAAAATATCATCCACGCCCATCTCCATGCGATCGCCTACGTGCGCGTCTCCGGCCCGCACACTGTGCGGCCACGCGACCACGTTTTGGCGCTGAGCCGGTTATCCGAGTCGAGCCAATCTCGCAATCAAGAATTCCGCCGCTGCGCCGACCAGCAGGTAGCCCGCATTGAGCGTAGCGGAATGCGGAAGTACGAAACGGGTGGCTCTCTGCGGGCTCAAGCGGCGCGGCGTGCCTTGATTCGCTTGATCTCGATCGGCTTCAGTTGCCGCCGCGCCATTTTCAAATCGTAGTGCGTCTGAAGGTTCATCCAGAACTCCGGGCTGTTGCCGAAATACAGCCCTAGTCGCAGCGCGGTGTCGGCGGTGATGCGCCGCCGGTTGTTGACGATTTCGGCGATCCGGTTGGGCGATATGCCGATCGCTTTCGCAAGCTGGTTTTGCGACAGATTGTAGGCGGCGAGAAATTCCGCCTGCAGCATTTCTCCCGGGGTGACCGGTGCGAATTCCGTCTTGGCCATCGTCGTCTCCCGTCAGTGGTAATCCACGATCCGGACCTCCCACGGCTCACCGTCCAGCCATTTGAAGATCACACGCCATTGATCGTTGACACGGATCGAATAGAAATCCCTCATGTCGCCTTTCAGTTTTTCCAGGCGATTCGACGGCGGTACGAGCAAGTCGTCCAGACGGCTTGCCGCGTTGAGCGCCTCAAGCTTGCGCTTGGCGGGACGCGCGATCCCCTGGAACTTGCGGACGACCTCATCGCGAAACAGCGCTTCGGTCCACTTGTCGCCGAAGGATCGGATCATCCCCTTGGTATACCGTATACCGGTGTACGGTCAAGATGGCTGCTCGCCAATATCAGAATTGTGACGCCCGGCGCTTGTGCCGGGCATCCCGCTTAGGTGAGCACCGTGCGCGCGTATGCGTCATGGCCGGGACAAGCCCGGCCATGACGTGAAATCTTCTGGATCGAACCGTTAGGTCAGCTTCCTGCCGGTGATGCGTTCGAGGTTGCCCGACATGATGGCCTTGCGCGTGGCCTTGGGCATGGAGATGCCGTCGAGAATCTTCAGCGTCTCGCGAATGTACATGGTGCCCTTCTCGGGATCGAACGGGCAGTCGGAGGCGAACACGATCCGGTCCTTGGGGAAGAACGCCAGGCCGCAGTGGGTCGCCGGCACGCCGCCGAACACCGCGGTGTCGGCATAAAAATTCTCCTTGAAGTAGCGCAGCGGACGCTTCTTCAGCGCCTTCTTCACCTTGCTCAAATCCTCGTCCGAGGTGCGCGCGCCCATCTGGTCCCAGCCCGGGCCGATGCGCCCCTCGAGCATGGGCACGATGCCGCCGAAGTGGTGGGTGATGATTTTCAGCTTCGGATATTTGTCGATGATCTTCGAGAACACCAGACGCGCCATGGCGGCGGCGGTCTCATACGACCAGCCGAAGGTCCACCAGATCTCGTACTTGGATTTCTTCTCGGTCAGGTAATCGGGGAAGTTCGCGGCACGCGCGGGATGCATCCAGATCGGCTTGCCGAGCTTGTTCATGGTCTCGAAGAACGGCGTGAACTCCGGATTGTCGAGCGGCCGGCCGGCGATGTTGGTGTAGATCTGTACGCCGAGGGCGCCGTTCTTGATCGCGCGCTCGCACTCGCGGGCGCCGGCGTCGGGGGCCGCGAGCGGTGCCTGCGCCACCCAGCCGGGGAAGTGATCGGGGTGCTGGGCGCACATCTCGGCGAAGCCGTCGTTGATGATCTTCGCATATTCCTCCACCTGCCGCGGGTCCTGGGTCATGATCTCCAAGGGAGGCATCGGGTAGGAAAGGATCTGCGCATAGTCCTTGAACTTGTCGACCACCTTCAGCCGCACTTTCAGATCATGAATCGAGGGAATTTCGCGCACCCGCTTGCCGATGTCCGCGTGCCCGCCGCGCTCGATCACCTGCTCGAAGAACCGCTTCGGGATGAAATGGGTGTAGGCGTCGATACGCATCAAGCTCCTCCGGTTGTTGCGTCTTGCGGGATTCCTGGGGGATGGCCGCAGGCGGGTCGCGCGGCGGCGTTGTTAGCGTGTCGGGCGGCAAGTGTCCATCGTGGGTGCGACGCGAATGCATGCGGGAGGCGAGAGCCTGCGCGGAATTTCATGCCTGCCGGTTACGCTTGGCGTTGGCCGGGTCCGAGGCTCCCCGGATTTGACGGGCTCACGGGGAGGCTGTTGCCACACCCGAGAAGTGGGAAGGCCTGGCTCTGTGCTCGCCGGCTGCGTGGTGCTTGATGGGCATGATCGCTCCTCAAATGCGCGGCACGGCCGCCGCGCGGCCGCGAAAAGCGAGAAGATCAAGCGTCAGAGCGCGCGGAAGGAGCCGCGGCAATAGGGCGACGACTTTGTTCTCAAAGCCGGGGATGACAAGCCTGCGGCCGCGCATGAGGCCGTCATAGCCCGCCCGCGCGACCCGCTCGGCCGAGCGGGTCAGAATCCTGGGAAAATTCCCACCGGGAACGCCGGCTCGAGCCTGGAATTCGGTGGGCACCGGCCCGGGGCACAAGACCGTGACACGGATGCCCTGCGGCGCAAGCTCGTAATGCAGCGCCTCGCTGAACGACAGTACATAGGCCTTGGTGGCGTGATAGACGGCCATGCCGGGACCGGGCATGAAGCCCGCCACCGACGCCACGTTCAGCACGCCGCCGCGATGGCGCGCCAGCGAATCGACAAACCGCAGCGAAAGATCGGTGAGCGCCCGCACGTTGAGATCGACCATGGCAAGCTGCGCGGCGCGATCGAGACTCGCGGCGTCCCCGAACAGTCCGAAGCCGGCATTGTTCACCACGTATTGCGCTTCGAGGGCGCGCTCGCGCAATTCGTGCTCGATCCGGGTCGTGGCGTCGGCGCGCAACAGGTCGAGCACGAGAATGTGCGGCCGCTTCGAGCCCGCCGCAGCGATCGCGTCGGCAAGGGCGTTCAGATGCAGCGCGCTGCGGGCTACGAGAACGAGCTCATGCCCGCGCTCGGAGAAAGTCCGCGCGAGCGCCGCGCCGATCCCCGCGGAGGCGCCGGTGATCAGGGTGACGGGCCGCCTCGACATGGCAGTTTACTCGGATTCCGCCAAATGCCGTTTGCGCTTGCTGGCGCCGACCATTGACAGAACATAGCGGCGCGGCAAGAGGCGCGGCAGGACGCTGAGAATCTTGTTGGCGCCCCCGGGCACGACCAGACGGCGGCCCTGCATCAGGCCGGCATAGCCTTCGCGCGCGACCCGTTCGACGCTGCGGGTAAGCCGGCGCGAGAGAGCGCCGTCAGCGCGCACGGAAAACCCGGTGTCGACCGGCCCGGGACAGAGCGCGGTGACGCGCACGCCCTTGCCCGCAAGCTCGTGGTGAAGCGCCTCGCTGAACGAAATCACATACGCCTTGGTGGCGTGATAGACGGCCATGCCGGGACCCGGAAGGAAGCCGAGAACCGAAGCGACGTTGAGAATGCCGCCGCGATGCCGCTCCAGGCTGGCAAGAAAGCGCAACGACAGATCGGTCAGCACGCGCATGTTGAGATCGATCATGGCAAGCTGCTCGGCGCGATCCAGCTCAGCCGCCTGTCCCAAAAGACCGAAGCCGGCATTGTTCACCACGTATTGCGCCTCAAGGCCGCGGTGGCGCAACTCTTGCTCGATATAGGTCGCGGCATTGGCGCGCAGCAGATCGAGCAGGAGGACGTGCGGCCGCATCGCGCCGGCCGCGGCAATCTGATCGGCCACCGCGGCAAGTTGCGCCGATCGGTTGGCGACCAGTAGCAATTGATGCCCGCGCTCGGCAAAAACGCGCGCGAGCGCCGCACCGATCCCCGCGGAGGCGCCGGTGATCAGGGTGACCGGCTGGCCCGCCATCACCGCCCGCCCAGCCGCGCCACCACCTCGTCGGGGATCGGATGAGCCTTGATGCTCTTCGATTCCTGCCCATGCCGCCGCACCCAGACGCGGGTTTCGGACCCCTCTACGGCGATGCGGCCGCCCTTGGTCAGGCGATGACGCACCTCGAAGCTCGAACGCCCAAGCTTGGCAATGGTCGACTCGACGACCACCTCGTCGCCAAAGCGTGTGGGCAGAAAGAAGCGTGCGCTGGTTTCCACCACGGGGTGGCCGGTGAAGTCGTAGGCGATCAGATACTGATGCTTGGTCATGCCCAGCGCCTGTTCGAGCATGAGGGTGGTGCAGCGGTCGAATAGCTCGAAGTAGCGAGGATAATAGATGATCCCCGCGGGGTCGCAGTCGCCCCAGTGGATGCGTTCCCTGCGCGTGGCGGTCAGCCTGCCCACGTCGGTCCACTCCCAATGTCGCGCAAGGTCGGTGACACGTCTCACCGAATCGGTCAATCGGGCGCGCTATTTGACCAGGCGGAAAATGGCCCCTACAAAGCTCGGGCATCGATATTGGAAGGCCTTGTCATGTCGCGTCTTTTTTCTCTGACGGAGGCTGTGGAATTCGGCACCGCCGCGTAGAGGACCGGACCATGCCCGAAGCCTTCATCTGCGACGGAATCCGCACGCCCATCGGACGCTACGGCGGGACGCTCGCCAAGGTGCGCACCGACGATCTTGCCGCGATCCCGATCAAGGCGCTGATCCGGCGCAACCCCAAGGTCGACTGGGCGGCGCTCGACGAGGTGATCCTGGGCTGCGCCAACCAGGCGGGCGAGGACAACCGCAACGTGGCGCGCATGGCGCTCCTGCTCGCCGGGTTGCCGGATCGAATCCCCGGGGTGACCGTGAACCGGCTGTGTGCCTCGGGGCTGAACGCGGTCGGGTTGGCGGCGCAGGCGATCCGCGCAGGCGAGATTGAAATGGCGATCGCCGGCGGTGTCGAATCCATGACGCGGGCGCCGCTCGTGATGGGCAAGGCGCAGGAGGCGTTCCAGCGCAGCGTGCAGGTGGAAGACACGACCATCGGCTGGCGCTTCGTCAACCCGCTGATCAAACAGCAATATGGGATCGACTCCATGCCGGAGACGGCGGAAAACGTGGCAGAGGAGTTCCAGGTGGCGCGCAGGGACCAAGACGCCTATGCCTACCGCTCGCAGCAACGCGCGGCGAAGGCACAGGCGGCGGGGTTCTTTGCCGAGGAAATCACCTCCGTCGAAGCGCCCGGCAAGAACGGGCCAATCATCGTGGACAAAGACGAGCATCCGCGGCCGGACACCACGCTCGAAGGTCTCGCCAAGCTGAAGCCGTTCGTGCGCAGTCCCGGCACCATCACCGCCGGCAACGCGTCGGGCGTCAACGACGGTGCCGCGGCGCTGCTGATCGCCTCGGAGGCCGCGGCAAAGCAGCACGGGCTCAACGTCCAGGCACGCATCGTCGGCATGGCCGCTGCGGGCGTGCCGCCGCGCATCATGGGCATCGGCCCGGTGCCCGCCACGCGTAAGCTGATCGAGCGGCTGAAGCTGAAGATATCCGACTTCGACGTCATCGAATTGAACGAAGCGTTCGCCTCGCAGGTGCTGGCCTGCCTGCGGCAACTCGGCCTGCCCGACGACGCGGCGCACGTCAATCCGAACGGCGGGGCGATCGCGCTCGGGCATCCGCTCGGCATGTCGGGGGCTCGCCTCGCCATCACCGCGGTGCATCAATTGGCCAAGAGCGGAGGAAAACGCGCACTCGCCACCATGTGCGTGGGCGTGGGCCAGGGCGTGTCGATGGCCATCGAGCGGGTGTGACGTGATGCGCGGTTATTCGACTGCTGCGGTCGTCACGCGAGAAAGCGGACAATCAAGCAACGCCGGTAACGAGTTGATGGATCGCCGCGCCCGCCGCATCAGGTTGTGATTACTGGATGCCCCGCTTTCGCGGGACATGACAGCCAAACAAGGAGAACTGTCGCGTGCCGATGAGTCCCGGGTACATTCCGTTCCACCCCAATCCCTCAAAGCCCAAGTACAAACCGCCCGCCGGAGCAGTGGACGCGCACTGCCACGTGTTCGGTCCGGAGGCGAAGTTTCCTTTTGCGCCGGAGCGCAAGTACACGCCCTGCGACGCGCCGAAGGAGAAACTGTTCGAGCTGCGCGACTATCTCGGCTTCGACAAGAACGTGATCGTGCAGGCCACCTGCCACGGCACCGACAACCGGGCGCTGGTGGATGCATTGGAGAATTCGGGCGGCAAAGCCAGGGGCATCGCCTTCGTGCACGAGGGGGTCAGCGACGAAGAACTGAAGGCGCTCGACCGGGCGGGGGTGAAGGGCGTGCGCTTCAACTTCATCAAGCGACTCGTGGACTCCACGCCCAAGGACGTCATGCAGCGAATCGCCGCGCGCATTGCCGGGCTCGGCTGGCACATCGTGATCTATTTCGAGCATGCCGATCTCGACGAGCTGGGCTCGTTCCTGAAATCGCTGCCCACCACGCTCGTGTTCGACCACATGGCCTGCCCGAACGTGCGCGAGGGCGTCAACGGCAGGCCCTTTCAGAACTTCCTCAAGGCGTTGGACCAGAACAAGACCTGGATCACCAAGGTGACCTGCCCGGAGCGGTTCTCGATCACGGGGCCGCCCTACGACGACGTCGTGCCGTTTGCCCGCGCGATCGTCGAGCGGTTTCCGGACCGCGTACTGTGGGGCACCGATTGGCCGCATCCGAACATGGTCAAGGAGGCGCCGGACGACGGCCTGCTGGTGGACATGATCCCAAAGATCGCGCCCACGGCGGCGCTGCAAAAAGCGCTCTTGATCGACAACCCGATGCGGCTTTATTGGAATTAGAAATCGGCAGCGGCGCCCGGGGCGCCGCGCCCGCGCTATACAGGCGGCGCCGGTTTGCGATATATGGGCCATCTGACCATTTTCCGGTCATGGAGAGAGCGGCAATGGCACACATGCGGCACGAATATGACGATATTCCGGGAACCTTCGTGTTCGATGCGGAACGCTCGCGCCGAGGCTACGGCATCAACATGTTCTGCATGTCGCTCATGAAGGAGGAAAACCGGAAGGCGTTCAAGGCAAACGAGGCAGAGTACCTGAAAAAATTTCCCCTCACGCCGGAACAGACGGAGGCGATCCTCAAGCGTGACTACAACCGCATGCTGGAACTGGGCGGGAACATCTATTTCACCGCCAAGCTCGGCGCCACCGACGGCCACTCATTCCAGCATCTGGCGGCGCTCATGACCGGCATGTCGCAGGAAGACTACGCCAAGATGATGCTGGCGGGTGGACGACCCATCGAAGGCAACCGCAGCAAGTCCGGCAAGGACAAGCCGACAAAGAGCAAAACCAAGAGCAAATCGAAGACACGCAAAGGATCAAAACGTGGCTAGAATCATCGCAGGAGTGACGTCATCGCACGTGCCGGCGATCGGCGCGGCGATCGACAACGGCAAGACCGAGGAACCCTACTGGAAACGGGTGTTCTCCGGTTTCGAGAAATCCAAGGAATGGATGGCCAAGACCAAACCGGATGTGTTGATCGTGGTGTACAACGATCACGCCTCGGCGTTCTCGGTGGAACTGATCCCCACATTCGCGATCGGCTGCGCGGCAGAATTCCCGCCGGCCGACGAGGGCTGGGGTCCGCGGCCGGTGCCGGTGGTCAAGGGCCATCCCGAGCTGGCGGCGCATATTGCACAGTCGGTCATCCTCGACGAATTCGATCTCACCATCGTCAACAAGATGGAGGTCGACCATGGGCTCACCGTGCCGCTCAACCTCCTGTTCGGCACACCGAAGGAATGGCCGTGCCCGGTGATCCCGCTGGCGGTCAACGTGGTGCAATACCCGCCGCCCACCGGGCATCGCTGCTACATGCTCGGTAAGGCGATCCGCAAGGCGGTGGAATCCTACCCCGAAGACCTGCGGGTGGTGATCTTCGGGACCGGCGGCATGTCGCACCAGATCTCGGGGCCGCGCGCGGGGCTGATCAACTCGAAATTCGACAAGGCGTTTCTCGACAATCTGGTGAAGAATCCGCAGAAGCTCGTGCGCATGCCGCACATCGAATACATGCGCGAGGCGGGGGCGGAGGGCATCGAACTCGTCATGTGGCTCGTGATGCGCGGCGCGCTCGACGACAAGGTGGAGGAAGTCTACCGCTTCTACACCGTACCGGCGTCGAACACGGCGGTCGGCCACATCATCCTGGAGAATCGGAAGAAGGCGGCACGCAAGGCGCCGGTGAAGCTGAAGCGCGCTGCGGCGCCCGCCAAGCAGGCGGTGCGGAGGAGCAGAGCATGAAGATCTGCGTCGCCGGTCAGGGTGCGTTCGGACAAAAACACCTCGATGCGCTCAAGCGCATTCCCGAAGTGCAGGTGACCTCGCTCGTCGGCGGCAACCAGGACGCCACCGCCCAGGTCGCCCAGAAATACGGCATCCCGCATTACACCGGGGATCTCTCGGAGGGCATCAAACGGGCAGACGCGGTAATCCTGACCACCCCCACCAAAATGCACTTCCGCCAGGGCGAGCAGGTGATGCGCGCCGGAAAGCATGTGTTGATCGAAATTCCAATCGCCGACAGCGTCGAGGATTCGGAAAAGCTGGTGGAGATCGCAAGGCAGACCGGCGTGGTGGCGATGGGCGGCCATGTGCGGCGGTTCAACCCGAGCCACCAGTACATCCATAACAAGATCAAGGCCGGCGAGTTGAAAATCCAGCAGATGGACGTGCAGACCTATTTCTTCCGCCGCAAGAACATCAACGCGGCGGGGAACCCGCGCAGCTGGACCGACCATCTGCTGTGGCACCACGCGGCGCATACCATCGACCTGTTCCAGTACCAGACAGGGGAAAACATTTCCGACTGCTACGCGGTACAGGGGCCGATCCACCCCACGCTCGGCATTGCCATGGACCTCGGGATCGTGGCGAAGGTCCCGTCGGGCGCGATTCTCACGCTGTCGCTCTCGTTCAACAACGACGGACCGATCGGCTCGTTCTTCCGCTACATCTGCGACAACGGAACCTTCAAGGCCTATTATGACGACCTGTTCGACGGCAAGGACAACAAGATCGATCTGTCGAAGGTGGCGGTGTCGATGGACGGCATCGAGCTAGAGGATCGCGAATTTCTCGCCGCTATCAAGGAAAAGCGCGCGCCGAACGGAAGCCTCGAGCAGTTGCTGCCGTGCATGCAGGTGCTCGGAAGGCTGGAGAAGATCATCGACCCGCAGCGCAAAGCGCATGCGTGATTTGCCTCTCCCCGCTTGCGGGGAGAGGCGGGTTCACTCGCTCACCCCGATCAACTTGGCCAGCCGCTCGGGGTCGTCGCGCAGGACGGCGGACGCGCCGTCGTAGACGATGCGGCCCTTGTCCATCACCACCGTGCGGTCGGAAAACTCCAGCGCCACGCGGCTGTTCTGCTCCACGAGAACGATGGACAGCTCGGTCTCGCTGCGCAGGCGCGCGAGCACGGCGGTGAGCGCTTCGATAATGACGGGGGCAAGCCCCTCCATCGGCTCGTCCATCAGCAGCACCGTCGGGTTGGTCATCAGCGCACGGGCGATCGACAGCATCTGCTGTTCGCCGCCGGAGAGCTGGTTGCCCATGTTGCCAACGCGCTCCTTGAGCTGGGGGAACAGCTCGAATACGCGCTCCAGGGTCCAGTGGCCGGGGCGCGCGCCGACTTCGAGATTTTCGAGCACGGTGAGCGAGGGAAAAATCTCGCGCTCCTGCGGCACGAAGCCGAGCCCGGCTAGGGCGCGACGGTAGGGCGGCAGGCGCGCGAGATCGAGACCGTTGAAGGCGATGCGGCCGGCGTGCAGCACGGTGTGTCCCATGATGGTGGCAAGCAGGGTGGTCTTGCCCACGCCGTTGCGGCCGATGATGCTGATGCACTCGCCCGGCGCGACGCTAAGGTTGATGTCTTCGAGCACGACGGTCTCGCCGTAGCCCGCCGAGACGCCCGTCAGCTCGAGCGCGTTAGCCATGGCTTGCCTGGCCCAGGTACACCGCGCGCACGTCGGGGTTGGCGCCAATCTCCTTCGGGGTACCTTCCGCAAAAATCGCACCGCGGACCAGCACGGTGATGTGGCGCGCGAAGCGGAACACGAGATCCATGTCGTGGTCGATGATCAGCACGCCGATGTGCGCCGGCAACGCGTCGATGGCGTCAAGGATAATGTGGCTCTCGGCGCTCGGCACGCCAGCGGCCGGCTCGTCCAGCAACAGCACCTCCGGTTTGAGGCCGAGCGCGATGGCAAGCTCGACCAGGCGCTGGCGGCCGTAGGGCAGTTCGGAAATCGCGTGATGCGCGTCGTCGGCGAGCTTAAGCTGCTCCAGCAGATGCATCGACTCCTCGATGACGTCGCGCCGCCGGCCGGCCGGATGCAGCATCGAGGGTGCGGCACCGAGCCGTTCGGCAATCGCGATATAAACGTTCTCCAAAACCGACAGACCGCGGAACAGCCGGTTGATCTGGAAGGTGCGGGCGATGCCGAGCTTGACCCGGTCGGCCTGCGGCATATCGGTGATATCACGGCCCTTATACAGCACGCGGCCGGCGGTCGGCGCAAACACGCCGGTCAGCAGATTGATGAAGGTGGTCTTGCCGGCGCCGTTGGGACCGATCAGCGCGCGGCGGGCGCCGCTTTCAATGCGAAAGTTGATGTCGCTTGCGGCGCGCAGCGCGCCAAAGTTCTTGCTGACGTTGTGGGTCTCGATCAGTGTCGTGGTCATGAGGGCGCGCGCTTGGCACGAAATTGGCGCCGCAGCGTGTCGAAAAGGCCGAGTATGCCGTTGCGCGCAAACAGCGCAATCAGCACCAGCAGGAGACCCAGGCCGAGCTGCCAGGCGGTGGGATAGAGTTGCGACAGGAAATGCGCCAGTACCATGTAGGCAACGGCGCCGATAAAGCTGCCGTACAGCCGGCCATAACCGCCGAGCACCAGAATGATCAACACCGTTGCGGCGCGGTCGAGGCCGAGCGTGGTGAGATTGACGTACAGATTGGTCTGCGCCCACAGACCGCCGGCAACGCCGGCAATCGCGGCCGAAATGGTGTAGCAGACCACGAGCCGCTTGCGCACCGGCGCGCCCACCGCGTGCATGCGCAGGGTGTTCTCGCGGATGCCGGTGAGGCTCTGGCCGAACGGAGAATAAATCAGCGCGCGCACGAAAACGAAGCCGACAAACAGCACAATCAGCGCGTAAATATACTGCGTGCGCGGGATCAAGGGGTTGAACTCGAACAGCCCCAGCACCGGCTTGAAATTGATGCCGGGCAGGCCGTCGAAGCTGCCGGTATAGGGGTGCGCGAAATTTGCCATCTCCTCAAGCAGCGCCATGGTGCAAAGGGTGAGCATCAGGAGCGTCAATCCGGTGGTCCGCAGCAGCACCAGGCCTGACGCCAGTCCGACCAGCGCGGCGACCGCGCCGGCCAGGATCAGCCCGGTGATCGGTTCGTTCCAGATGCCATGAAAGGCGAGCATGCCGACCGTGTAGGCGCCCGCCCCAAAGAAGGCGGCGTGGCCAAGCGTGATAATGCCGGCGTAGCCGAGCGCAAGATCAAGCGAGATTGCGAACAGGATGGTGACGAGAAGCTCGGTGCCGAACCCGAGATGGCGCGGGAAGGCAAAATAGAACGCGATCGCCAACAGCCAGGGGAGCGCTTCCCAGGCGCGAACGCGGTGGCGCTCGGCAAGCGCACGGGCGGCGGGGTGATCGAGGACGTGGCTCGATGCGCTCATGCCGGCTTCCCGAACAGGCCTTGGGGTCGCCACAAGAGCAGAAGGATGGTCAGCGCGTAGATGAAGAGCGTCCCGCCCTTGGGGATGTAAAGCTTCAGCGCAAAATCCAGCACGCCGATGATCGCCGCCGCATAGAACGCGCCAAAGATGCGGCCCGGGCCTCCGACTGCGACCACGATCAGAAAGTACACCAGATACTTGAGCGGATATTGCGGATCGAGGCCGAGAAATTCCGCACCGAGCCCGCCGCCAAGCGCGGCCATGCCGCTGCCGAAAGCGAAGGTCACGGAAAACAGCCGGTCGATGTTGATGCCAAGCGATTCCGCCATGCGGCGGTTGTCGACGGCGGCGCGAATCTGCGCACCGAAACGCGTTCGCTCGAAGCCAAGCCACAGTCCGACCACGATCACGATGCCGACCACGATGAGAAAGATGCTGTAGGTACGATATTGCAGAAAGCCAAGGTCGAGCTGACCTTGCAACGCCGTCGGGACCGGGACCGGCTGGTTCTCCGGACCGACAAGGAGCGTCACCGAGGCAATGAAGATGAACACGAGGCCAATGGTGAACAGCACCTGATCGAGCTCAGGCGCGCGGTAGAGCCGGGCGTAGAGGAGACGCTCGAAAACCACGCTGACCGCCGCGGTGACAACAAAGCCGGTGGCGAGGGCGGTAACAAAATCGAAGTTCCAGTTCCGCATCACCAGGACGATGATGTAGCCGCCGAGCATGGCGAAGGCGCCATGGGCAAGGTTCACAAAGCCCATCAGACCCATGGTGACCGAGAGGCCGACCGAGACAATGAACAGAACCATGCCGGCGGCCAATCCGCCGAGGAGCATGCTCATCACGTCAATGCCGAAGATCACCGAACGAGTCCGCTGAAAAAATGTGCAATCGCTCCGCCGCGCGATTACGGCGTTGCTGTCCCCCCTCGACCCGTCGGCCGCTGGCAACCGCGGCGCATACTACGGAGAAAACCGCAAACTGCAAGCCGGCCGGATGGCGCACGGACGACAAAAAAAGCCGCCGCTCCGAACGTCCCTGAGGGCATTATCTATGACGCGGCCGGAACCATGGCGCACGGACGACAAAAAAGCCGCCGCTCCGAACAGCGGAGCGGCGGCCGCGCGTGTTCGTCGAATGAAGCGATCAGTTCGTCGCCCCGCAGGGGCCGACCTTGAGAGCCTTGCAGGGGTCCTTCACGTTGGGGATGGTGGCGAGCACTTTCTGATACAGCCGGCCATCCTTCTTGATCACCTCCGACAGATATTCGCTCATGATGATGTCGCGGGTGTCAGGGTCGATGGAGATCGGGCCGCGCGGGCTGTTGAATTTCCAGCCCTTGAGCGCCGCAACCGCCTTCTCGCCATCGCCGAGTTTGCCGCCCGTGGCCTTGATGGCATGGACGATGGCCGCCATGCCGTCGTAGCCGCCGACCGCCATGAAGTCGGGGGTGGAGTTGGCGCCATAGGCCTGCTTCCAAGAGGCCACGAACTTCTTGTTCTCGGCGTTCTCCAGATCCGCGTGGTAGTGATGCATGGTGATCAGGCCGACGGCCGCGTCACCCATGGCCTGCAACTTGGTGTCCTGGGTGATGTCGCCGGGCCCGATCAGCTTGATGCCGGCCGCGCGCATGCCGAGAGCGCCGTAAGTCTTCACGACGGCCGCCGCGTGGTCGCCGGCCGGGATGAAGACGAAGAACACATCAGGCTTCTTGTCCTTTGCGCGCTGGAAGAACGGCGTGAAGTCGGGCACCGCAGCCGGGCCGCCCATCGGAATGTCGTCGAGCACCTTGCCGCCGTTGGCTTCAAACGCGCGCTTGAAGGCGTCGCGCTCGTCGCGGCCGGGCGGGAAATCGGAGTAGCCGATCACGGCGGTCTTGGCCTTCAGTTGCTTGGCTGCAGCCTCACCCAACGGGAAGCCCGAATGCCACATGCTGAACGACGTGCGCACGTAGAAGGGCGCCATGTTGGTGATGTGCGCAGTGCCAGCGTTCATGATGACGGAGAGCCGCTTGCCGGCGGCCACAACCGGCGCGGAAGCGATCGCGTTCGGCGAGTATACCCAACCGGCCAGAACATCGACGTTCTCCTGCGTCAGCAGTTCCTGCACCGCGTTCTTGGCGTCGGCGCCGCCGGGGTTCTTGGCGTCGCGCTTGATGAACTTGATCGTGTAAGGTTTGACCGCATTCGGATTCAGCCGGAGATAGGTCTCCATTCCGCGCTCGATCTGTTGCGCGAACTCGGCACCGATGCCGGTGTAAGGGAGCACGACGCCGACCTTGACCTCCTGCGCCGGCGCGGCGCAGACAGATAGTGCCAGGGCAGCCGAAGCTGCGAGTGTGCGTTTGATCATGAAGTTCCTCCCAAGGGTGAGCGCATTCATGGCGAAGGCGATTGGCGCAGAAGCAATATTAAGATGAAAGGTCTCGCCGCCGCAAGGCAAGGCGAGCACGGCACGACACGGCATTGGTCGGCGACCGCTTGGCCGCGACCAGCTGCCGCAACCGGCGCGCGGAGCTTCAGCTTTTTAAGGCGCCAGGCCGGCCGAACGCCAGCCCGCGTGGTAGGATTCGCGCGCCTGCTTGGCGTAGGGCACGGGTCCTACCGTGACGCGCACCTCGGTCTGCTTGTGACGTTCGACGGTGGTCTTCTGCGTGCCGCCGCCCTCTTCGCCCCAGACCAACGTCAACTGCGTGCCGGGTTTGGCATACTGCTCCTCGACAATGCCAAGCGAGAGCACCGCGCGCTCGTTGTAGCTGTAGCCGCCGAACATCGAAAAGCCCACCACTCTGCCGCCGCTGATGATGGAATCGTAGGTGCTGGAGCCGTAGTTGGAGTTCGGCACGTCGAGATACTTGAAGATTGGGCCAGGCTCCAACATGGAGGCCCAGATCCGCGTCACGTCCTGGGCATTCCAGACAAACGTAACCTTACGGCGGTGCGGCTTGCCTTCCATCTTCTGCAAGGCTTCCTTGCCGATGAAGTCGTGATCGAACTTCACGAAGATGCCGTAGCCAAGTTCGTAGGGCGTGACGTAATAGTCTTCGATGTTGTTGGACACGTAGCTGCCGGCGAGCGAGCAGATCGCTTCGTAGCTGGTGCCGGGGAGCCACTGTCGATAGGGCCTCATCTTGTCGCCCGAATACACGGCGGGCAGCGGCGAAGGAATCCAGCCCGACTCCAGCGTGTTGCTGGAATAGGCGCGCGAGCCCACCGGGACCATGCCGAACTCCTTGCCGGCCTCGAGAATGGTGTCGCGAACCTCGTAGTATTCCTCGTACGGTCCCCAAACTTCCAGCCCCGGCGCGCCGGCCATGCCGTGGCGCAAGGCGCGCACACGCCGCTTGCCGATGTTGATGTAGCCCATGTTGAAGAACTTGATCTCGGGCATCGGCCCGCCGTTCAGCTTGGTGATGGCCTTCTCGGCGTTCGGGCCTTGAATCTGAAAACGGTACACCTTGCGCACCACCGGCCGGCCCATGGGCCGGGACGGCGAGCGGTCGTCGTACTCGGTCGTGACATCGTAGCCGCCGGTCTTGGCATGGAATTCGATCCAGTTGGCAACCGGATTGCGGCCGACAAAGACGAATTCGTTGTCGGCAAGATAAAACAGGATGCCGTCGCCGATCACGTAGCCATCGTAGCTGCACGGGGCATACTGCTTGGCCTTGCCGACCGTGAAATTGTTGAACGTGTTGGTGCCCAGGTGCGAAAGCAGCTTGAGCGCGTCGCGCCCCCGCACGAACATGTTCACCATATGGTGCGACTGGTCATAGAGAACGCAGGTCTCCTGCCACGCGCGCTGTTCATCGCGCCAGTTGGAGAACTCCGACGGCACCACCGGATAGACGTAGGCGCCGATCTGCGAATTGCGCAGCATCTTGACCGGGTTACCGGCGGCTTGTAGCGCTTCCTCTAGGTTCTTGTAGGCCATGGCTTCTGATTACTCCTCACGGATCGCGTTTTCTGACGGGGAACTGGAGTCTTCGTCGCACAAACGGACCGGTGTATTCAAGTCCTTGGCCAGCGGCAGACGGCAGTGAGGCCATGCGGTGGGCAATTGCCCGCCGTTGCAACGCCTGGTGTCCGCAGGCGGGGGAGCCCGATGGACCAACACGAAGCGAGCATGAGCATGCAGCGTACCAGACCACCGTTCCGCGCCGATCATGTCGGCAGTCTCCTGCGTCCCGCCGTACTGAAGGAGGCGCGCGCCAGGCGCGCGCGCGGCGAGATCGACGACGCGGCGCTGAGGGCGGTCGAGGACCGCGAGATCGAGAAGGTGATCCGCAGGCAGGAGGACATCGGGCTCAAGGCGGTGACCGACGGCGAGTTCCGCCGCGCCTCATGGCAGAACGATTTCCTCAAGCTGCTGCCGGGCATCGAGGCCTATGTGGGCGAGCGCAAGATCAAGTTTCAGGGGGACACGCAGCCGCAAGCGATCCTGCTGCGCGTCGTCGGAAAACTTGGCGGCTTCGACGGGCATCCAATGATCGAACACATGAAGTTCGTGAAGGCGCACACCAAGGTAATGGCGAAGATGACGATCCCGTCGCCCTCGCAAGTGCACTTCCGCTACGGCCGGGAGGGCGTGCCGGAAAGCATCTATCCCAACATGGATGACTTCTACCGCGATCTCGGCGAGACCTACCGCAAGGCGGTGCGCGCTTTCGCCGACGCCGGCTGCCGCTATCTGCAACTCGATGAGGTCAATCTCGCTTATCTGTGCGATCCGAAACTGCGCGAACAGGTGCGGGCGCGCGGCGACGACCCGGAACGGCTGCCCGCCGCCTATGCGTCGATGATCAATGCGGCGATCTCCGACATTCCGGGCGATATGACCGTCACCATGCATCTGTGCCGCGGCAACTTCCGCTCCACGTTCGTGGCCAGCGGCGGATACGAGCCGATCGCCGATCTGTTGTTCAACCGCATCAACGTGCACGGCTATTTCCTGGAATACGATTCGGAGCGCGCGGGCGGATTCGAGCCCTTGCGTTACGTACCCAGGGGCAAGACGGTCGTGCTCGGTCTCGTGACGTCGAAGTTCGGCACCCTGGAAAGCAAGGATCTGCTCAAGCGCCGCATCGATGAGGCGGCGAAATACGTGCCGCTCGAACAGCTCTGCCTGTCGCCGCAGTGCGGGTTTGCCTCAAGCGAGGAGGGCAACCTCTTGGCCGAGGACGAGCAATGGGCAAAGCTTGAGCGCATCGTCGAGGTAGCAAACGAAGTGTGGGGTTGAATTGCTTTTGCCCCGCAAGCGAGGAACGGAAGGGGTCATCATGCAGCGCAGCAAACCGCCGTATCGCGCCGACCACGTGGGCAGCCTGTTGCGGCCGGCGGCACTCAAAGAGGCGCGGGCGCGCGCGGCCAAGGGCGAGATCAGCGCCGCGCAGCTGAAGGCGGTCGAGGATCGGGAGATCGCGCGGGCGATCAAGAAGCAGGAGGAGATCGGGCTGCAGTCGATCACCGACGGCGAGTTCCGCCGCTCCTGGTGGCATCTCGATTTCCTCTGGGGGCTCGACGGCTGCGAGCACTACGTGATGGAGCAGGGGATCGCGTTCCACGGGATGCAGACGCGGGCGGAGGGTGCGCGCGTGGTGCGCAAGCTCGGTTTCTCCGGCCATCCGATGATCGAGCACTTCAAATTCGTGCTGGCGCATACCAAGGCGACACCGAAGATGACGATTCCGGCGCCGTCGGCACTCTACGGCCGCACCGGCCGGGAGTCAGTGGCGAAGCAGGCTTATCCGTCGCTCGATGAATTCTTTTCCGACCTCGGCAAGGCCTATGCCAAGGCGGTGCGCGCGTTTGCCGACGCCGGCTGCCGCTACCTGCAGCTCGACGAGGTCTTCATCGCCATGCTGTGTGACGAGAACTATCGCGCCAAGCAGCGAGCGCAGGGCGACGATCCGGACAGGCTCGCCACCATTTATGCCGACATGATCAACACGGCTATGTCGGACATCCCGAAGGATATGACCGTCACCATGCATTTGTGCCGCGGCAACTATCGCTCGACTTTCATGGGCTCGGGCGGCTACGAGCCGGTCGCGGAGGTGCTGTTCAACCGCATCAAGGTGCACGGCTATTTCATGGAGTACGACACCGAGCGCGCGGGCGGCTTCGAGCCGCTCAAGCTCGTGCCGAAAGACCGGATCGTGGTGCTCGGTCTCGTCACTACAAAAACGGGACAACTCGAGTCGAAAGATCAGATCAAGCGCCGCATCGACGAGGCGGCGAAATATGCGCCGCTCGA
>FWPU01001923.1_pt1 | contig 19894 bp, 19 predicted proteins | sample 2228361 | NCBI WGS metagenome assembly FWPU01 (sample SAMEA103939777, study PRJEB20133) | metagenome
CAGGCACCCCAGGAACACCAGGGCGATCTTCCTGCCGAACTCCCGGCGCAGCCTGGCCAGGGCCGGCGCCACGACCTCGAAGTCTCCGTCGTGCGTCCGGGTGCCTGCGTACCCGATGCGCACACAGGCTCCCTCGCGGCCGGGCGCTCCGGGCGGCTCGAAATCCACGGTGTTCGGGACGACCAGGATCCGCTCCTGAAAGCGGCTGAAGGATTCGGCCAATGCCTGCGTGGAGACCGTGACGAGATCGGCCTTGGAAAGGTAGCGCTCCACCGTGTTCCGGACCAGGATGCCGGAGTGATAGACGTACGCCGGATGATACGGGGGCGGCGGATCCACCCAGTTGTCGTCCGTGTCGTAGATGACGGGCTTGCCGTACAGACGGGCGATTTCGATCGCGTCGAAGCCGGCCGGGCTGTCGAGCCGCTGGAGCAGGAGCAGATCGGCCCAGTCGATGTCGGCCCGCGAAAGGGAAGCCAGGTACGCCTTGCGCCACTGGAGGCGTCCGGCCCGCTCCATGCGGCCCAGAGGGTCGTAAAGCCGGATGTGGGTGGAAGGCGTCTCACCCTTGCAGACCGTGAGGATGCGCAGTTTCCGCTCTCGGTTCATCCTGTTCCTTCCACGCGCGCTCGTAGGCTTGAAGGGTTCTTGCCGCCGCGCTTTCGAAGGTGAACTCCGAAAGCACCCGCTTGCGGATGCGCTCCCTCCGCTCCGGATCCACGGCCCGGAACGCCCGCACCACGGCCGCCCGGATGGAGGAGATGCTTGCCGGGTTGCAGTAGAACGCCTCCTCCCCGTAGTACTCCCATTCGCCCGCCCGGTCTCCGACCACGATGTTGCAGCCCGCCATGGCGGCCTCGATCCCGGCCAGGCTCGCGCCCTCGGTCCAGCTCGGCAGGGCGTGCACCCTGGCCGCGGCAAAGGCCGAGGCAAGCTCGGGCTGGGAGAGCTGGGAGATGAAGAGCGTTCCCTCGGGTGCGTACTGCCGGCAGAGGTCGAAGTAGGCCGGATCGCTCCGGTGCGGCGCCCCGACCAGGACCACGGGGAGGCCCGTGCCCCTGAGGGCGTAGAGCAGCATGAGCTGGTTCTTCCTGCCCTCGATGTGTCCCACGGAGATCACGAAGTCCCGGAGGCCGTAACGCCCCACGAATTCGGCCGGGTCCGCTCCGGCAAAAACCTTGGGGTCGGCGCAGTTCGGGACGATGGTAAAGGGTTTGTGAACATCGAGAGCGAGCCCGATCTGCCGGATCTCGGCCAGGGAGAGGCCGATGAGATGATCGGCGAGCTCGAACAGGGCCTTCTGGGCCTCTTCGATGCCGGGCCGGGCCGGGATTCGGTCCCCCTGTGAGAAGCCTCGGATCGAGAGCCGTCCCTCGGCGAGGCTCGCGAGCAGGGCCTCCCGCTCGGCTTCCAGGGGCACGCGGAAGATCCTCGGGATGGCCCGGAGGGCGAAGTTGGTCTCGGAAAGCTCCATGTAGATCGCCGAGACGACAACGGGCAGGCCGTGGAATTTCGCGCACACGGCCTGGCGGAGGTTGTCTTCGGTCTTCCACGCGTGGTGGAAGATGTGGACGAGGTCGTAGCCCCTGCACTGGGGGTGGGAAGAGAGGGAAAGGTCGACGGCCACGCCGTCCCTGCGCAGGGCGAGCAGGGTCTTCAGGATCCGCATTCTCGGCCCAGGCGTGTCGTCGAGATACGCATACGCGTCCGGGTGAGCGGCCATGAGGAAAGAGTGTAAGGGATTTCGCAAAGCGTCGCCTTTGCGCGCCGCGCACACGAGAAGATCTCTCTCGCCCCTTTGCATCTCGACGAACAGGGGCACGGCAGGGAGCGCTCGGGCCAGGAGCGTCTCCAGCGTTTTTCGCGTCAGGCCGTTCCAGGCCGCCGGTTCGGGCGGCAGACCCATTCGCGGCGCGTTGCGGACCGATCCGCAGTCCTCGATGCGCGCAAGCAGAAGACCGCCCTCCCTGAGCCGGGCTGCCGCGCCTTCGGCCAGAGTCCGTGGATGCGGAACGTGTTCGAGAACGTCCCACAGGAGCACGGCGTCGCACGGTGGGTCCGAAGAGGCCCGGGAACAGGCAAGGTCCGTTCTCTCCACGACATACCCCTCGGCCTCCAGATGCTCTTCGAGTTCCGTGCATGGGGGCCCCACGACGAGAACCCTGGAGCCCCGGGGCACGAGGCACCTCAGGAGAAACAGACGCCAGTCGAAATCCGGGTCGAAGGAAGACGGCGGCGCCTGCCTTCTCTCCATGGAGCCGGCGGCCGGTTGTGCTCCAGGCCGGGGAAAACGAAACGAGCCTTCGCACCTCGGGCATCTGCGGAAGGCGCCGGGTGCAGGCTCGGTGTTCGGGTTTCCGCAGCAGGGGCAGGAGAAGCGGCTCATATCCGATACTGCCTCCTCCACTGTTCGAACATGAGAAGGGTCCACCCCTTGAGCGCCCTCGCCGGATCTTCGAGCCAGCCGTTCGAGAACATGCGGCTCAAGTAGGCCTTTCGGAAGTACGGGCTTTCGCCCCCGAGAAGAAGGTCGCGGGCGTAGTCCAGCAGGTCTCCCTGGAACCAGCGAGCCAGGGGAATCGAAAAACCCATCTTGGGTCGCCACAGGATCCGGGGCGGCAGACGGTCTTTCATCACGCGCCGGAGAAGAAACTTCTGGATGCCGGCGCGCACCTTGAGAGAACGGGGAAGATCCAGGGCGAAGGAGACCAGGGCAGGGTCGAGCATGGGCGCCCGCACTTCGAGGGACGCGAGCATGCTGGCCCGGTCCACCTTGACGAGCAGGTTGTCCGGCAGATAGGTCTCGATGTCGAGCATTTGAAGCCTCGTGAGATAGTCGAGCCCGCGCAGGCGCTCGTACGAGGCCTGCATGTGAGGGTAGTCCGGGCCGCCCCGGGCGCGGGCGGCCGCCAGAATGTCCGGGTTCAGCACCCACTGCTTTTCCCGGCTGTCGAAGCCGCACAGGGTGCCCACGTAGCCCGGAAGGGGCGGGGCGAGCGGTCGGGCGAGGTCCTGCTCCAGGTCTTTTTCGCCCAGGCAGAGGCGGTCGAGGATTTGCTGATGCCGCAGCGCGGCCTCGTAGCGCGGGTAGCCTGCGAAAATCTCGTCGCCTCCCTCGCCCGACAGGCATACCGTGACCACTCTTCGGGCTGCCTCGGACATGAGATAGGTCGGCACCGCGGCCTGATCGGCCAGCGGCTCGTCGAACTGCTCGGCGATCTTGGGGATGAGTTCCACAGCCGAGGCCGGCTCCAGGACGATCCGGTGATGGTCCGTGGCGAACGCCTCGGCCACGAGGTCGGCAAAGGGCAGTTCGTCGTACGCCTGCTCCCGGAAGCCGACCGAAAACGTCTTCACCCGGCCCCCGGCCGCCGAGGACATGACGGCGACGAGCGTGCTCGAGTCCAGGCCGCCGCTCAGAAAGACGCCCAAAGGGACGTCGCTCACCAGGCGCTTCTGGACGGACTCATGGAGAAGCCCCAGGAGCCGCTGCTCGTAGAACGCCTCCTCCCGGACGGGGCCGCCTCTTTCGGGCTCCAGGACCCAGTACCTCTCGACCGTTGTCCGGCCGGCATGGAAAGAGAGGATCGAGGCCGGCGGAAGCTTTTCGATGCCCGAGAAGATGGTTCTCGGGCAGGGCACGTACTGGAACGTGAGGTAGTCCGAGAGCGCCCGGGGGTCGATCCGGCGCGGCACGGCCGGGTCTGCCAGCAGGGCCTTGAGTTCGGACGCAAAGGAGATCCTCTGCCCGTCGGCGCGGTAGTAGAGGGGCTTCTTGCCCATGCGGTCCCGGACAAGCAGGAGCCTGCGGCGGCCGGCGTCCCAGAGGCCCAGGGCGAACATGCCCTCCAGGTGGCTAGGGAACGCGTCCCCGTAGTCCTCGTAGAGATGGACGATCACCTCGGTGTCGCAGCGGGACCGGAACCTGTGGCCCCTTCTCTCGAGGTCGGTTCGAAGATCCTGGAAATTGTAGATCTCGCCGTTGAAGGTGACCCAGACCGAGCCGTCCTCGTTCGACATGGGCTGCCGGCCAGCCTCGGAAAGATCGATGATGCTCAGCCTCCGGTGGCCGAGCCCTGCGGCCCGGTCCGGGGATACGTAGAGGCCGGCATCGTCCGGGCCTCTGTGGCGAAGGGTGTCCCGCATGCGCACGACGAGGTCCGGGTCCACATTCGCCTGAAGATCGACGATTCCGCAGATTCCGCACATGGGGTCCTGCCCTCTAGCGGTTGTCGGGTGCGAGGTTTCGGGTGTCGGGGACTGGCCTCGATCCTTCTTGTTCTCCATCGTCCTGGAGGAGCCGCACAAGCTCGGCGAGCTTTGTGCTCGCCGGGTGCCGGTCTGCGTAGACTTTGAGGAAGGGCAGGGCGACGTGGTTTCTCCCAAGGATCCTGGCGGCGTGCACCACGTTCAGCAGGGTGTCCCAGTGAAGGGGATCGAGTTCGAGGGCCTTCACGAAACAGCTCAGGGCGAACTCCCGGTCGCCTGCGGCCCAGCAGGCCGCGCCCGCATTGTTTACGAGAAAAGGGTCGCCGGGGAAAAACTCCATGAGGATCTCGAAGCACCGGAGAGCCTCGGCCGTTCTGCCCGACGCGGCAAGACTCTCGCCGAGCTTGGTGAGGGATTCGTAAAGGCGCGTCGCGGAAACGCTGTTCCAGCCGGCTCTCGCCGGAACCTTTCGGGCGGTGATCCTGATGTTCTCCCCCTTCTGCGTGTCGAGAATGCCGAAGCCCGCGGCTTCCAGCAGGCTCCGGAGGCTCTGCTCCGTGAAGAAGCTCAGGTGCGCCGGCATCCCGGCGCCTTCGTCCATCTCCTCGGGTGTGCTGTCGCTGCGCACGTACGGCACCTCGGCCACGAACAGGCCGCCGGTGCGCAGGATGCGGTGGCACTCGCGGATGCACGCGAAAGGGTCCTCCATGTGCTCGAGCGTGTGGATCGTGACCACGCAGTCGAAGTAGCCCGAGGGAAAGCCCGCGTCCTGGACCTCGCCGCAGTGGACGTCGATGCCGTACGTCCTGCGGCAGTACTCGGCTCCGCCTCGGCTGAGCTCCACTCCCTGGGGCTGCCATCCCCTCTGCCGCGCGGCTTCGAGGAAATACCCCAGCGCGGAGCCGATCTCCAGGAGCCGGCCCTTGTCGATGACCGCTTCGATGGCCTTGAGCCATTCGTGGTAAGCCCGGATGAAGCTGTCGGCGCACTCGTAATAGGGTTTCCCCTGCACCTCGTAGGTGTACGAAGAGAAGGGATCGTAGAAGGCCTTGAGGGAGGCATGGTCGGGCCGCGGGTTGAGAAACAGAAACCCGCAGGCCGTGCACCGCACGATGGTCCGGCCCCGCGTCTGGCCCCAGGGTTCGTAGGAGGGCGCCTTGCAGGTCGGGCAGTGGTCCAGCGTGACGTACCGGACCGAATCGAGCCGGTGCGGGTCGTAGCTCGGATCCGCAACTTGCTTTTTCACGCCGTCCTCCGTGCGTTCGCCTCGCCGCTGCATGACGCGCCGCTGGCGGGCGGGCGAAGGAAGTCATGAACCAGTTCGGGGCGGCTCACTCTTTGAAAGGCCCTGCGAAAGCGAGAGAAGGGCACGTCATCCAGGAGAAAGCCGAGTCTCTGGTAGAGGTATTCCGGCTCCTGGACGAATCTCGGAAAATGAAGGAGGGTGAGGGGGATGCTGTACTTGGCCAGTGCGAACATGAGTTTGTAGAGTTGGCAAGCGAGGACTGCCTCCTGTTCCTCCGGGTTGCGTACATGCCAGAGTCCGCCGGGCACGTCGGGCAACGAGGGATAGGCGTCGGGTGGTGTGATTCGGCTTACGAACCGCCTGCTCTCCGCCGCGGAAAACAGATCCCTCATGGGGACGATGGCATGGTCGATTGTGACGCGGCCCGATTCCATGGCCGTGTCCAGGAAGTCGCAGAAACAAGGGCTCTTCACGATGTAGGGCGCCTCTGGATCCCCGAGATTCATGAATTCCATGCCTGCGTTGCAGTTCTCGTAGATTCCCTCCTGAGGGTTCTTGAACCCCGTATCCAGGCCCAGCTCGGTGAAAAGTTGAACCAGAAAGGTCGTGCCGGCCCGGCCTGTGCCGGAAATGATGATATGGTGCTTCGCAGAGCCGCGGTTGCCCCCGTTGGCTGTGGCCGGACCGTAACGGCCTGCTGCCAGCCCCGAGTGTGCATCGGCCACTCTCGAGCAAATCCGGTTGAGTCTCCTTTCCAGCGCCCGAGCCCCTTCATGGGACGGATCGAACAGGAGAATCCGCTCGACGCTCCTCAGGCTTTCCTCGAGGCGGCCCGCCTGGAGGCAGAGCTCGGCATGGCTGAGCGTGAGCTCGAGGTCCGCCGGGTGGAGCGCCAGATACGCTTCGAGTCTCCGGAGGGTCTCGGCGCGCTCGGCCTCGCTCGAAGCTGCGGAGAGCATGCCTTTCAGGGCGGCGGTGTTTTCGGGGTTGAGGGAGAGGGCCTGCGAAAAGTACGGAAAGGCGGTCTCCGGCCTGCCTTCTCTTGCGTAGATCTCGGCCACGGCCTGGGCGATGCGGTCGTCGTGGCGGCCGCACCCGAGGCGGTAGCCGTTTCGTGACGGGTCGAAGGAGTCTGGGGCGGCTTCCAGGAGCCCAACCCGCTCCAGGATCGCAGCCGCACGGTGGGCGTATGTGTGCCGTGCCCGGGCTTCTCGCATCCCTTGGCGGGCGATCCTCGTTCGCTCCTCCTCATGGCCGAGGAAATAGGCGATGCGCTCTTCAAGTTCCTCGGCGCTCCGGTAGATCACCAGGTGCCGGCCGTCCTCGAAAAGCTCCTCGAGGCCGCTTCGGGCCGCCTGGTCCGTGACGAGAAGGCTGCCCGTGGAGAGGGCCTCGAAGACGCGCATGTTGAGATCGCCCCTGGCGGAGCAGTTGAACACGATCCGGGAGCGGCTGAACGCCAGGGCCATCTCCTCCAGGAAGCACCGTTGCAGGTGGGCGTTGAACCTCCGTGCAAGCCGCAGGAGCAGTTCGTTTCTTCTGGGGTGCGCGGCCGTGACGCTGCCCACGAAGGAGACGTCGTGGAGAGGTTCGAGGCCGAAGTCCCGGTGGATGTCCGGGTCGCATGCCAGCGGGAGCCAGTGGACATTGCGGATCCCGGCTTCCCGGAAAAGGGGCACGTATTGCTTCTGGGCCAGAAAGACGAAGTCGAAGATCTTGGCGGTCTCCAGGTGCTGCCTGGGGTGGATGTGCGTGTCGATGAGCCAGCAGGCAGTGGGGCAGGGCAGGGCGGACAAGCCGCGCAGCGGGTACGAAACGCCGCTTTCCACCCAGAGAAAGAGGTCCGGCCTCCAGTCGCCGGGGAGGCTGCTGAGGATTCGCTCGACCTCTGCCGTGCTGTACGGGAGATCATGGCCGTAGAGGCGGTCGCGGATCTTTTCGAGGTCCCATTTCCTCAGGACGTCTTCGTCGATGGCCGGCCCGTACGTGAGGACGTCGCACAGGCTGCGCAGGGCCCGCTCGAGGTAGGCGCCGGTGGTCTGAGGGTTGGCCGTGTAGCTCAGGAGAACCCGGGGTTTTCGCCCGGGCGCTGCGGCCCGGACCGATCCGGCTCCGGACAAGGCCGCCCGGCAGGTGCGGCTGCCTTCTCCGAGTACATCGCGCCACTCGCTCAGGAAGCGGCTTATGGGAAAGCGCTCGAGCACGGTCTGCCTGGCTCTCCTGCCGATGGCAAGGGCTCTTTCCCGGTTCTGGAGAAGCTCGAGGATTCGTTCTCTGAGGGTCTCTTCCTGTTCGGACACGAAGCCGTTCACGCCATCCTCGATGGGCGAGGAAGGATTGGCAATGGAGACCACGGGCATGCCCGTGGCCATGGCCTCGAGCATGGCCAGGTTGTAGCCGTCCTCGTAGGGCGGAAGGGTTGTGTTGAGAAAGACCCTGTGGTGAACGAGAAGCAGGCGGAAGGCGTCCCAGCTTTCGGGAAGGATCGAGGCCGAAAGCGACGGGTTCAGGCCCACCACCGTGGAAGGGAGGCCGTCGAGGATTCTCTCCTGGACCGACCATCCCAGCATGAGGTCCCGCTCCTTCAGGCCGTTCCCGACCCGGAGCACCCGCGGCTCGTCTCCTGCGTACCCCGAATAGTCGTCCGGGTCGATGCCCGGAAGAATGACGCGGCCTTGAAACCCCCAGTCGATCTGCTTTGCCCGAGAGACGAACACGAGCGAAAGATCAGGCACGGACCGGACGAGCCGCTCGGCTCTGGCGAGATAGTCCTCTCGGTCCACGGCCGTGCGGCTCAGGGCGATCTCGGTCGAAAGCTTGTTGTGAAAGACAAGAACGACCGGCACGCCGCAGTCGCGCACGGCCAGAAGGTCTTCGAAGTTGTGGGCGATCACCCGCTGGTAGCGGCCTGCGCGGAGCCCTTCCCGGGCGGCGCGCGCATGAATCAGCCGGACGTTGGGCGGCACGGGCCGGAAGGCCTCGATCCATCCGTAGAGGCCTCCTTTTCGCTTCTGGACAACGTCGAAGGCAAAGCCTGTCTTGCTGAGCAGGTGCAGGTAGCCCTCGTGCCAGTTGAACGTGAGGACCCGCATGGGCTCGGCCATGGAAGCCTCCTGACAGGGGGAAAGGGCAACGGCGCAGCCGGCGCCGCAGGCTCCCGCGGAAAGCCGTGTGACGGCCGCACCGGACGCGTATCGCAGGGGGTCAGCAATCCCTGTGCCAGGTCAGACGTGGCAGGAGAGGCGCTCGCGGCCGCCGCCTTTGGCGGGCCGGTCTGATCGGAGGAGCTTTCGGAGCGTTTGGATTTTGTGGAGCTTTTCCTGGATTTCGGCCTGCCTGGACCCGAGGAGCCAGCGCATTTCCCGGTCCAGGGCCAGCAGTTGAGAAACGATGCTTTTTTCGGATTCGCTGAGACCGTCAGAAACCCGGACGCCTGCCAGGAGTTCTTGACGCTCCGCCTGGAGCTTTTCCACGCCGGCCAGGTCCCCGCTCCGCAGCAGGTCGCGCTGTCTGGCCGCAGTCTTCAAGATTTCCTGAAGGCGCTGCGCTCGGTTCATGAGAGGTAAATTTCTCCTTAGTCGATCCGCTTTCGCCGCCGGGGATCAGCCGTTCGAGGCCAGCTGAGCGGCAATTCCGCGTTTCGACAGCTCCACCCAACCCTGTTTGAGTTCTTGAAGGACCTTGAGTGCGCCGTCCAGGTGGGCGGCTTCGTTGCGGAGGTTCGCCTTGAGGAAAGCGTCCAGGACGTACCGGTACAGGGCCGCAAGCCTCTCGGCGATCTCCCCGCCCCGCTCCATGTCCAGCACGTTCAGCAGTTCGGAGACGATACTCGTGGCCTTGCCCAGGTGGACGCCCTTGGCGGCCAGGTTGCCCTTGAGGAGCTCATCGCGGGCCCGGGTTACATGCGCGATGCACCCTTCGTAGCACATCACGACGAGATGGAGCCTGTCGACGGTGTTCACGGTGGCGGCACGATAGCCCTTGACTGCCTGAAGCTGCATCCCTTCCCTCCTGCGAAGCTAGGACAAGCTCAAGAAATACTGGTCCTGCGACTGGAACGAGGCGAGCAGGCTCTCCAGGCCGGCGAACTGGGCTTGGAGCCTCGCCTCGTACCGGTCCAGATACGCCTCCTGATCCCGGATCTTGGAATCCAGGGACCGGATCTGGGTCTGGAGTCCGTCGGTTCGCGCGCTCAGCTCTCCGTCGCCGGATCGGGTCGCGCCGTAGGCGAGCTGGTAGAACTGCTCTGCGATACCTGACGCGGAGTCGCTCTTGAGAAAGAGATCCATGACGCCCTCGAAGTTGTCCTCGAGGGCCTTCTGCAGTTTTGCGGTGTCCAGGGAGAGCGTTCCGTCTCTCTGTGTCGAGACACCGAGCTGGCCCAGGCTTCTCATGTCCTCGGGAAGTCCCTCGACCCGGCTCGAGACGATCTGGCCCAGCCTCCTGAGGAGGCTTCGGACCGTGCTCTCTCCCCAGAGGGGATCTCCTTTGTGCTTTTCGGTATCGTACTTGCTCCGGGCGTTCACGAAATTCACGACATCGTTGTAAGCGTCGATGAGATCCTCGATCTTGGACCGGACAGTCTCCACGTCCCGCTCTACGGTGACCGTTACGGTTTCGGCCGGGTCGGCCTTGTGGAGGAAAAGGGTGACCCCGGGGATGAGGTCCGTCACCGTGTTGCTCGACCGGTAGACCGAAAGCGTTCCGATCTCGAGGACGGCGTCCTGGGGCTTCTGGATGTGCAGGGCTGAAGATAGAGAGGTATCGTTCACCGGGAACCCGAGGTTCGTGTCGTCCTGGGTCACGATGATCTTGCGGTCCGCGCCGGTTTCCTCTGTGGAAAGGATGAGCCGGTAAGGCGTCTCACCGGTCCCCTCGTCGAGGATCGCGGCTGTCACGCCCGCGTCCAGGGCGTTGATGGCGTTCTTGAAGTCTTCGAGCGTCATGTCGCCGTCCACGTCCACGGTATATTCGGTTCCGCTTTCGCCCACCTTGAACGTGAACTGGCCGCTTCCGGATGCCACAGCGGCCGTGGTGCCGGACAGGCCGGACCCGGAGATGAGCCGGTGGACGAGAGCGAGCTGCGAGACCACGAGGGACATGGAGCCGGTTGAGGCCGAGGAGCCCGGCGTTGCCGTCAGGATCGTCTCGTCGCTCACCGTCGCGGTCTTGTCACGGAAGCCGGAGGAGAACCGGAGTTCGTCGGCTGCGCTCTCCAGGGCCTCGATCTTGCTCGAAAGATCGCTGTAGGCCGCTCGTTTCAGCTCTGCGGCGCTTTTCTTCTCTTCGAGCCGGTTCAGAGGGATCCGTTCAACCTCCAGAAGCTGCCGGATCAGGCTGTCCGTGTCGATGCCGGAGGTCAGGCCCGAGATGGTGAACGACGGCATGGTGTGCTCCCGAGGATTCCCTCATGCAGGCGCAAAGCCCGCGGGCGGGGCGGGCGCCGGGGAGTCCCGGCCTCCCGCCCGCCCTGGGGCGACCCGTCAGCCGAGAAGCGTCAGGGCTTGCTGTGGCAAGACGTTGGCCTGGGCAAGGACGGCGGTGCCGGCCTGCACCAGGATCTGGTTCCGCACATAGGCGGCCGTCTCCGCAGCGAAGTCCGCGTCCTCGATCCGGGAGTTGGCTGCCGTGTAGTTTTCCGCCGCGGTCTGGAGGTTCGAGATCGTGTACTCCAGGCGGTTCTGGAGAGCGCCGATCGAGCCTCGCCTGCCGGAAAGAATCGTGATGGCGCTCGCGTCCAGGACCGACAGGGCCGACTGGGCCGCCGCCGCGGTGCTGATGCTGTCGGCGCCGGTCGTGTTCAGGCCGAGAGAGGCTGCATCCGTGTCCGAGATGGTCAGGGTCAGCCGGTCATTGGCCGTGTTCTTGAACCCGATCTGGAAGTCGACCCCCGCTGACAGGGTCCCGTCGAGGAGCTTGCTCCCCGCGAACTCGGTCACGTCCGAAATCCGGTTGATTTCGCTCTTGAGGGCCACGTACTCGTCGTTGAGATACCCTCTCTCCGTGTCACCCAGGCTCTCGTTTGCGGCCTGCTCGGCAAGCTCTCGCATCCTCAGCAGAATGTTGCTCATTTCGGCCAGGCCGCCTTCTGCGGTCTGCAGCATGCTCACCGCGTCGTTGGCGTTTCTGACGGCCTGGTTGATGCTGCGCGTCTGGGCCTTCAAGGTCGTGGAGATCGCCAGCCCCGCGGCATCGTCCGCCGCATGGTTGATGCGAAGACCGCTCGAGAGCTTCTCGACCGATTTGGCCAGAGCTGCCGTGCTCTTGCCCAGGTTCCGCTGGGCGTTGAGAGAGACGATGTTCGTGTTGATGGTCATTCCCATAATGCAATCCTCCTTGATGAGACTGTTTGTGCATCCTTGCGGCAACCTCTGAAAACCCACGGAAGCGGCGCCGGGTCTTGGGGTTCACCTCCTTTCTGTCCGAGTGTCGGCTCCTTCGCAGGGGCGTGCCACTCCCGCGCTATACCTATAAGTCGGCAGACGGCGTCAAAACTTTAGCAGGCGGAGCGTCAGATTCTCTGCAGGGGAAGAGAAACCGTGGGGGCTGCGGCATCGGTTACGGCCTGCACGCCCTTGCGCGAGACCGGGTCCAGGACAAGGGGGGCCTGGACATTGACCTTGAGCTTCCCCTCGGCCCGGTCCACGTAGAGAAGGGCCAGGATGAGGAGATCTTCGATCCGCCGGCCCCTGGCCGTCTCAAGGGGCAGGGATTCTTCCGGCAGCCGGATCTCGATGGACGGCAGGAAGACCCTGGGTTCGCATACGAGGAACGCCACGGACGGGTCCTCCAGGGCCTGAAGCCACTGGAGCGAGGCGCCCTTTCGGCTGTCGAGAAGCACGTAGCGCTTGAGATGCTCGAAGCCCACGAGCCCCTGGGGAAAGGTCCAGACCTGTTCCTCGTTCACGGCCACGGTGCCGAAGCGGGTTGTCGCGACTTCCATCACAGCTCGTCGAGATCCTTTTCCTGAACCGAGGACGCCAGGAGATTGAGCCGCCGGATCCGGTCGTACACCTCGTCCCGGTGGACGCTCTTGTTCTGCGGCGCCCGGATGCCGATCCTCACCTGGCCGTCCCGGAGTTCGAGGATCTGGATGTGCACGTCGTCGCCGATCCAGATCCCCTGGCCCGACTTCCGTGTCAAAACCAGCATGCGCCTTCCCTGGCTGTCGCTCTCTGGTGGTTGGCTGTGTCAGGACCCGAGCATGGTATCGAAGATCGACTGCGCAGCCAACATCGTGGCCTGGAGAGCCGACTGGTATTTTGTGAGCCGGCTGGCGGCCTCGATGATATCGAGATCCTCGGCCGAAGAAACGAAATTCTCCAGGTACGAGAGATTGTCTTCCAGACGGGTTCGGGTCTGGTCCAGACGGTTCATCCGGGCTCCGATCTCGGCCTGGGCCCGGCTCACCTGCATGATGGAGCGGTCGAGGTCGTCGAGCAGGCCCGAGATGCGGTCTGCGTCCCCACTTTCGAGACCCTGCCGCAGCTCGTCGAGCACGGCCGGAATGTCGGCGTCGGCCTGGAAAACCGAGCTGCCCACCAGGCCGATCGTCATGCGCTCGCCGGGCGCCACGTCGATCGCGAAGGCCCCGCTGTCGCCCTGGTACACGCCGTCCTGAGAAAAGGCCGCGGTCTCGCTCCTGTAGCCGGAGAACAGGTACCGGCTTCCGGTCTCCTTGCCGCCCGTCCACTGGGCATTGGCCAGGGAGAGGACCTCCTCCCGGATGCTTCCGACTTCGCTGGCCAGGCCCGAAAGGCTCTGCGCGTCCAGGGTGCCGTTGGCGCCCTGCACCGCGAGCTCCCTCGCCCGGGCGAGCAGGTTGGCCACGCTGCTCACCGAGGTCTCGGCTTCGGCGAGATATTCCTGGGCGAAGGAGATGTTCCTCTGGTACTGCTCGATCGCCCGCTTGGTCCCTTTGCAGGTTTCGATCCTGCGAAAGACCGCCGGATCGTCGCCCGGCCTCTGGATCTTCTTCTGGGTCGCAAGGGCCTCCTGGGCGTCATAGACCCGCTCGAGGTTCTGGAACAGGCCCCTCGTGACGGATCCGTAAAGCATGGGCGTGGAGATGCGGATTCCCATGGCGTCCTCCGGGCCGGACTACCTTACAGGAGATTGAAGAGTTCGGCCATCACCTCGTTGACGACCGTCAGATAACTGGCCGCCGCCTGGTAGGCGTGCTGGAATTTCATGAGAGAAATTTCTTCTTCCTCCAGCGACACACCCGAGACCTGGTCCCGGTAGTTCTGGATGGATGTGGCCAGCACCTCTTTTGCGTCGGCCATCCGCGCCGCCTCCTGCGCGTCGCTTCCGGCCTTCTGCAGCAGGCTCTGGTAATAACCCGACAGGGTCGTGGCGCCGCCCTCCAGGAGCCCGGCGTCCCGCAGGGCGGCCAGGGCAAGGGCGTTGCGGTTGTCGCCCGGCGCCGGCAGGAGCGTGTCCGGGTCGAGTTCCTGGGCGGCCGCGATCTGGTTCGGGTCCGTGATGGCGACCCGGAGCGTGAGGGCCGCGTGGCCGCTCTCGAAGCTGAAAAAGGCCGTTCCGGTCGACCCGTCGAGCCCGTATCCGGCGCCGTGGGCCTGATTGACCGCTTCGGCCAGGGTCGAGGCCAGAAGATCGAGATCCTCGCTGTAAGCCGCAATCCGGCTTCTGGTCTCCAGGACGGCCTTGATCTTGCCCGAGCCCACCCGGTCCGTGATGTCCCGGCCCTGGACGAGGAGCCGGTAATAGCCGTTGTCCTGCGGGTCGGCCTCGAGTTCGAGCGTGCGGGCCGTGGTGCCCTCCACCAGGGGCTGGGAGCCGGAGGCCAGCACGTTTACGGTGAGGCCGTCCTGCTCGATCACCGTGATGTCCAGGTACCCGGAGAGTTCCTTGAGCAGCGCGTCCCGCTCGTCCAGAAGATCGTTGGGCGGAGACCCGGGCCCGGTCATCCGGCTAAACTCCCGGTTGATCTCGGCGATCTGGCGGGTCAGGTTGTTGATCTCTTTCTGGTATGCCTCGAGCAGGGAGTTCGAGTATCGCATTTCTTCCTGCAGGGAGCGCGCGACTAGGTGAAAGCTCGAGGCGATCTGCTCGCCCCTGGAAAGCACCACCTGCCGTTCCGCAGGCCCGGAGGGGTTTCCGGCCAGGTCCTGCCAGGCGTTGAAGAACTCGTCCAGCGCCTGGCCCAGGTGGTTCTCGTCCGAAGGATACAGGATCGACTGCACCCTGAGATACGTCTGTTCCCTGAGCTGGTAGTCGTTCACGCCGGCGTTGGACGCATAGAGCTGAAAGCCCAGGAACGCGTCGTGGATTCTCTGAACGCCCTGGATGTCCACTCCGGTCCCGTAGGGAATGCCCCCGAGATTGACGACCACGGCCGAGGAGAGATGCACCCGCTGGCGGGAATAGGCGGGGTTGTTGACGTTGGCGATATTGTTGCCCGTCACTTCCAGGCCGAACTGGGCGGCCATGAGCGCCGAGCGTCCAATATCCAGCAAGTGGGCCACGCTCATGGCGTAGAGATCCTTCCGCGGCTGTCGTAGAGGCCGGGGCCGGGCCTGAGGCCCTTGAGAAAGGCGAGAAGCCGGCCGGCCATCCGGGCCTGTTCCTCGAGAGCGAGCCGCAGGGTTTCGCTCCGCTCCCGGAGGTCGTGGAGCAGCGCGTTCCGGCGGTCAAGAAGCTCTCCTGAGGCCTGTCCTGGGAGAACGGCTTCTCCGCCGGCATTCAATCGGGCCGTTCTCTTGCCGCTCAGACCGCGCAGAACCGAGGCGATCCGGGCCGTTTCGGCAGCGGCCCGCAGAAGTCCTTCGCCGTCGAACCGCTCGAGAGAGGCCTTTTCGGCATCCAGAAGCTCCTTCAGCCGGCCGAGCTGTTCCACTTCCTGTTCCAGGATCGACGGGCTTCCAGCAGTATCCAAAGCTCACTCTCCTCCGAGATCCCCGAGCATGCTGTCGAGCATCCGGGCCGCGACCGCCGCGCTGTCCGGTCGGTATGTGCCTTGTTCAAGCTGCCTGCGGAGCTGTTCGAGCCGGCGGACCTGCTCCTCGGACGGAGCCTGCGCTGCTTTCTCCGCTTCGAGCAGGTGCCGCGACTCCTGCGACAGGCTCACGCGGTCCGCACGGCGGCCGGATCCGGCCGCCGGCACATGCTTGCGCTTTTGCTCCGGGCCGTCCGGGCTCCGAGGCTCCTCGACTCCGCCTTTCGGAATTCCGTAAATCTTCATGGCCCTTCTCCCGCACTTTCTGGAGGGGCGGACTGCGGCCCTTTGCGGGAACGCAGCCCTCCAGTGAAGATATCGGCGGGATCCGGAAGAACTTTAGGCTCCATCAAGCGAAGGAGTTGTTCCTTCAGGCCCAGTCCGCCCGCCCGGGCCACGGCCTCTGCCACGGCCTGGTCGAACCAGCTCTGGTAGACTTCCCTGCCGAACCCGGCTCCCTCGGTCGACCCCTCGGTGAGCGCCTCCCTGAGACCGCGGACCATCTGGGCCACGAAAAGGGCCTCGAAGGATTCGGCGACCCGCTCGACGTTTTTCGGGGCTCGGGAGAACTGTTCCGCCGGCCCCGGGGAGAGGGACAGGGGGGGCGCCTCGTCGATTCTCGTCTCCCAACCCATAGGATCTTCTCCCGGCCTACATGATGACAAGGTCGGCCTTGAGGGCGCCCGCGTTCTTCATGGCCTGCAGGATCACGATGAGATCCCGGGGCGTGACGCCGACCGCGTTGAGAGCGCGGACGACTTCGCCGAGGGTCACGCCTGCGGGAAGCATCATGAGCCGCGCCTCCTTGTCTTCCACGGTCACGGTCTTGTCCTTGACGACGGCGGTCTGGCCCGAGCCGAAAGGCGCGGGCTGGGAAACCTGGGTCTGCTCCTGAATGATGACGCTCAGCCCTCCGTGGGAAACGGCGACTGTGGAGATCCGCACGTTTTCGCCCATGACCACGGTTCCGGTGCGCTCGTTGATGACGACCCGGGCGACTCCGTCGACCGGGACCTCGACCGCCTCGATCCTGGCCACGTATTCGACCGTCCGGTCCCGGTACTCGTCCGGGATTTCCACGCGGACGGTCCTGGAGTCCGCGGCCATGGCCGCGGCGAATCCCATCTCGCGGTTGATGGCCCGGGCCAGGTTTTCGGCTGTCGTGAAGTCCGGCTCCTGCAGCACGAACTCCAGGCGGTCCCGCAGGCCCAGCGAGGGCGGAGGCTCCTTTTCCACAAGGGCGCCGCCCGGGATCGTCCCCACCGTGGGGTGATTCATCTGAGCCTGGGCGCCTCCGGCGCCGGCCGAAAACCCGCCGATGGAGACGGGCCCCTGGGCCAGGGCGTAGACCTCTCCGTCGACTCCCTGGAGCTGCGTGAGCAGAAGGGTGCCGCCCTGAAGGCTCTTGGCGTCGCCGATGGAGGAGACGAGCGCGTCCACGCGCATGCCGGGCCTCGCGAAGGCCGGCAGCTCGGCCGTGACCATGACGGCCGCCACGTTTTTCACCTTGACCTGGTTCGGATCCACGTTGATGCCCATCTTGGTGAGCATGTTGGTCAGGCTCTGAATCGTGAACTCTGTGCCCTGCTTGTCTCCGGACCCGTTGAGGCCCATGACGAGACCGTAGCCGAAGAGCTGGTTCGAGCGAACGCCCGTGATTCTCGAAATGTCCTTGACGCGTGAGGCCCGGGCGGGCGCGCACCAGACGGTCGCGAAGAAAAGCAGGGCGATGACGAGGAGCGCAGACCGGCACTTCCGGCTCCCGCAGGCGCCGGGACCTGTCCTGCCTTTCCATCCGTTCTCAAGGCGAGCGGGATTCATGCGAGGCTCCTCTGAAGCCGCCTGTGTTTTTCCGGCCTACAGGGGCCAGATCCAGTCCATGATTCTGCTGAACCAGCCCGGCCCCTGCACGTCGCCCAGCACGCCCCGGCCCGTGTACTTGATCCGGGCGTCGGCGATCTGGGTGGAGATCACGCTGTTGGAGGGGGAAATGTCCTCGGGCCGGATGACGCCCTCCAGGAAAACGGTCTGCTTTTCCCGGTTCACCTTGACCTCCCGCTGGCCCCGGATCCTGAGGTTCCCGCCCGGCAGCACCTCCACCACCGTTGCCGTCACGGTCAGGACGAGTTCGTTCTTTCGGGTGGTCTTGCCGGACCCTTTGAAATCCCGGGCATAGTCGCCTTTGAGGCTCGGGGAGAAGGGCTGTCCGCTCCCCAGGAAATTCGTCATGCCCAGGTTCTGGGGGAGTCCGAAGATGTCGTCAAGCGAGGCGTCCATGTTGGATGTCCGGCCGGTTTCGGTGCTCGCTTCCTGCGTGGCCGAGGCTTCCTCGACAATGTTGACGGTCACGATGTCGCCCACGTTGCGGGCCTTGCGGTCAAAGAAGTGGCTTGCAGCTCCCTGCCTCCAGATCGAGCCTGCCGGATCCGCCGGGGCCGCAAAGACCGGGACGGCTTGGGCGGTGTCGGGCGTGCCGGTGTGGGCGCAGCCCGCAGCGAGGACGCACAGGAGGAGCGCCAGGCCGGCCGCCTTTCCCAGGGTTCTCCGGCAGAGCTTCGATCGTGGAACGGCACTTCGGCGGGATTGTCTCTCTTGCGGTTCTTTCGCGTTCATGGTTCCCCTCTGGCCTAAAAGGAAACCGCCACCGTGTTCCGGTCGACCATGGTCCCGTAAACTTCGGTGCCCGTGGCCACGTTGAGCACCCGCACGCGGTCTCCTTCCTTTCCGCTTTCCAGGAGCCGGCCGGGCGCCTCGATCCGGAGCCCCTCTTTTTGGGCCACGATCATCACGGCGTCTCCAGAGCCCGGGCTGCGGCCCTCGCGCACGTGCATGCGCTTGAGGCACGCTCCCTGCGAGACAGGCCTGTAGATTTCCTTGCCCAGGACTTCTTCCGGCTCGGCGTACTCGCCGTCCCGGCCCGCGCCCTCCCGCACCTCCAGCCGTACGTCCCCGGAGGCGATCCTGTGGCCGATGGGCAGGTTCCGGCAGGCCACGACAACGGTGCGGATGAACTTGAGCTGCGCGATCACCCAGAGGGAGTCGGGCTTGGCCGGCACGGTCTCGGCCCGGACGCGCAGGGTGGTCCTCGGCGACCAGTCCTCGGAGGGATCCTTCTCGACCGCCACGATCCTGCCCGGCATGGGCAGCACGATCCCGCGGGCGGCCTTCCAGTCCACGAGCCGGGTCCCGGCCGGAGCGTGTTCCCGGACGTATCCGTCCAGGGCGCTTCGAACATCCTGCTCGGTGATCTCCTGCGCGCCGGCACGGCACGGGGCCGCGGCTGCGAGCAGGGCGAGCAGGGCGATCCAGAGGTCCCGCACCATGTGTTTACCTCCTCAGGTTGGCCGCGGTCTGCAGCATCTCGTCCGCGGTCTGGACGGCCTTGGAGTTGAGCTCATAGGCCCGCTGGGTGATGATCATCCGGACCATTTCCTCGACGACGTTCACATTGGACATTTCCACAAACCCCTGGGAAAGTCTCCCCAGGCCTTCCTCACCCGGAACGCCGGAGATCTCCTCGCCGGAAGCCTCGGTCGCCACCAGGAGGTTCTGTCCGATGGGGCGGAGGCCCGCCGGATTGATGAAGCCGGCCAGCTCGATCGAGCCCACTTCGGTGGGAATGTCGGAGCTGCCCTGCACGACCGACACGATTCCGTCCGCGCTCACCATGATTTCCCGGGTGTCCTCCGGGATCGAGATCGAGGGCTCCAGGGGATACCCGCTCGCGTTGACGATCCTGCCTTCGCTGTCGAGCTTGAAGGCGCCGCAGCGGGTGTAAGCCACTTCCCCGCCCGGCATGAGGATCTTGAAAAACCCCTTTCCCTCGATGGCCAGATCCAGGCTGTTGCCCGTCTGCTCGAGGTTGCCCTGGGAGAAGATCTTCTCGGTGGCGATGGGCCTCACGCCCAGGCCGACCTGCAGGCCGGTCGGCACCTGGGTCTCGGGGGAGCTGGCTGCGCCGGCGATCCGCTCCTGCTGGTAGAGCAGCTCGTCGAAGTCGGCCCGGCTTTTCTTGAAGCCCACGGTGTTCACGTTCGCCATGTTGTTGGCGATCACGTCCAGGTTGAGCTGCTGGCTGCTCAAGCCCGATGCGGCGATCCAGAAGGTTCGAATCATCTTGGGGTCTCCTTTTCTCCTTCACCCGGCTTTGGAAGCCCTGGGGCCCCGAGCCGGTGCGATCAGGTTCGGTTCATTTCCTGAATGACCTTTTCGTCCAGGTCGTCGAAGCCGTTGATGAGCCTCATGTAGGACTGGTAGGCCCTGAGCCGCTCCAGGAGCCTTACCATTTCTTCGAAGGGTTTGCCGGTGGAGCCTTCCAGGTATCCCTGGGCGACCTGGGTCCTCCCCTCGGCGACCGGGTTGCCTGCCTCGTCCACGATCCGGAGCCGCCCGACGGTCTGGCCGGCCACGCGGATTTCGCCGTTCGGCAAGACAAGGAGATCCTCGGTCCCCTCCAGACGGATTTCGCCCCCTCCGGTTTT
>FWPU01007556.1_pt1 | contig 19893 bp, 15 predicted proteins | sample 2228361 | NCBI WGS metagenome assembly FWPU01 (sample SAMEA103939777, study PRJEB20133) | metagenome
AGCACCACCCCCGGCAGCGCCGCGTGGCTCATCGCGTCACCCAGCAGGCTCTGCCTGCGTAACACCGCAAACACGCTCAGCGTCCCACTGACCACGCCCAGCACCGCCGCCCCCAGCGCCACCGTCCGCAGCGTATAGTCCGTCAGCATCTGCCCGAAAAACGCCATCACGCCCATTGTCTGCCTGCTCTCCAACGCTCACAGCCCGGATTATCTCGCTGGTCTAGCGGCGAATAGTTCCATCCGCCCGCCGTAGGTCTTGCGCAGGTTCTCCGGCGTGAAGACCTCCCGCACCGGCCCGCAGGCGATGGCCCGCACGTTCAGGAGCAGCACCCGCTCGAAGTACTCCGGCACGGTCTCCAGGTCGTGATGCACCACTACGACCGTCCGCCCGGCGTTGCGCAGCGCGCTCAGCACGTCTACGATGGCTCGCTCGGTAGTCGCGTCCACCCCCTGGAACGGCTCGTCCATCAGGTATATCTGCGCATCCTGCACCAGCGCCCGCGCCAGGAAGACACGCTGCTGCTGCCCGCCTGAAAGCTGGCTGATCTGCCGCTCGGCGAAGCTCTGCATCCCCACCTTCGTTAGCGCATCCATTGCCTGCTCGCGCTCGCGCCGCCCCGGTCGCCGGAACCAGCCAAGCGCCCCGTAGCGGCCCATCATCACCACGTCAAGCGCGTTGGTGGGGAAGTCCCAATCCACGCTCCCCCGCTGCGGCACGTAGGCCACCCGATGCCGCTGCTCGGCGTAGGGCCGCCCGAAGATCAGCACCCGTCCCGCTGCCGGTTCCACCAGCCCCAGGATCGTCCGGATCAGGGTGCTCTTGCCCGCTCCGTTCGGCCCGACGATGGCCATCAGCGTGCCCTCCGGCACTTCCAGGTCCACGTCCCACAACACCGGCTCCTGTCGGTAGGCGACCGTCAGGTCCTCCACCTGGATCGGGTAAGCACCGCGTACTAGCGGCTCGGCCTCACGCACCGGCTGCCTGAATATTTCTCTGGTGAGCGCCATCCTGCTTTCCCTCAACACTACCCCAAAAACCCGGTGCACGAGTATGATGCTTACAGGCGGTTACAAGCGACGCGGGCGTGAGGAATCAGTTTCCTGCCAGCGCCGACACAATCGTCTCGGTATTATGCCGGATCATGCCTACATATGTTCCTTCCGGCGTGCCAAGCTCGCCCATCGCATCGGAGTAAAGCTGCCCGCCGATGCTCACCGTGTGCCCTTCAGCCCGCGCTCCTGCTACAATGGCCTCGATCACGTCCGGCGGCACGCTGCTCTCCACGAAGATGGCGGGGACGCGGCGGCTGACCACCAGCTCTATCGTCTGCCGGATGTCCTCCACGCCTGCCTCGGACTGGGTGCTGATCCCCTGCGGCGCGAATACCTCGATCCCGTACCGTTGCCCGAAATACTGGAAGGCGTCGTGTGCCGTTACCAGCACGCGCTGCTCCTCAGGAATTCGCGCGATTTGCTCCTCAACGCTGGCGTCGAGCGCCTCAAGCTCCGCCAGGTAGGCGTTGGCGTTAGCCCGGTAGAGTGCCTCTCCGCTCTCGTCCAGTGCGATCAGCGCGTCGCGCACCGCTTCCGTCGCCTTCATCCAGTGCCGCACATTCATCCAGACGTGCGGGTCGGGCTGCCCCTCGTAGCGTGGATCGGCCAACCGCTCATCTGGCGGCACTGCCTCCCCAACGGCTACCGCAGGCCGCGAGTCCCCCATCCGCTCGAAGATTTCCCCCATCCGCGCTTCCAGGTTAAGCCCATTATAGAAGATGATGTCGGCCTGCGTGAGGGTGGTCACATCGCTTTCCGTTGCAGTGTACAGGTGCGGGTCGATGCCCGCACCCATCATCTGCACCACCTCAACGCGCTCGCCGCCCACGTTGCGCACGATGTCCGCAATCATGCCGGTAGTCGCTACCGCCCGGATGCGCCCCTCCTCCGGGCCGCGGGCTTCCGCGACGCCGGTCGATGCGCTCCCGCAGGCGGCAAGGGCCAGCGCCGCAAGACCCAGCACGAGCGCCAAACCGGCTGCCCGCCGCCCTTCCGCTTCCCGCCGCTTGGGTGAAGAATATGCCATCGATCCCTGCCCCTCCCCCATCCGCAAAGGCTGGATGTTCCTGCACGGTCGCGCCTCACGCTTCCCCAAAAAGGCGGCTGGACACAGCCGCACCGCCTAGCTGTGGATTATAAGCCATGCCATTTAATCAGATTTAGGCATAACTAAATCAAGAGTATAGCCACGACGCTGCGGCCTGTCAAGGGCACCCCGCGAATCCACAGATATTTCGTCAGAACACGGCGGAGTATGCTAAAATGCCTGTCTCGGAAGCTCAGGGAGTGTTTCGGGGAAGCGCATGGCGGGAGCAGCGGTAAGCGAGATGCGGAAGGGCAGGATGAGGCAAATGCGCACGATGGCGTGTGTCCTGTCCGGGCTGGTCCTGCTGGCCCTAGCCGCCCTGCGGCCCACCCCCGCATACGCGGAGCCTGTCCCCCAGCCGGGGGACGACCTAACGCTGGACGTGCACGTTGGCTTTGACGGCTACCTTCAGTCGGGCGCGTGGACGCCCATCACCGTGACTGCCAGCAACGACGGCCCCGACCTCGCCGGGGAGGTGCGCGTCGTGGTTGACCCGCTAACCGGTGTCCGCACCATCTACTCCCGCCCCATTGAGCTGCCCCGCACCTCCCGCAAGACCATCACGCTCTATGCGAATGACATCACTGCCTTCAGCACTGAGGTCCAGGTTGACCTGCTGGAGCATGGGCGGGTTGTGATGAGCGAGCGGGTGCGCGTCTTCACCGTATCCCCGACCACGCTGCTCATCGGCGTGTGGAGCGACTCGCCCCAGGGCCTGGCCGATCTTGCGCTGGTTGAGCCGTCCAGCGGCGAGGTGGCTGTCGCTACCCTCACCGCCGCCGACCTGCCTGCCCTGGCCCCCGGCTGGCAGGCGCTCGATGTGCTGGTCATCGCTGACGCCGATACCGGCCAGCTCACCCCCGACCAGTCCGCCGCGCTCCGCCGCTGGGTGGCGGGGGGTGGGCGTCTGGTGATCGTCGGCGGGGTGGGCTTCCAGCGCACCCTCAGCGGCCTGTCCGACCTTTCGCCGGTGGCGGTGGCAGGCACCCAGACCGTCTCGCTGGCCCCCCTTGCCGACTTGGCGGGTGAGCCATTCGCTCCACAAACGGAGCCTGCCGCCCCGGTGGCGACCGGGGCGCTGGCCCCCGGCGCGCGCCCGCTGGCTGCCGCCGACGGCCTACCGCTCGCCGCCTTCCGGCAGGTCGGCTACGGGCAGGTGTACTTCCTGGCCGCCGACCCCAACCTGGAGCCGCTACGCTCCTGGGACGGGATGGAATCCCTGTGGCGTGTGCTGCTCTCGGCTGGCCGCCCGCGTCCCGCCTGGGCCTACGGCTTTTCCTCGCAGTGGGACTACGCCCGCCAGGCCGTTGCGGCTGTGCCGGGGGTAAGCCTTCCCTCGGCGGTGCAGTTGTGCGGTTTTCTGGCGCTGTATGTGGTGCTGATCGGCCCGGTCAACTACCTCGTTTTGAGCCGCCTCAAGCGGCGCGAACTGGCCTGGTTTACCATCCCTACCCTGATCGTGGTCTTCTCGGCCATCGCCTACGTGACGGGCTTCCAGTTGCGCGGGTCGCGTGCCATCCTGCACCGGTTGTCCTTTATGCACTCCTGGAGCGGCAGCAATCTGGCCGAGGTGAATGCCATCGTCGGCGTCTGGTCGCCGCGCCGCGCCCGGTACGACATCCAGGTTGAGCCGGGCTACCTGGCTTACCCCATGCCACGCGATCTGGGCGGCGTGCTTTCGGCCATCCCCGATGTGCGCGTGGACCAAGGCGAGACCATCACCCTGCGCGACGTGCGCGTGGACGTTGGGTCGGTGCAGCCCTTTGTCGTCGAGGGCTTCACGGCGGATGCCCCGCGCGTCTCAGGCCGTCTCGCGCTCCGCAACGAACCGGGTGGATTGCGAGTCTCCGGCCCAGTCAGCAATGCCGGTGACGTGGACCTGCGTGACGTGGCGCTCGCGCTTGGAGGCGTCGCCATCCCCTTGGGCGACCTGCCTGCCGGGTCGGTGCTCCAGGTGGACGAGCTGCTGGCGGGCGGCCAGGCGGCCCGCGCCCCCGCTAGCCCCCTCGACCCGTTCCCCGAAGTGGGCGGTTTTGGGTATTATGGCGGCTACGACAGCTTCGTGTCTGGCATCGCCGCGCGGGGCAACTGCACCGCTGCGCCGGAGGCCCAGCGTCGCTGCAACCTGCTCCTCAGTTTGCTCAACGGGCAGGGATACGGCGCTGGCCTGACCCTCTTTGGCTGGAGTGAGTCGGCCCCCTTCGCCACGCAGGTCTTGAACGCGGGCGCTGAAACCGTAGACACCACCCTGCACGCCGTCGAGCTGGAGGCCGACTTCGTCCCGGCGGGGCAGGGCACGGTTGAGGTGCCCCCCGGCCTGATGACATGGCGCCCGCTTGATGACCCCTACGGCTACGCCTCGCCGTACAACCTCTACATCTACTCCGGCCAGCAGTTCACCTTCCGCTTTGAGCCGTCGGCGCTGGTGCCCCCGCTTGAGGTGCAGTCCTTTACCATCCATCTTGACCAGCAGTACGGCGGTGAAGACCTGCCACTGGTTCAGGCGCACAACTTTCAGACCGGCCTGTGGGATACGATCATCCTGGCCGGTTCCGGGAGCACATTCGTTCAGGACGCAGGGCGTTATGTCGATCCGGCGGGCGGCGTCGAGCTGCGGGTTGTCGGTGTTGAGAACGGCTTCAGCGCCCAGGTTGGTCGCTTTGACGTGACCCTGCGCGGCGCGGTAATGTCACCCTAGCATTCATCACGCATTGTCCGGCGCTCGGCAGGCAGTGGATGGTACCGGGAGAGGGGGCATGGCAGCGATCATTGAGACAATGGGTTTAACCAAGCACTACAAGAACGTCGTGGCAGTCCAGGACCTGTCACTGACGGTTGAGGAGGGCGCGATCTACGGCTTTGTCGGCCCCAACGGTGCGGGCAAGACCACGACTATGCAGATCCTAACCACGCTGCTGGAGCCGACCAGCGGCGAGGCGCGCGTGGCCGGATTCTCCGTCACGCGGCAGCCGCGCGACGTGCGCCGCGTGATCGGCTATATGCCCGACTTCTTCGGCGTCTATGATGACATGAAGGTCTGGGAGTACCTGGACTTCTTCGCTGCTTGCTACGATATCCCCGAGGCCGACCGCCCACCGCTGATCCGCGACCTGCTGGAGCTGGTAGACCTCACCCACCGCGCCGATGACATGGTGGACACCCTGTCACGCGGTATGAAGCAGCGCCTGTGCCTGGCCCGTACTCTCGCCCATGACCCCCAGGTGCTCATCCTCGATGAGCCTGCCTCCGGTCTCGACCCCCGCGCCCGCGTCGAGATCCGCCAGCTCCTCATCGAACTGGCTGGCATGGGCAAAACCATTTTCTTCTCCACGCATATCCTGGCCGACGTGCAGGAGATCTGCACGCAGGTGGGCATCATCGAGGCCGGGCGGCTGGTCATGGAAGGCAACATCGAGGATATGAAGCGCCAGTTGGTGCCCCTGCGCGAGATCGTCATCACGCTGTTAGGAAAGGTGGATGAGGCCAAGGAGATGCTGTTTGCTGCCCAGGGTGTTGAGGTGGTCGAGGACTTGAAAGCCGATAACGGGCGCGCGCGGCTGCACGTCAGCTTGGCGGGTGACGACCGCGACGTGAGCGCACTGCTGGCCCTGCTCGTCGGGGCAGGCATCCCGGTGATGCACTTCGCCGAGGAAACGCGCGACCTCGAGTCCGTGTTTATGCGCGCCACGCGGGGCATCGTCTCGTGACAGGCTCACACAGCCGAACGCCATCCGCCGTCCGCCCGCCCCTCCTGGAGGGATCGGTATGGCTGAGCGCACTGCATCCCTGATCGACGCTGCGCTTGGTGTGCTGCGGGCCGCCTCCGGCGCGGTTGGCGCCCGTATCGGCCTGACGCTGCGCGCCTGGTGGGATAACCCCCTCCTGCGCCACCGCCGCCGCCTCAAGCCGATGCCCGTCCGTGCCGTTGCCCGGCTGCTGCCCTGGGTCAGCGGCGGGCTGGGCCTGCTGGCGGGGGCCGCCTGGCTGATCGGCGCTCACCCCGCCGGGCGCGCCCTTGGCGCGGCGCTGACCGTGCTGAGTCTGGGCGCACCGCTCGCGCCGCTGCTGGCTGCTCCGCCCCTCGCCGCGAGCGAGGCCGCCCGCCAGATGGCCGCCGCCCGTCACAACCCGGCCCTCTTCGCCGATCTAGCACCGAATGATGTGACCTGGGGGCTGGCGCTCATTGCACTGTGGCGGCTGCGCTGGCCGGTTGCGGTGGGGCTGGCCTTTGCCCCCGCGCTTGTCATCGGGGTGCTGCGTCTGGATGTATCCAGCTTTGCGACCTGGCGCGATTCGCTTCAGGCGCTTGGCGGGGCTGCCCCCAGCGGCGTGGCCTGGCTGTTGCCCGGCGGGCGCGTTCCCCTGTTTCGTCTGACAATGCGTGCGCTCAGCGCCGGGCTGCTCCCCTGGGCACTGTTGCCCCTGCTGGCTGTGCTGGGCGTCGGCGTGGCCTGCCGCCTCCACGACCCCGGCCTGAGCGGGCTGGCGGCGCTGCTCGGCGGCGTCACGGCGGCACTTATGGCAGGGTTGCTGTGGGCCTTTCTCTCACGCACGCCCCTGCTCGCCGGGTCGCGGGAGGTAGTGCGCCTGCTACTGCTTGCCGGGCTGATCGCCGGGCCGGGCCGGCTCGCCCGCTGGCTGAACGGCCACAACGCCCGTCGGCTGGCAGGCGCCGGCTGAGCAGGCCACGCAGCAGCCCGGTAGGCCCGACGTCCTCATGACGAAGCGGGCGGTTGGCCCGGCGGAACGGAATGGCACAGCCCGGCGTCATAATGAGTAGAGTGGGGTGGAAGAAACTCAATGGCTGCTTCACCGGAATCGCCGCCCGTCTCTAAGCCCCCCGTGCGGCTTGGCGCGTTCATTCGGCGCAACCCGATCGCGCTCAAGGAGCTGCGCGGGCGGATGCGCGGCGCACGCGCCTTTGCTGTGCTGACGGTGTACGTGGCGTTGATGAGCGCCTTTGCCGTTGTACTCTACCTGATCTACACGGCCTCGTCCTCCGTGTCGCTCACCACAACTGGCGGCGCGATCGGCAAGACGATCTTCGGCGGTGTGGTAGCCGTTGAGCTTTTCCTGGTGTGCTTTGTGTCGCCTGCTTTCACGGCGGGCGCGATCAGCGGCGAGCGCGAGCGGCGCACGTTTAACCTGCTGCGCACCACGCTCCTCTCGGCCCGGCGCATCGTGCTCGGCAAGCTGGTCTCGGCCCTGGCTTATATCGTCCTGCTGCTGCTCGTTGCCGTTCCCCTCCAGAGCCTCGCCTTCCTGATGGGCGGCATCACGGTCGAGGAGGTGCTGCTCTCCGTTGAGCTACTGGTCGTCACTGCCATCGGCTACGGCACAGTCGGCCTCTACTTCTCTGCCGTGACCAAGCGCACGCTGACCGCCAGCATCCTGACCTACACCTTCGCCCTCGTCACGACGGTCGCCCTGCCGCTCGCCGCGCTCGTGCTGGGTGTGTTCTCCGGCTTCGGCTACAGCAGCAGCCAGCCCCTCCTGCAAGCGATCCTAGCCTACCTGTTCGGCCTTCTGGCCTCAACCAACCCCGTCACGACCGCTGTGTTGACCGAGACCACCCTCCAGCAGAAGGGCACGGCCCTGTTTTTCACCCAGACGCTCGCCAACGGCGCAAGCATCCCGCTCGTCTCGCCCTGGGTTGTCTTCAGCCTGTTATATCTGGTAGGCTCTTACGTATTGATCGGGCTGACGGTGCGCGCCGTGCGCCGCACCCAGGCATCGGATTAGGGAACACGAAGATACGAAGATACGAAGATACGAAGGCACGACAGGCAAGCGGTGGATCAGCCGCCGCCGCGCTGCATACAGCCCTTTTCGCCCTTTCGTCCTTTCGTCCTTTCGCCCTTTCGTCCTTTCGTCCCTTCGTCCCTTCGTCCCTTCGTGTTTCAGGGGATAAGGCCATGACCCAGCAAGCCCTATCGCACCAGCCAGACATGGCGTCCATTCACAATGCGCTCAAGGCGTGGGACGCCCGCGCCCGGCTCCAGGCGAGCGCGCTGTGGTTGCCGCGCGGGCTGGCTGCCGGGCTGACAGTCGCCGTCGGGCTGGCGGTCGCCGCCCGGCTCTGGCCGCTCCTGCCCCGCGCCGACCTGATCCGCCTAGCCGCCCTGTCCGCCGCCGGGGGTATCGCGCTCGCCCTGCTGGCCGTCTGGCTGAAGCCGCGCTCGCCGCTCGCGCTCGCCCGCCGCTTCGACCAGCAGTTCGGCCTGCGCGAGCGCCTCTCAACTGCGCTGGAGCTGGCTGGGGGCGTGCTACCCGTCGAGTCGGCGGTGCTAGTGGCTGCCCAGCGCGCCGACGCCGCCCGCGTGGCCGGGGAGGTGGACGCCCGGCGCGGCCTGCCCCTCCGCCTGCGCTGGCGCGACTGGGCGCTCGTCGCGCTCGCGCTGGGCGCCTTCGCCACCGCCACCCTGATCCCCAACCCGCAGGAGACGGCGCTGGCCGAGCAGGCTGAAGTCGAGGAAGCCATCGCGGAACAGCTTGAGGCGCTAGAGGCGCTGCGCGAGCAGGCGCTTCAGGACCCCCTGCTGTCTGATGAGCAGCGCGCTGCCGTTGTCGAGACGCTTGACGCAGCCGTCGAGACGCTCTCCCAACGCGGCGTTACGCAGCAGGAGGCGCTGGCGGCGCTCGATGCCGCCGAGCAGGAGCTTCGTGACCTGAGCGAGCGGGCCGCCGCCGAGCGTCAGGAGGCGCTCCGGGAGGCCAGCGCTGCGCTTGAACGGGCCGGGGCGGGTGAGATCGCCCAGGCGCTGCAAGAAGGGCGCTTCGCCGAGGCGGGCGAGTCACTCTCCGATCTGGCTGAGGCACTCCAAGGCATGAGCGCCGAGGAGGCCCAGAGTCTCGCCGGGCAGCTTGACCAGGCCGCCGACTCGCTGGAGAACGCGAACCCTGAGCTGGCCGAGTCGCTGCGTGAGGCCGCCGAGGCGCTGCGCCAAGGCGACACGCAGTCCGCCGCCGAGGCGCTGGAGCAAGCCGGCGAGCAGATGGCGCAGTCTGGTGGGGAGGGCGGCGAGCCGCAGACCGGCCAGTACGCCGACAGCCTCCAGCAGGGCCAGTCGGAGCTGGCCGAGGCAGGTGGCAAGTCCAACCCGCGCCGCGACCAGGCAGGCCAGCCCGGACAGGGCGGCATGGGGCAGGCCCAGCCGATGCAGCCGGGGCAGGGCGACCAGCCGCAGCCCGGTTCCGGCCAGCCCGGCGGTGACGAGGGCAGCGGCCTTGACCCCGGCCAGGTAGCCGGTGACACGCCGCGCCTGAGTGGCGCGGAGCCGGACGGCGGCGAGCGCCCGCCTGAGATCTACGCTCCGCAGCGCATCGGCGGCGAGGGCGGCGAGCAGGTGGACATCCCCGGTGAGGCTGGCCCCGGCACACCCGTCACCGAGGGCGAGCTGGCCGAGAACCCGACCGGCGAGTCGAGCGTGCCTTACACCGAGGTCTTCGGCGATTATTCCGGCGCGGTCAACCAGGCGCTGGACACCGGCTACATCCCGCTGGGGATGCGCGGGCTGATCCAGCAATATTTTTCCCGCCTGGAACCGGGGGAGTAGCGGCCGGCCCAAGACTCAGCACGCGTTGCTTGTATGCCTGTGAGGATGCCATGTCAGACGTTTCTGCCCCAACCGAACTCTCCCCCGCCGAGTTCCGCGAGATTGCCGCCGCCATCGAGGAGCAGGTGGGAACCGTCATCGTTGGCCAGCATGAGGTCGTGCGCCATGTGCTGATGTGCGTCGTCGCCGGGGGCCATGCCCTGCTCGAAGGCGTACCCGGCCTGGGCAAGACCATGCTTGTCCGTACCCTGGCCGACGTGCTCGACCTGAAGTTCTCGCGCATCCAGTTCACCCCCGACCTGATGCCCGCCGACATCACCGGCACCGATGTGCTGGAGGACGCCGAAGACGGGCGCCGGGTGCGCGTCTTCCAGCCCGGCCCGATCTTCGCCAACCTGATTCTGGCCGACGAGATCAACCGGGCCACGCCCAAAACCCAGTCGGCGCTATTAGAGGCCATGCAGGAGAAGTCCGTCACCATCGCCAACCGCACCTATCACCTCGACCTGCCTTTCTTCGTCCTCGCCACCCAGAACCCGCTGGAGATGGAGGGCACCTACCCGCTCCCCGAGGCTCAGCTTGACCGCTTCATGTTCAAGATCGATGTGCTCTTCCCCCCCTCCGGTGATCTGGTCGAGATTCTGGCCCGCACCACTGGCGCGGCCATGCCCACCCCCGCCGTCGCTGCTGACGGGCAGACCGTTCTCCAGATGGGCGATCTGGCCCGCAAGGTGCCCATCCCCACCCACGTCAGCCAGTACGTTGCCCGGCTGGTCGTCGCCACGCACCCCGGCTCGGAGGTCTCAACCGACATGGTTAACCAGTTCGTGCGCTACGGTTCCAGCCCGCGCGGTGCGCAGGCCATGATCCTGGGCGCGAAGGTCAATGCCTTGCTGGAAGGGCGCTACAACGTCGCCTTTGACGACGTGCAGGCCGTCGCGCTCGCCTCGCTGCGCCACCGCCTCCTGCTCAACTTCGAGGGTCAGGCCGAGGGCGTGCGCACCGACGACGTGATCGCCGACCTGCTCACTCGCGTCCCGGTGCAGGCGTAGGGAGGTTCGTGTGATGCTGCGCTGGATCGGCCCATTTGAATGGCTCATTGTCACCGGCCTGTGCCTGTTTCTCATCCTGCCGCTTCTGGTGGGCCTGGTAATCCGCGTCCTACGCGGCGTCAATGTGTTTCCTAAAAGGCATTCTTAAATGCCTTTCAGGGAAACTTCGGGTTTCACAGAGTGCCTTAAAACACTTTTGGTGAAACGCAAAGACAGATAGATGACGCGGAGTCTGTTTTGCTAACCGCTGATGGCCAATCACGGGCTGCTGTTTTCACAGGGGAAAGGGAGATGCGGCGGCGGCTCGCGCTAGCGATTGGCGCAGCCTGGGTCCTCACCGGCTGCGGTGCGGGGCGGCTGATGCTGCCCGGCGCCCAGCCAGAGTCGCGGCTGCTGGAGTACACCGAGCAGTCAATGGACCACATCACCCTCTGGCCGCTGGACGGCCTAGCCTGCCAGAACGACGCCCGACACCACGCGGCCCTGGCTGCCGCGCTGGCTGGCCTGATCTCGCATCCCGACGCGCACCGCGTCTCCGTCGAGACCCTGGAGGCGATCTTCAACCTGGCTGCCCATTCGGCCCCTCAGTCCGGAGGCCGGGTATGGGTCAACCTGGTTGCGGGCCGGGGGGCGGTTCTTGCCCTGGCCCTGTGGTGCGGCGAAGGCTACGGCGAGTGGGTGTACGTTCTCACCCGCGCTGGTGACATGTCACCCCTCGCCGCCCCGGATGGGACCGCGCCGACAGGCCCCTATTCAGATGCGGTCTGGATCGGGGATGCTTGGGCAGTGGTAGATCACGGCGAGTGGAGCGCACTGCCCACGTCAAGCCTCTACCTGATCCGCCCTCTCGACGGCGGCTGGGAGCTGGTCAACGCCTTTGAGGGACGGGCCGCCCCCTGGCTCCTGCCGCTGGCCGCCGAGCCAGTCTACCGCTTCCGGGGAGGCTACCGGCGGCTGGTCGTGTCGTCCAGCGAAGGCGGCTGCGTGGTGAATGCATTCTTCGAGTGGATAGACGAAGGCCAGCCGGGCCGCTATGTGCCGTCCGGCAAGCGCGTGTGGCCCTGGTGGTGCGAAAGCAGGGATTAATGGCCGTCACTAGCCTCTTTGATGAGAAGACGCTCCGCAAGCTGGAGCAACTGACGCTCGTCACACACCGTGTCCGCGCGGGTATGATGCGGGGTGAGCGCCGCTCCACCAAGCACGGCGCGTCTGTTGAATTCGCCGATTACCGCGACTATACACGCGGCGACGACTTGCGTCGTCTCGATTGGAACGTCTACGCCCGGCTGGAGCGGCCCTTCATCAAGCTGCTGGAGGAGGAAGAAGACCTCACCGTCCACGTCCTGGTCGATGCCAGCCAGTCGATGGACTGGCCGTCGGACGGCGCAGGGGAGGAGAGGCACAAGTTTCGCTACGCGCTGCGCCTGGCCGGAGCGCTGGGGTACATTGGCCTCTCGACCGGCGACCGGGTGGCCGTCACGCTCCTGAGAGGCGCTGGGCTGGCTGGCCGCTGGGGGCCGTCCCGTTCGCCCGGCCAGACGTTCGGCCTGCTCGGCTGGCTCGGCGCCCAGCAGCCTGGCGGCGTCACCGACCTGAACGCTGCCCTGCGGAACTACGCCCTGCGCGGCGGCCGGCCTGGCCTGACGTTGCTGATCAGCGACATGTTCTCGCCGTCTGGCTACCACGATGGGCTGATGGCGCTCCTGGGGCGCGGGCATGAAGTGGGCCTGATCCACCTGCTCTCGCCCGACGAGGTCGAGCCGGACCTGGCGGGCGACCTGCGCCTCATTGACAGCGAGACCGGCGCAGGCCAGGATGTATCCGTTGACGCCGCCATGCGCGACCTGTACGCCCGGCGCCTGCGCCAGTGGCGGGATGACATCGCCACCGACTGCCTCGCGCGCGGCGTGCACTACATCGCTGTCGAGACCGGCACACCCTGGGAGAACGTCATCCTGTTCGCCCTGCGCCGCGCAGGTGTAGTGAGGTAGCGGATCTGAGCGATCTCGGCGTTCGAATGGAAAACGGCGTTCAAGGAGCCATGTCTCAAACCATCACTCTGCTGCGTTCCAAGCTGCACCAGGCCCGCGTCACCAGCGCCGACCCGAATTACGTGGGCAGCATCACCATCGACCCTGACCTGCTGGCGCAGGCGGGTATCTATGCCTGGGAGCGGGTGCTGGTCGTAGACATCGAGAACGGGGCGCGCTTCGAAACCTACACGATCCCCGGCGAGCCGGGCAGTTGTACCGTGCAACTCAACGGCGGCGCGGCCCGTCTGGTGAGCGTCGGCGACCGGCTGATCGTCATGGCCTTTGCCCAGGTCCTGGCCCCGCCGCCCGCCGACTGGCAGCCGCGTGTGCTGGTCCTCGATGAGCATAACCGCGTCATCTCGGTCGAGATGGAGGGCCGTTTCCCCCGATGAGGGCCTGGAGAATGGTTCGCGGGGAGCCTGTTATCAGGCCCTGGTATCTGTAGGAGCCGGCTTTGATGAGCTTTCTGACGCCCGCTTATCTGGCTCTGGCCGCCCTCGCGATCCCCGTGATCGTGCTCTACATGCTGCGCCTGCGCCGCCGCGAAGTGCCTGTATCCAGCACGCTGCTCTGGCAGCGCCTGATGCAGGATCGGGAGGCCAATGCACCCTGGCAGCGCCTGCGCCGCAGCCTGCTCCTGCTTCTCCAGCTTCTGATCCTCACCGCGCTGGTGGTCGCGCTCGCCCGGCCCTCTGTCCCCGTGCCTGCCGTCGCTTCAGGCAGCCTGGCCCTCCTGCTCGATGCCTCCGCCAGCATGAGCGCCGCCGATATGCCCGGCGGCATTACCCGCTTCGACGCCGCCCGCGACCAGGCCCGCACCCTGCTCGCCAACCTGGCAGGCGGTGAGGTAATGACCGTCATTGCCGTTGGCCCCACGCCCCAGGTGCTCACGCCGCCCACCGCCGACCGCACCGCCCTGCGCGAAGCGATCAACCGCGCCCGGCCTACCGCTGCCGCCGCCGACTGGGAGGCTGCCTTTGCCCTCGCCGGGGCTAGCGTGGCCGGGCGAGAGCAGCCGACCATCGTTGTTATCTCCGACGGCGGCCTGCCGGGCAACCTGCCGCCCCTCCCCGCCGAGGTGCGCTACCTGCGCGTTGGGCGCCAGGCGCACAATCTGGCTATCTCTGCACTGGCCATCCGCCCGCTTGAGGACCGCCCCCAGTTGTTTGCGGCTGTCACCAATCACGGCCCTCAGGATGCCGCCGTGATTCTTAGCCTCACCGTGGACGGCGCCCTCTTCTCCGCTGGCCGGCTGGAAGTGCCCGCCGGGCAAACCGCGACGCTGACCGTCGCCGACCTGCCACCTGAGGTGCGCGTCGTCCGTGCCGAACTGACCGCACCGGTTGAGGGCGGCCTGCCCGACTACCTGCCCCTGGACGATGCCGGCCGACCCGTCTACAGGCCGCCTGTCGGCGGGCGGGTGCTGCTTGTCACCGAGGGCAACCTGTTCCTGCGGCAGGTGCTCGCCGCCATGCCCGGCATTGAGGCCTTCCGCGCCCGCCCCGGCGAGATGCCGCAGGAGGTGTTTGATCTGGTGATCTTCGATGGCTGGCTGCCCGCCGATCTGCCCGACTCGAACCTACTGATCATTAACCCGCCGCAGACGAGCAACCTGTTCATTCTCGGCGAGTCGTTCACCGAGACGCGCTTCATGCGCCAAGCCGATGACCCGATCCTGTCCTTTGTGGACTTCCGGAATGTTGCCGTCCGCGAGGCCGTTCGGGTGGAGACGCCCGGCTGGGCGCGCGCCCTGGTCGAGGCTGAGGGCGGCCCGCTCCTGCTTGCCGGGACGGTCGGCGGGCGGCGTGTCGCTATCCTGACCTTCGACCTGCACGCCTCTGACCTGCCGCTCAGGGTCGAGTTCCCGATCCTGATTGCCAACCTGTTCGACTGGTTCACGCCCGCCCGCCCCTTTGACGTACCGGACACGCTCACATCCGGTGACGCGGTCACGATCCGCCCCCAGCCTGCCACGACCGCCTACCGCGTCACCCTGCCCGATGGATCGCAGCAGACTATTCCCCTCACCGAGCAGTCGATGGCCTTCACGGACACCCGGCAGCTTGGCGTGTACACCGTCGAGCTGCTGGCAGGCGACCAGGTGACGGGCAGCGGCAGCTTTGCCGTCAACCTCTTTGCCCCCGGCGAGAGCGCCATCGCCCCCCGCGACGCGATTCAGGTAGGGCGGGTTGCCGTGACGGGCGCGGAGCAGGGAGAGGAGGTCGGCCAGCGCGAGCTGTGGCCCTGGCTGGCGGCGCTGGCGCTGGCTATCCTGCTCGTCGAGTGGTGGGTATATCAGCGCGGCAGCGTCATCACCCGCCGTGAGCGCGTGGAGCGCCAGGCCAGGCCGCGCCGCCGCCTGCTGTACTCTGGCCGCCGGGATTGAGCGGTATGCAAGATATGCTGGAAGCCGCGTCTGCCAAGCTGGATATGACCCGCCTGCTCGCCGCCGGGGCGGGCCTGCTCGTCGCCGCCCTGTGGTCATCGTCCTTTGTGCTGGTCAAGATCATCCTACCCACCGTTGGCCCGCTTACCATCGCGGCGCTGCGGTATTTTACCGGCTTCTTGCTGCTGCTGCCTGCGATAGCCGCTCGGCGCGTGGTGCTGCGCACGGTCTCACGCGGGCTGTGGCTTCGCTTGCTGCTGCTGGGGTTTCTCAACTTCACCCTCGGCAATGGCGCGATTTTTCTCTCGCTCAAGTATCTGCCTGCAACCGCCGCCGGATTCCTCGGCAGTCTAATCCCCTTGCTGGTGCTGTTGGGCGGGCTGGTCTGGCTCCATGAGGTCCCATCGCGCTGGCAGTGGGTCGGTATGGTGATCACGCTGGCAGGGAGCTTCCTGTTCTTCTGGCGCGGCTGGCAGCCTGTGGAGCAACGGGGGCTGCTGATCAGCCTGGTGGGGATGGTGTCATTTGCGGCTGCAGCAGTGCTCAGCCGCGAGATTGCCCGCCAGCGCACGCTTGACACGTTTGCGCTGGCCGCGCTGCCGCTTGGGTTGGGTGGTGGGCTGCTGCTGCCCGCTGCCCTGGCTGTTGAAGGGATGCCGGTCTTTACGCCCCAGGTGGTGCTGGTTGTGGGCTTCCTCTCGCTGGTCAACACCACGCTGGGCTACCTGCTCTACTACCGCGCCCTGCGCGACCTGACCGCGCTGGAGATGAACGTCATCCTCAACCTGATGCCGTTCGGGACGGCGGTCATCGCCCGGCTGGTCCTGGACGAGCGGCTGTCAGCCCTCCAGATCGTGGCGATGTTCGTCGGCCTGGCCGGGGTAACGTTGGTACAGATTGGCCACCACGCCCCCGATCCCGAAGACGGGATGCGAGGGCAGGGCGTGCCCTGAGGCCAGATAGTGCAAACCGGTTTTAGCGGTGATACGGACACACTACCCATGACCCTGACCTACCCCATTGCCCTGCTGGGCCTGCTGACCCTGCCCTACTTCCTCTGGCTGGGCAGGCCGCGCGGCGCGTGGGCGCGCGGGCGGCAGATCGCGGCGCTCGCCCTGCGCGCGCTGATCGTCATCTTGCTGGTGCTCAGCCTGGCCGGGCTGGAGGTCGTGCAGGCCGGGCAGGGGCTGGCCGTTGTTTTCCTGGTGGATGCCTCTGACTCGATGCCCCCCGCTGCCGTCGAGGCCGCCCGCGAGTACGTGGCCGACTCGCTGCGCACCATGCGCCCCGGCGATCAGGCAGCGATAGTCCTCTTCGGCTCCGACGCACTCGTCGAGCGCCCCATGTCGCCCGTCCGTGAGGTCGGCCCGTTTGAGTCGGAGGTGCTCCCCCTCAACACCGATCTAGCCGAGGCGATCCGTCTCGGGCTGGCCCTCTACCCGCCCGGCATGGCCCGCCGTATGGTTGTCCTCTCCGATGGCCTTGCCAACGTCGGCGATGCGGCGGAAGCCGCCCGCCTGGCCGCTGCCTCCGGCGTGGAGATCGTCGCCGTGCCCTTCGCCGCGACGCCCGGCCCCGAGGTGCTTATCACCGGTGTGGATGTGCCTACCCGCCTCAACGAGGGTCAGGTTTTTGACGTGACCGTCACCGTCGAGTCGTCGGTCGAGACCGACGCCATCCTGCGCATCCTGGGCGGCGGGCAGATGCTCGTCGAGCAGCCCGTGGCGCTTGTCGAGGGCATCAACCGCTATGCCTTCAGCCTCTCCGCCCCGGAGCCGGGCCTGGCCGCCTTCCGCGCCCAAATTATCCCCGCTGGCGGTGATGTGTTCTACCAGAACAATGAGCTTTCCGCTTTCACGCAGGTGGTCGGGCCGCCGCGTGTGCTCATCGTCACCCAGGACGGCCCGGCAGGGCAGGCGGAATCCGCCCATCTGGAGCAGGCGCTTCTGGAACAGGGGCTGCTCGTGGATCGCGCGACCGGCGCAGGCCTGCCCAGCGACCTCGCCACACTGTCCGGCTACCAGAGCGTCGTACTGGTCAACGTCCCCGCTCGCGACCTCGGCCCACGCAAGATGCGCCTGCTTCAGTCCTACGTCCGCGACCTAGGCGGCGGCCTGGTGACGGTCGGCGGGCCAAACGCCTACGGCCCCGGCGGCTACTTCCAGACTCCGCTGGAGGAGGCGTTGCCGGTCGCGATGCAGCTCAAGGATCAAGAGCGGCTGCCCCAGTTGGCCGTGATCTACGTCATCGACACCTCCGGCTCGATGGCCGACTTCAGCCCCGGCGGCTTTCCCAAGATTGAGCTGGCCAAGGAAGCCGTCCTGCGCTCCATCCAGCTTCTCGGCCCGCTCGACCGCGTCGGCGTGGTCGCGTTCGAGACGGAAGCATCCTGGGTTGTGCCTCTTGGCCCCGCCGAGAACCGCGCCGAGATCGCCGCCCGCGTTGGCGGCCTGCGGGCGGGCGGCGGCACCGACATCTACGCCGGGCTGCTGGCCGTCAGCCGCGTCTTTCCCCAAGACCCCAGCCAGCTCCGCCACATTGTCCTGCTCACCGATGGCGGTGCATCCGAAGAAGGTATCCGTGAGCTGGTTCAGGGTATGTACGAGGAGCACGGTATCACGCTCTCGGTGATCGCCATCACCGCCGAGCACGAGCAGTACGTTCCCTTCATCGAAGACCTGCCGCCCCTCGCCGGAGGGCGCTTCCACCATGCCTACAATGTCGATACCATCCCCGAAATCTTCACCGAGGAGACGATCATCGCCACCCGCGCCTACCTGATCGAGCACGAGTTTTTCCCCGCCCTCACCGCCTCCAGCCCGATCCTGTCCGGCATTGAGCGCAGCCCCGCCCTGCTCGGCTACGTCGGCACCTCGGTGAAGCCCACCGCTCTCCAAATCCTGGCAACCGACGAGGATGACCCGCTTCTGGCCGCTTGGCAGTACGGGCTGGGTCGGGCCGTCGCCTGGACTTCCGATGCAACTGGGCGCTGGGCGGCCAACTGGGTCGTCTGGCCGGACTTTGCCCGCTTCTGGTCGCAGGCCGTGCGCTGGACGATCACCGCAGGGGCCAGCCAGAACGTTGAGGTGCGCGTCACGCAGGAGGGCGAGCAGGTGCGCATCGCGGTCGATGCGCTGGCCGAGGATGGCTCCTACCTGAACGGGCTGGCGATGGAGGCCAGCATCGTCTCGCCCGACCTCTCCTCGCAGTCGATTTCGCTGCCGCAGGTCGCGCCGGGCCGCTACGAGGGAACCTTCCGGCCCGGTGAGGAGGGCGCGTACTTCGTGCGCGTGGCAGGGGCCGACATTACGGGCGAAGGGGATCGGCCCGCCGTCGCTCAAACCTCCGGCTGGGTGCTCGCTTACTCACCAGAGTACCGCTCCTTCGAGGGCGACCCCACCTACCTGGAGTACATCGCGGGCCTGACCGGCGGATCGCTCGTGCCGGAGCCGTCGGCTGTCTTTGCCCACAATCTGCGTGCCGACGCTGCCTCGCAGCCGGTATGGCCATGGCTGCTGCTCCTGGCTGCTGTCCTGCTCCCCTTTGACATCGCCATCCGCCGCCTTGTGATCACCCGCGCCGACCTGACCCGCCTGGCCGCCTGGCTGGGGTTGGGCCGCCGCCGTGCGGCCCGGCCCGTCGAGGTGGGTACATCGCGCGTTGGCTCACTGCTCGGCGTGAAAGAGCGCCTCGAGCGCGAGCACGCATCGCCGCGCCACCCCGCCATACCGGAGAGGCCGGCGCCCCAGATACCCACATCCCGCCCCGCGACGGAGGCCCCCGCCCGGTCTGAAAGCCCGCCTTCGGGCAGGGCGCCCTCTGCTCCCGCCTCAGGCGCGGGGACCGTGTCATCCCTGCTCAGGAGCAAGCGCGCCCGCCGGGAGGAAGGCGAAGAGTAGGCGGCTGTTACGACACGAAAGGTGAGCCTCTCGCCCCGATTACGGTATAATACGCCGCGTGTTGAATCACCGCGTCAGGGGCTTGCCACCCGCTCGCGGTCTATATCCGCCAGGATGCCTGTTATGCACACACCTGTTATTTGCTGCGACCTTGACGGCACGCTGCTCGACGCCGACAACCGCATTCACCCCCGCGACCGGGCGCTTCTGGGCGATGGCAGCACGGCGCTCCTCGTCCCTGCCACAGGTCGCCCGCTTCACTCCCTGCGCTGGGCACTTGAGGCCAACCACCTGTTCATCGGCCAGCCGATTCCCCTGCCGCTCGTCGTATTGAACGGTGGCGCGGTCTACCTGCCAGGCGAACGGCTGGTCTCAAGCTGGGGCCTCGATCCGGGCGCACAGGCCGAGCTGCTGGCCCGCCTGTCCGGCTTCCCACCGATCACTTTTTTGATCTACACGATGGATGCCGTTTACGTCCTCAATCAGAACGACAGCACGCGCCCGCTGATCGAGTTCTGGCGTCTCGCGCCCCGGCCCTACGATCCGGACACACCCCGCGCCTATATGAAGATACCCTGCCTGGCCGAGACCAGCGCGATGCTGGAACCGTTTGCGGCATCTATCGCCGACCTGCCTCTGGCCTGCGCCCTGGCGATGCCCGGCGTCATGGAGGTCACCAGCCTGGGGGTCGATAAGGCGCGCGGCGCGAGTAGCCTGCTTGATGCGCTTGGTCTCGACCCGTCATGTCTGGTCGCTGTTGGCGATGGCGAGAACGACCTGCCACTCTTTGAGTTGGCGGCGGTTTCCTTCTGCCCGGCTACCGTG
>FWPU01007117.1_pt1 | contig 19886 bp, 18 predicted proteins | sample 2228361 | NCBI WGS metagenome assembly FWPU01 (sample SAMEA103939777, study PRJEB20133) | metagenome
AGGCAATAGCATTTGGTCACCGGACGGTACTGCTCTTATGCTTACGTTAGCCCTCCAACCTTGCTTAACAGATTGGGCAGACTCTACATCCATAGTACGTGTGGAAACTACCTCGTTGGAGCAAACAACGTTAATCCGTGAAGATAAGCGGCGGTTCATCACGATAGAATGGTCAACAGTGGACAAAGTGTTGCTGCGAGATGGAGGAGGTGATTACTGGTTGATGGATGCTACGACAGGCCAAGTAACCAAGAAGTGACGTTCAGCATCATATTGAACCTACCTCAGGAGTGAGCTATGCTAACGCGACGGAATTTCATCAAGTTTTTGGCAGTGGTTGGGAGCGGCGTTTTGCTGCCACCGCTCAATAGGTTGAGGTGGCTAGACCTTTCCAACAAGCATGTTTCTTGGGGACCACCGGAGACGCTATTGCCTCAAACATCCTCGCTTGGTGAGATCTATGAAGGGTTCTTGCTCCTCCCCGACGGGGCACCTGTCCCGCCGAATGTTAAGTATCCTGAACGAGGGATGCCTACCTTCGCCGGCGCCACAACGTATTGATTTGTGGGCCGACGGGCGTGGGGAAGAGTCACCTGGCCTACGCCTTGGCCCACGAAGCGGCGCGCCAGGGCTTGGGCGTGCTCTGCGTCAACACCCACAAGATGCTCCAGCACATCCACGGCGGTCGGGCTGACGGCACCCTGGAGCGGCGGCTGCAGGTCTACCTGCGTCCCGATCTCCCGGTGCCGGACGACTTTGGCCTCAAACCGCTCCAACCCCCGGCACCCGAGGATTTGTACGACGTGATCAACGGGCGGTACGAGAAAGGCAGCATTTTGCCGACCGGCAATCGGGTGCCCGGTGCGTGGCCGGACCTCTTCGGCAATCCGCTGCCGGCAAGCGCGGGCCTCGATCGGCCGGCGCATCACGCGGAGGTCCCGGTCGTGACGGGCGCCGGCTACCGAGCCCAGGGCCGCCGCCGGCCGGAACAGGAGGGGACGATGTCCATCGTCTTCCAAGAGAACATCGAACTTTCAACCTTGAACCTTCTTTCGAGGGAACTTGCACTGATGGAACATTTTACATAAGGGAATACGACCAGTTGCGTTGAACGCACATTTGTGGTAGGATAGTGGTAGCCACCGGGTTCCCCGGTGGTCCTCTTGGGCGCTAAACAAGTACGTGTATTTTAATGCCGCCTTCAATACGGCACTGTTCGTCTTGGCAGGGTTACCCATCGTGCTGACACAAAGAGAGTTCGTTTGAACACCCGAAGGAAGATGTGCCGTTAGCGGGGTTTGAAGTGCAAAGTAATGCGGGAACGTCTGTGTATGAGCAGGCGGGCTAACACCTCGCTGCAGGCAACCGCTTACGGCGGCGGCTGAACCGAAGCGTTGGGCGGCTAAGATTTGGCGAGGAAATCGACCGGGCCGCGGCCGCCCTCTGGGGGCTGACGGCGCAGGAACTGGCCGATGTGCTGGCGAGTTTGCAGGAGTTGAAAGGATAGCCTACGAGGAAGACGCACAATAGACATGTGGCGTATCATTGGCAAAAGCCACTACCTGTAGGGTTCTGAGATGAGTGGGACCACAACATCTTGTGCCTTTCGGCTAATACGCCACAAGTCTAATGATGGGACACAATCCTCGACCGGGCCGGGAGGCTATGGTAAAATACCCTTGAATCCTGCCCCAGGAGGTTAACATGCGCTACGTAATCGTAGGAAACGGCGTAGCCGGGACCAAGGCAGCGGAGACGATTCGCCGGCGCGATGCCGAGGGAGAAATCCTTGTCCTCTCGTCAGAATCCTTCCCCTTTTACCGCCGGCCGGCCCTGGTTGAATATCTGTCCGGCCGTACCTCCCTCGAGGCCCTGATCAGCCGGCCGGGGGCATTCTACCGCGCTGCCGGCATCCAAGTGCGTCTGAACACCCCCGTCGTCGGGTTGGACCCGCACGCCCACCGCCTGACCCTGGCCAGGGGCGAAACGCTTCCCTATGATCGCCTGCTCCTGGCCGTGGGTGCAGAGCGTCCGCGAAACTGGCTTCCCGGCTCCGAACTGGACGGGGTGCTCTCGCTGCGCACCCTTGCCGACGCCGATAACCTACGCCGGGCGGCCGGGCGGGCCTGCCAGGCTGCCATCGTCGGCGATGGTGTAACCGGTCTGGAGATGGCCCGGGCTTTCCGCCTCTTGGGCCTGCCGGTAGCCTACCTCCTGGAAGGCTCCCACTTTTGGGAAAATGTGCTCAGCCCGGAAGCCTCCAAACTGGTGGAAGAGCGCCTGCGCAGCGAGGGCGTGGATGTTTTGCCGGGGAAAAAGGTTGTGGCTTTTGAGGGTAGCGCCGGCCGGGTTCGGACCGTGGTGACCGCGACGGGGGAGCACATCCCGGCCGACATCGTGGGCATCGCTGCCGGATTATGTCCTCCTCTGGAATGGGCCCGAGAGGCCGGCCTGGCGATGGAAAAACGCGTCCTGGTGGACGATTTTCTCGCCACCAACCTGCCCGATGTCTACGCCGCCGGTGACGCCGTCCGCCTGGCGGGAGAAGCCCGTTCCTTCGGCTGGCTGCGCGCCTGGCATCAGGGCCTGACCGCCGGAATCAATATGAGCGGTGGACAGGCTCCTTATCATCGGCGCACCGTTTCCCTCTCCACCCGCGCCTTCGGCCTCCCCATTCTGGTAATAGGCCAGACCAACCCCAAGAAAAAATTTCGCCGCATCCGGGGAGATTACCCCCTGGACGGCATCTACAAAGAACTGGTACTGGACGAGGAAAGCCGGACAGTTATCGGAGCCCTGATGGTCGGGGAAGTCAGCGAGGCCTCGCGAGTCGAAGAGGTTATACGCCGACAGTTGCCCTACGAACAGGTAGACCCGGAGTTGCTCCGACGGCTCTACGATGTGCGCTACTGGGCCGGCACCGGCGCTGAGGTTCTTTGCCCGGTCTGCAAGTTCCTCGTCCAGGTCGGCGAAGAGGAATTGCGCCTGGGCCAGGTTAGCTGCCCGATTTGCGGGGCGGAATTTTCCCTCCGGGTGTCGGGGAACAGGCTGGAAATCGGTTGAACGTTTGAGGAAGCCATGCTGACGGCCGTAGACGTGCTGGAGCATCTGGAGAGAAAACTGGAAACGCTTCTCCAGGCCGGAGAAGAGAAGTTGCCGGAACGGCTGGAGGAACTGGCCACTTTTGTGCGGGAAATTGCCGAAGCGGCGCTGGTGACCGGGGATGAGGTAACGCTTCAGGAAGCACGCCGTCTGGCTGCCCGACTGGGCCCCTTCGGGTTGGGCGCATCTGTCTCGGAAAAGCCTTCTCGTATGGTCAGGTCGCGTCCTACTCGGTATATCTGCCCACGCTGCGGCCAACACTTTCGGGCCGCAGTCGGACGGCTCGAGCGGCTCGGAACCCCACTTTGTGTGGCCTGTACCCGGGAACTCCTGGCCGGCATCCGCCTGTAAGGACCGATACCTGCGATGCCCACCGGATGGTTGATGGCCCTTTCCTTCTCCACCGCTCTGCTTCTGGCAGCCGGCCTGACTCCCCCGGCCCGATGCCTGGGAGAACGGGCCGGCTGGTTCCGCTTTCCGACCCCCCGCCACATCCACACTCGACCGACGGCCCGGAGCGGTGGATTGGCTCTGGCTCTGGCCGGCACCGCTGCCCTCTTTCTGCTCCTGTTCCTTTCTCCCCAGCCGGCCGAGGAGGCCCTGCGCCATAGCCGGAACATCGAGGCCGCCCGCATCGGCCTGCTCTTGATCGGCTCGCTCCTGACCCTAGGCCTGATTCTGTACGACGACGTACGGGAGATGTCTCCGCCGGCGAAACTGGCCGCCCAGGTCGGGGTAGCGTTGGTGGCCATCTTCCCCTATTTTCTGGCCCCCGGCCTGAAGCCACCGCTAGGTCTGGTGATCGAACAGATGCAAAACCCACTGGGCGGGACGATCCATCTGCCAACGGCCATCGCCATCCTCTTCACCCTCTTCTGGATCGTCGGCATGATGAACACGATCAACTGGCTGGATGGACTAGATGGCCTGGCCGGCGGCGTGACGGCCGTCGCCGCCCTACTCCTCTTCATCCACACCCTGCGCCTGGAGCAGTACAGCCTGGCCCCCCTGTGCCTGGCCCTTCTCGGGGCTTGCCTGGGTTTCCTGCCCTATAATTTTCACCCAGCCCGCGTCTTTATGGGCGATTCCGGGGCCATGTACCTGGGCTATTTCCTAGCCATCCTCTCCATCATCGGCGGAGCCAAGATCGCCACCGCCCTTCTGGTCCTGGGGGTGCCAATCCTCGATGTGGCCTGGGTCATCATCTTCCGCCTATCGCGAGGACGTTCACCCCTACAGGCCGACCGGGGTCACCTCCACCACCGCCTTCTCGACCTGGGCCTCTCCCAAGTGCAGATCGTCCTTCTCTTTTACGGCTTCTGTGCCGGCTTCGGGGCATTGGCCCTTCTCCTCCCCAGTGGCCTGTATAAACTCTTTGCCCTGGTGGTTATGGTGACGGTCATCGGGGGGGTGCTCCGGTGGCTGAGCCGCAGAGAACTGGACCGGTAAAACAGACCGGTCGTGTGCAAGTCGTCTGCCCCATGAGATCCTGCCTCACCCTAAAGTCGCCGGCCGTTCCATGCCCCGCCCGGAAAGCAGGGTGTGCCGGTCTCAAGCCGGGCGAATCCACACCGTCGTTCTGTCGTTCTACTGGGATGACCGCCACGGTCCGGGGGGACGCCTACCGCCGCCGAGCCGTGGAAAGAATCAGCCAGAAGCGTTCGTCGGCCTGGAGCGGCTCCAGGTCGGGATCGCGGGAGAGCCAGTCGGCGCTTTCGGGAAGGCGAGCGACGGCCTGGCGGACATATTCCAGCGCCTCGGCCACCTGCCCTCGAACCATGCTCAATACGGCCTGCTCCCAGGGATCGTCATCCTGGACCAGGGCCACGGCTCGACGCAGGTACTCGGCCGCCTGGGGATGGCCGTAGCGGGAAAGTAGGCCGGCAAGGCGCAGGAGCGGCCAGGGGTCCTCCGGATCGGCAGCAGCCGCCCGCTGGTAGGCTAGGACGGCCTCCTCCGGCCGGCCTAAGGCATCCAGGCTCAACCCCAGACCGTAGTGGGAAAGGGCATCCTCCGGGTCGACCTCAATCGCCTGGCGGTAGGTCTCCGTGGAAGCCTCCAGGTTGTCGCAAAGGTATTCGGCCAACCCCAGCGCACGACGAAAGGCGACCTCTTTGGGTGCCAGTTCGACCGCCCGCCGGTAAGAGGCTGCCGCCTCTCGATAGCGGCGCAGACCCTGAAGAACGCCTCCCTTGCCGAAGTGGGCCCACGCATACCGGGGGTCCAGGCGCAGCGCTTGCTCGAAGGCTACCAGCGCATCCCCCGGCCGGCCCAGCGCCTCAAAGACCTCTCCCAATCCGCAATGTACGCGCGGATCGTCGGGATGATGCACCAGCGCTTCCAGGTAGGCTTCCAACGCTTCCTGGTTGCGCCCCTGGAGATAGAATTCCCGGGCCTGTTCCAGCAGGTCCTGTTTCCGACGCGGGCCCACGCTCGAAACGGCCTCAGAGCCGACTCAGGAGTTCCTTCTTCTTGGCCTCGAACTCCTCCGGGGTAATGAGACCCTGATCGCGCAACTGGCCCAGTTGTCGGAGGAGTTCGGGGATGTTCTGGGGTTGAGTACGGGCCAGGATCTCGGCCCGTTTGGCCTGGTACTCCTCCTCGGTGAGGATGCCCTGGGCATACAGGTTGTCCAGTTGCTTCAGGAGGTCCTGCTCCGGTGCCCCAGCCGCCGGCTGCATCGCCTGAGCCATCGTCCCGGCCAGAACGCCGCCCAGACCTATGCCGGCCCCCAGCCCCAGCCCGGCCCCGGCCAGTCCTCCGGCCCCCTCGGCGCGGGCCGCATCGCCCATCGCCCGGGCCGCCTTGAAGCGCATGTAGGCGGCGAGGTCGCCGATCGCGCCTATCTGTGCCCGTTCGTCAATGGCCTTTTCTACCTCCTCGGGGACGGTGATGGCGGTGATGTAAAAGGCCTTCAGGGTCAGCCCGAGGGCGGCGAAATCGTCGGCGGCCTTGACCCGTACCCCGGCCCCGTACTCATCGTACTGGCCGGCCAGGTCCAGGACCGATTTCAGGCTCTCCCCCAACAGGTCGGCCAGACGGGAAACCAGGATGTTGCGCAGGTAATCCTCTAACTGGTCGGTGGTGTAGATGCCCTGGGTGCCGGCGATCTTGTTGACAAAGAGCTGGGGGTCGGCTACCTGCATAGCATAGGTGCCGAAGGCACGCAGGCGAACGATGCCGAAATCTTTATCCCGGAAGGGGAGCATCTGGGGGGTGCCCCACTTCATGTCCACGAACTCGCGCATGTTGACAAAGATCACCTCGGCCCGAAAGGGACTTTTCCAACCGAATGGGATCTTGAGCAACTCGACCAGGATGGGGATGTTGGCCGTGGTCAGGGTGTGACGGCCGGGTCCCAGGACGTCCAAAGCCTTGCCGTCGCGGAAAAAGACCGCCACCTGACTCTCCCGGACCACGCACTGCGAGCCCAGTTTGATCTCCCCGGAACCCTCCGCAGGGACGCGATGGATGATCTCTCGACCGCTTTCGTCCAAAAACTCGATGACCTCGAGTAGGGCCATGATCGTTCTTCCTCTCTTTCTCAAGGGGCCGGCGGCGCGGGCGGAATTGCCCCAATGAAAACATCCCGCCGCCGGTCCACCTGCTCGTGTAGGGCGGTCAGCGTTTCATTCAGCCGCTTCAGCGCAGCCTGGATATCCTCCTGGCCGGCCGCAGCCTGGACAAAGGCCTGTACCTCTTCCGCCAATTGATCCGCACCGCCGATCAGGGTCGCATCATAGTCGTAGAGGGCATCGAGGGCCTCCTCACGGATAACCACGGCATCGAACCATCCGGCATAGCCGTAGACGGCAGTGCGCAGCCGGTCGCCCAGAAGTTGCAACTTTTTCTGAACCCGCTCCACATCATCCATCAGTGCCAGACCGCCGCTCGCCAGGAGGAGTTCCTGCTGGGCCTCGCCCAGGCGACGGCGCTGCTGTTCCAGACGGGCGGCGACGTAATCGCGCAGGAGTTTATCGGCATCCCGCCGCATCTCCTTATCCAGGTAGCCGCCGTATCCGGGGATGTAACTGGCCAACTTCTTCAGTTTGCTCTCGTCGCGGGATTCAAAGACCCGTCTGCGGAAATCGGCCATCTTTTCCTCCTCCGATGCATCGGCTCCGAAATTCCATCTCAATTACGGACCCGCAGGTGAAATCTATTACGGATAAAAGGCGGGGTCGGTTCCCCTACACCGGCCTTACTCCAGGAAGCGGAGCCGGCGGTGTTCCTCCGAATAGTACCGAATCTGTTCCGGTTCTCCACCTCCTTTCCAGCGGGCACAGGCAGCCCGCAACGCCTCCTCATCCAGGGAGACCTCCTCGGGCACCTTGCCCTGAACCAGGACGCCGATGAAATCGGGGAGAGGGCCATCCTGGGGCGACCATCCCAGGGCATAGACAAAGGAGAGCGACCCCTGGGGAGACTGCTCCAGAGCAACTTCCAGAAGTTCCCGTTGTCGCCCCAGGATAAGGACGAGGAGGGCCCGCTCCTGGGGCTGTAACTGGGAAAGCGATTTCCGGGGCAGAGAAAGCATTTCCCCCAATACTGTGGCCAGGTGGATAGAAACGCGGTCCACAGCGACCACGGTGGAGGGGTACACTTTCAGAGCCCAGAGGAGGGCCCGAAGCCGGTCCAAGGTCACGGCAATCCCTTCGGGAGACAAAGGCGGACTTGCCACGGGGAAAAGGTGCCGGCCGTCATCTCCCGCCGTACCCAGGAGGACTATGCCGGCATCGGCGTAGAGACGGTCTTGCGGTCCCAGGGGAGTCCCCGGCGGAAACTCCTGATGTCGCCGGGCAACGAGCAGACCGGACCGGGCTTCCTCTGCCTCCTCTCCGGAATGGGCCAGTTCCATAGCCCGCCCATAAGCGGATTCGGCCTCCGGCCACATCTCCAGGTCCAGATAACAGGCTCCTACCAGATTGTGCACCCGGGCATCTTGGGCATAGGCCTGCAGAGGGATACGCAGCATGTCCAGGGCCTCGGCCGGACGTCCCAGGGCATAATAAGTATAGCCAGATTCGTAAAGCGCTGCCGGGTCTCCCGGGGAAATTTCCAGGCAATAGCGGAAGGTCTCCAGCGCTTCTTCGTAACGCTCCATCTCAACCAGAATATAGCCCAGGTTGAAGTAGGCCGTGTAGGTGCCCTCCAGACGGGCTACCGTATGAAAGGCATCGAGTGCTTTGGCCAACAGGCCGCGCCGCTGGTAATGGTAGCCTAGGGCCTCATAGGCAGCGGCAAAAGTAGGGTCGGTATCTGCTGCCCGGCGGTATTCGACCAGGGCTTCGTCAAGACGGCCGGCCCGCTCCAGGGCCACAGCCCGTTCATAGTGCTCAGCAGCCTCACGTCGAAAATCGTCCACCGTCCTTTTGCTCCTATCGAAAAGCAATACCCCCCGAACTCAAAAGTGTCATCCAGAAAAAGGCCACGCCGACCAAGCCGAGGAGCAAAAGTCCCAGTAGAATCCAGAGCCAGATCTGAATACCGGTCCCTTCGCCAGGACCTCTAGAGACACGCCTCGGAAACCGGTCTGGACTACCCTCCAGGATCGACCCGAACTCCTGCCAAAAGGTTCGCACCCGTTGGAGCAACGGCAGCCGGCCAGGCTTGCCTTTCCCGATCCCCGCCTCCCGAACTTCCCGCAAGGGCAACTCCGCAGGTATCCCCGATTCTCCAGGTAACACCTCTTCCGAGCCTTGGGAAACCAGCACGCCCGTCGGGCCGGACGCTGCCCCCTGGGAAGGGGCGGGCCCGGCCACGGGTTTTCCACAATACAAGCAAAAAAGAGCATATATCGGTATCGTTTTCCCACACTGGGGACACCGCCGTTCCGATTCGGACAACGGGGGCTCGACCACGTGCTCCCGCAACCATCGGGCGATCCTGTCTTCCCGCCGCCAGGCAGGCGAACGGGCTATAGCCGCCTGGCGACAGCGGACACAGAGGTTACCTTCATCCCCATCTTGAAGGATGGCTCCACAATGCCGGCAAAGCTGAATCTCCTCCGCCGAGGCCAGTTGGCGGACCAGGCGCAACGCCTCGGTGCAGAAGGGGCATTTTCCCCCCTCGGGCAGGATGGCTCCACACGTGGGACAGCGATTTTCCGCCGGCATTGGTTCCTCTGTCCGGACAGCCTACTGTTTGTTTTCATTGTACTACAATCCGTTCTCTCCTGCAACCGGCACGAAGGCTTGACAAAAAAAAGTGAATCTGGTATAATAGAATTGCATAAGCAGGGTAAGAAAGGATAAGCCGATGGGAAGCGAAGTAATCAACTTTCTATCGAAAGTATCCCGGAAACCGATAGGCTACTTCTGCATCTTCCTCGGATTGCTCCTGATCCTGGCCTCCTTCCACACTCCATGGGGGAAAGCCTACGGCTATACCGTCGTTACCCCGACGCCCGGCCTCGTCATCGGCGACCCGCAAATTTCCAAGACGGCCCAACCCGATTGCCGTAGCCCTGGCGACCTGGTTACCTTCCTTATCGTTGTCACCAATGTGGGCGGCGCCGATGTAACCAACGTCCTGATCAGCGATACCCTGCCGCTAGAACTCGTCCTGCAGACGGTTACCACCACCAAAGGCATGGTCACGGTCCAGGGAAACCACTTCGAGGTCCGTATTGACCGAATATCCCCCGGAGAAATCATCTCCATCACCGTCCATGCCATCGTGGGAGAAGGCGTGCCCGATACGGTCCTCATCAACACAGCCTATCTCTTCAGCGACCAGGGGAGCCGCCAGGCCTCGGCTCAGGTCCTGATCAAACCACCTGGAGGCTGCGTCACACCTCCTATCCTGCCACCCACAGGACCGGCCACACCTGAACCGCAGGGGAGAATTTCTCTTTGGCTACTCATCGCCGGCCTGGTGCTCTTGCTACTGGGAATCATTCTGTCCATCCGCGCCCGAAAGCGTCCGATAACCGAGGAACTCTAACCCTTGGCAACACTGCCCGACGACCTCGAGGACAGAGAATCCTGCATCCGGAGCAAAATTTGGAAATCCGGCATTACTTTCGCATCTTACGGCGCTGGTGGTGGCTCCTTCTGGCCGCTACACTTCTGGCAGGGGGGAGTAGTTACTTTGCTACCCGCTCCCAGCCCCGGATCTACAGCAGCCGGGCGCGGGTCATGGTTGGATCAAGCATCCAGAGCCGTAACCCGGACTGGACGGCCATCAACGTCTCCGAGCAGCTGGCTCTGACCTATGCCGAACTGGCCACTACCCGCCCTATCCTCCAGGGCGTCATCGACGCCCGTGGCCTCCGGACGACCCCGGACATCCTGCGCGGCATGATCAGCGTCAATCTGGCCCAGGGGACGCAGATTCTCGATATCACGGTGGTGGACACCGATCCCCATCGCGCCGCCGACGTCGCTAACGCTGTGGCCGAGGAACTCATTCGCCAGAGTCCCGGCGGTTCCGGCAGTCCCGAAGCCGGCATCCGCCGCGACGTGGAGGAGCAACTCCGCGACCTCAAGTCCCGCATTGACCTGGCCCGGGAAGAAGTCCAAAACCTGGAGGCCGCCATCCTGCAGGAAGACTCGGCTCGGGCCATCGCCGAACTCAAGAACCGCCGTGACCTCCTCCAGCAGCAGATTTCCCAGTGGCAGGCGACCTACGCCCAATTGTACGCTGCCTACACCGGCAACCAGGCCAATGTTTTGACCCTGGTCGAACAGGCGGAGCCGAACTATATCCCCGTTGGTCCTCAGACCACCATGAACGTCCTGCTGGCCGGGGCGATCGGCGCACTCCTGGCTGTCGGTGCCATCCTCATTCTGGAGTACCTGGACGACACGGTCAAAAGCGGTGAGGAGATTGCCGAACTGATCGGCTTGCCCTTCCTGGGCACGATTCCCCGCGTTCGGGAAAAAGCCTCCGAACAATTGCTGACCCTGCACCGGCCGCGTTCGGTGTTCTCCGAATGCTTCCGCACCCTGCGGACGAACCTGCAATTTTCCGGCCTTGACCGCCCATTGCGCACGATCCTGGTCACCAGCCCCCAGCCCACCGAGGGAAAAAGCACCGTTGTGGCCAACCTGGGTGTCGTCCTGGCCCAGGCCGGCCGGCGGGTTATCGTGGTGGATACGGACCTGCGCCGTCCGATCCTCCATCACCTCTTCGGTCAGGACAATGACTGGGGTCTCACCGGCATGCTCTTTGGCGAAGGCAACCGGGCCAACGACGGTTTTGCGCCCACAGGGGTAGAAAACCTCCTCTTCCTCTCCAGCGGGCCACTTCCACCGAATCCCTCGGAGATCCTGGGTTCCCAACGTATGGACGACTTTCTTTCCCACCTGCAGGAGCAGGCCGACGTGATCCTCCTCGACAGCCCCCCACTCCTCACCATGACCGATGCGAGTATTCTGGCCGCCCGGGTGGACGGGGTTGTGCTGGTAGCCGATGCCGGAAAGACCCGGCGGGAAGCGCTCAGGAAGGCGGCCGAAATGCTCCGCCGGGTTGGTGCCCACCTTCTCGGCGTTGCCCTGAACCGTGTGGGTCTCCGCTCCGAGGGGTATTCCTACTACTATTATTACTACTCCGACGAAGGAGAACGACACAAGGGACGGCGGAAACGGTCGAAAAGGCCGGAGGAAAAGACGGATGGAGGCTAAGAACCTATCCGAAAACTCACGGTTGGGGTATTTCAGGGTAGGCGAAGGCAGTGCCTTCGCCTACTCGACGGCAATTTTTGGGTAGGCTTCATGTTCCGGCATCACCGGGCAGGATTCGTCTGGGACAACGAGGGTTGGTAGGGATGCAACGGGCGGTCCGGAGCAGGGAAAATCTTTCCCAACGATTTGTACGTTATGCGGGGCCGGCCCTGATCCTCATCGGGGCCGTCCTTATTCTCCTCTGGGTGGGCCTCAAGGTTGACCGTGTCTATAACGCCGCCCGACAGGCCATCGCCCACCTGAAAGCCCTCCAGGAGTGGCGTTCCCGTCCCACGCAGGAAATTCTGGATACCTTCGGGGAGTTGAAAGTGCATATCGAGGCCGCCAGCCACAACCTGGCGATGATACGGGCCGAGATCGGCTTCCTGGACCCGCTTCTCCACGGACTTTCCTGGGTGCCCGGATATGGAGATGATCTGGCCGCCACCCCCCACTTGACCGCCTTCGCTGCCGACCTCGCCGGCGCCGCTTCCGATCTGGCCCAAATCGCCTCCGACCTCCTCCCCATCCTTCGGGAAGACGGCAAGGATGGCTTCCTCCGGGTTGTCGCCGTCCTTCAGGAAAACCGTCCACTCCTGCAGCAGGCCCACGCCCGGCTCCAACACGCCGTTTACCTGCGCACGCTCTTGAACCTGACCGCCCTAAGCGACGGCCCCTATGCCCGCTTCATCCCCCTCGTGGAAGAATTCGACCCCCTCCTGCCTACTGCCGTCCGCGTCCTGGGCCTCCTGAACGACCTTCTTCCCCAGGCCGGAACACTTATTGGAGCGGAGTCTCCCCGCCGTTACCTCCTCCTGGGGCAGAACAACTTTGAATTGCGGGCCACCGGCGGTTTCCTGGGCTCGATGGGGGTAATGACCGTCGAAGGGGGACGAATTGCCGACCTGGACTATCGCCGGAGTTACGACTGGGACAACCCCAACCGGGAAAAGATGCAGCCGCCCTACCCGTATGTGCGCTATATGCGTTTCGGGGCCTGGTTTATCCGCGATGCCAACTGGTATGCCGATTTCCCCACTTCGGCCCGGATGGTAGAGGAGTTCTGGCAGCGGGATGGACACGGACCAGTGGACGGCGTGATTGCAGTGGACCTCTATGCCATACAGGGCCTTCTGGAAGCCCTTGGCCCGGTAGAAGTGCCCGGCTACGGGGTCTCCATCGGCGGGAACAATGCCCTGGAGACGCTCTGGGAGGTCTATCGGCGGGATCCGGGCTTCCTTCCGGCCCTCACTTCCGCGATAGCCGGCCGGCTACGCGAGCCGGACCTCCTGCAGCCGGAGCGTCTGTCGGCTCTCTTGCAAGCCCTGGGCCGCTCCCTGGAGGAAAAGCACATCCTACTTTATTTCAACGATCCTGAACTGGAAGCAGCCGTCCTGCGGGCCGGCTGGGGCGGGGCACTCCGCGACGACCCCGGCGATTTTCTCATGGTGGTAGACTCGGACTTTTCCTATGCCGAGGTCAACCGCTTCATCGAGCAAGAGATCGTCTATCAGGTTACCCTCGATCACCATCTGCGGGTGCAGGAAAGCACCGTGACCCTGACCTACCGGAACCACTTTGACCGCTGGAGCAGCGCCGAGACCCGCGAGCAGTTCGGCGGAGCCTGTTTCAACCCACAGACGGAGGACGTGGAAGTGTCCCCCGGCTGCTATGGTGATTACGTCCGCCTCTACCTGCCCCGGGGAAGCCGTTTTATCCGGGCCGAGGGCTTTGACGACGGTATGGAATACCGCGAGGAAAGCGGGCGCACCTGCATCGCCGGCTACCTGCGCGTCCTTCCGGGCGAAGAGCGCATCGTCTCCGTGACATATTGGCCGCCGGCCGGCCCGGTGAGCGGGCAGTACCGCCTGACGCTCCAGAAGCAGCCCGGCACGGCGGCTCTGCCGGTGCGTGTGGAGGTCGAGGTGGTGGGTTCGGTGCCGGCCGAAGCCTCACTGCAGACGGATCTGCGCGTTGACCGGGTGATCACGGTTGCGTGGCAAGAGGGACGACTGCAACTTTCGGGGGAAGGGCCGGCGGCACAACTCGACCCCGAAAAACAGGCCCGTCGGCAGGCTTTTGCCGAAGGCCTGGCCCTCTGGGAGGCCGGCCGGCGGGAAGAGGCCCTGGCCCGCTGGCGTGCCGCCCCTACGGTCGACCTGATCCTGGACCGGGCCAACCTTCTCCTTTCGCGTGGCCGGCCGGACGAGACCGAGGCCCTCTGCCGGGTTGCTTTGGAAATGGACTCGGCTTCGGCCCGGGCTTACTTTCTACTGGGCAAGGCCTTTCAGGAACGCAAAGAACCGGATGGGGCACGCCGAGCCTGGGAAAAGGCTGTGGCCCTCCAGCCGGAAAACTTTGCCGCCCGGCTGGAACTGGGCCTTCTCCTCGAGGCCGAGGGAAAAGCGGAGGAAGCCTACACCCACCTCCAGTATGCCGACCGCAAGGAGACCTCCTTCCTCCTCTGGCAACGGGTCTGGGAACACTTCAACGCCGGGGAGAAAGAGGCCGGCCTGAAGGCCCTAGAACTCCTCATCCGCCTTACACCCGAGGACTTGAACGCCCGTTTCGTCCTGGCCGACCAGTTGCGGATGCTCCAGGAGTATGACCGTTCGCTCGCCGCTTATGAAGAAGCCCATCGCCTGGCCCCGACGGATGTGCGCTTTTACATCGGCCGGGGATTGCTCTATGCCGAACAGGGCCAGGGAAAACTGGCTCTGTCCGATCTGGAGGAAGCGGTGCAGGTGGCTCCGCGCAGCGCCGAGGCCTGGTTTTACCTGGGAACGTTCCGCTGGCGTTTCCGCCACGATGCCCCAGGTGCGCTGGCTGCTCTGGGAAAGGCGGTGGAACTCCACCCCAACGCCTGGTACGCAACCGAACTGGGCAACGTCTACTTCGCCTCGGGAGACGGGGAAGCCGCCATCCGGACCTATGAGCGGGCCGTTACCCTCCCCGGCCGCAATGCCTATACCTGGTACAGCCTGGGATGGGCCTGCCAGGCGCTCGAACGCTGGGAGGAGGCGGCCGCCGCTTACGCCGAGGCAGTGGCACTGGAACCGAGAAATGCCGGCCTGCACGCCGCTCTGGCCTATGCCTACGAGCGGGCCGGGAAAAAGGAAAAGGCACTGGAAGAATATCAGGCTGCTCTGGCGCTTGAGCCAAACCATGCGGAATGGCAGGAGGCGGTGGAACGGCTGAAATCAGGGCTTGGGTCCCCGGATTAAGGCATGGACGAATTGCTCTTAGGAAGCCCTTGGGGACCCTAGGATGAGAAAAGTGCCGGAGTCTGGGATGGAAAAAGCCGTGCAGGGACAAGAGCGCTTTTGGGCGGGGTTACGAACCTATATCGGCCGGCAGGCCGATAACCTGGGGCGATACCTCTGGGAAAGCCTCATCACCACCTGCCTCGGCTGGGTGCCAGGCCTTGTGGGGATCGCCCTGCGCGCCCTCTTCTACCGGCTGATCCTGCATATGGAGGGCATCGCCGCCATCGAAGCCGGCGTGCGGCTGCGCTTCGCCCGGCATATCCGTCTGGGACGGGGCGTCTACCTGGACGAGGGGGTGTATATCCACGCCTGTCCCCAGGGCGTGGAGATCGGCACAGGAACATTCGTGATGCACCACGCCGAACTGCATGTCTACAACTTCCGCAACCTCCCCCGGGCCGGTATCCGCATCGGCCGAAACTCGCTCATCGGCGAATTCAATGTCCTGCGTGGGCAGGGGGGAATCACCATCGGGGATCGCGTGTACCTTGCGCCACTGGTACAGGTGCTGGCGGTAAACCACGTCTTCGATGACCCCTCCCGCCCCTTTACCGAGCAGGGCATCACCGCCCAGGGCATTGTCATCGAGGACGATGTCTGGGTAGGGGCCGGGGCCATCCTCCTGGACGGCATCCACATCGGGCGGGGGGCGGTGATCGGTGCCGGCGCGGTGGTTACGGAGGACGTGCCGACCCACACCCTGGCCGCCGGCATCCCGGCCCGGGTGGTGCGTCCGATCGACGGCACCTGGCGGGCCACCCCGCCGGCGGTGCCGATTTATAAGATGCTGGAACGATAGAAAGGCCACGTCGTAGAAAGGCGGCATCCGTGGAACAATCCAGATGCCTTTCGGTGGTCATCCCGGCCTATAACGAAGAGCGAGCCATCGGTGCCGTGCTGGAGCGGACGATGGCCATAGCCCCGGCGTTGGCGGAGGCCGGCCTGGAACTGGAAATCGTCGTCGTGGACGATGGGTCCGGAGACGGCACCGCCGGAGTTGTCGCCCGGCATCCGAAAGTATACCTGCTCCGCCACCCAACCAACCAGGGCTATGGCGCGGCGCTCAAGACCGGCTTCCATTTCACCCGGGGAGATCTCCTGGCCTTTCTCGACGCCGACGGGACCTATCCACCAGAGGCTCTACTTGCCCTCTGCCGGCCGCTTCTCCGTGAGGAAGCCGATCTGGTCATCGGTTGCCGGATGGCCGGCGGGGAAAGCCAGATGCCGGCCATCCGACGCCTGGGGAACCTGATCTTTGCCACCCTGCTTACCCTCCTGGGCAACCACCCGGTGCGCGATAGCGCCAGCGGTATGCGCGTTTTCCGCCGCGATATCCTCCCTTTCCTTTACCCCCTGCCCGACGGGCTGAACTTTACCCCGGCGATGAGCGCCCGAGCCGTCCACGAGGGCGTGCGCGTTGCCGAGGTGCCGATCGCTTACGAGGAACGGATAGGAGAATCGAAATTGCACCCCCTGCGCGACGGAGTGCGCTTCCTTGCCTCTATTCTCGAAACGGTGCTTTCCTATAACCCGGTGCGTCCGCTGGGCATCCTGGGCGTGGCCGGTATCGGCCTGGCCTCTGTCTATTTCCTTATCCTGGTGGGGGTGCGGCTCTCCGGTACGACCTACCTGGGCCCGTGGGGCAGCCTAGGCGTCTTTGCCGCCCTGGTCCTGGCGGTCACCGGCGTCAGCCTGCTCACGCTGGGGGAGACTTTCAACCGGCTGGTGGCCCTTTTCCACCGGCGGCCGGTGCGGCAGGGGCTTCTCGGCCGGCCGATCCTGCCCCCCGACCTGGAACGGCACTTTGGGTGGATGGGGCTGGGTGCCATCCTGGGTGGACTGGCCCTGGCGGGGGTCTGTATGGCTCTGGCCCTGCACGGCTGGCCGCTCCTGCGCCTCTGGCTGTACCTGGTGGGGAGCACCGGAGCGATCCTAATCGGGGTACAACTCCTGATCTCGCGGCTTCTGGTGCACGTCCTCACCCACCTGAGCCGCCGACAAGAGGCCGTCGAGTCCGACCTGGGAGGCAAAGACCGATGACCATGGAAGCCAACCGGGGCGTCCGGGTACGCGAACACCCCGATCCAGTCCACTTCCCTCAGGCCGATGAGGCTGTACGATCGGTCCGGCCAGAAGGGGCGGTGGACATCCTCTTCGTCAACCCACCCGCCCCGGATGAAGGCATCTGGATTCGCTCCCAGCATCGGGTCGGCCGGCGTTCGCGGGAGGGGATGATCTGGCCGCAGGTGGACCTGGCCCAGATGGCTGCCCTTTTCCCGGATCTGGACGTAGTCATCGTGGATGCCATCGCCGAGCGGATGGGCTGGCCGGCCTTTGAGCGCCTGCTCCGGGAAAAACATCCGAAGTATTATGTCACCCAGGTAACCGGCCCGACCCTGCAGAACGACATGTACGGCTGCTTCCTGGCAAAAAGCCTGGGGGCGCGGACGGTCGCCTTTGGCACGCATGTCACGCCGCTTCCGCTGGAAACGATGCGGGCCTACCCGGTGCTCGATTTCGTCCTGCGAGGGGAGCCGGAGTTGACGTTGCGGGAGTTGGTGGATGTGCTCGGGAGGCAAAGAGCGGGGACCGATGGGGAGGGGTTGGAGCCGGCCTTTCGGGAGCGGCTGGAGCAGCTGTTTGCGGAGGCCGATCCGGAATGGCGGCCGGCCGGGGACATCGCCCAGATCAAGGGGCTGGTCTGGCGGAGGGGTGAGGAGATCGTCGTCAACCCGGACCGGCCGCTTATCCGCCGGCTGGACGACCTTCCGCTGCCCCGGCATGACCTTCTGCCGCTCCGTCGCTACCGGGCACCGCTGGTAGGTGGGCCGTATACCTTTATCGTGACCAGCCGGGGTTGTCCGGCCGGCTGCCGTTTCTGCATCAAGCATGTGAATTACGGAAACACGGTGCGTTTCCGTTCCCCGGGAAATGTCCTCCAGGAGATCGAGGGTCTCCTGGAACTGGGCATCCACGACATCCACATGTATGCCGACCTCTTCACCGTCAACCGCGCGCACGTCCTGGGCATCTGCGAGGGCATCCTGGAGCGCGGGTGGAAGGTACGCTGGACCTGTAACAGCCGGGTGGATTTTGTGGACGAGGAGATCTTACGGGTGATGGCCCGGGCCGGCTGCTGGATGATTGCCTGGGGCATCGAATCGGGAAATGCGGAGGTCCTTCGGCGGGCACACAAGGGGTATCGGCCGGAGCAGGCCGAGCAGGCGCTCCGCTGGGCCCGTGCCGCTGGGATCAAAAACTGGGGTTATTTTATCATCGGCCTGCCGGGGGAAACCGAAGAGACGATCCAGGAGACGATCTCTCTGGCGTTGCGACTGCCGCTGGATCTCGCCCTCTTCCACATTGCCGCGCCGCATCCGGGGACCCCCTTTTTCTTCGAGGTCGTAGAACAGGGTTGGTTTCGGCCGGGCATGCGCTGGGAGGAAGTTGATATGGATCGCTGCACCGTGCTAGAATACCCGCACCTGCCGGCTGCGGAGTTGGAACGGTGGGCGAGGATAGCCTTCCGTCGCTGGGCCTGTCGCCCGGGTCCGCTGTGGACGTTCATGAAATTGCTCTTAGGAACACCCAGCCTCTGGCCGATGGCCGTCCGAATCGGGTGGGAAAGCCTGGGCTGGATGAATGCCCACCCCCACCCCGCCCCGTCGGTACGTTGACCCCTTCGCACGGGGGAGCAAGCGATGGAAGCCTGGTATGTAATCCACACCAAGCCGAGACATGAACAAGCGGTGGCCGAGCAGTTGGGCCGGAGGGGGGTAGAGGTCTTCCTGCCGCAGTATACGGAACGGAAGCGGGGAGAAGCGCCGCGGGTGCAGGTGCTTTTCCCCTGTTACCTCTTCGTGCGCACCGAGCTGGAGACCGTGGGCATCTCGGCCCTGCAGTGGGCACCTGGGGTGCGGTACCTGATTACCTTCGGCGGAGTGCCGGCCCGTGTGCCGGAGGCGGCGATCGCCTACATCCGCCGACAACTGGTACAACTCGAAGCCCAGGGCGGCTTCCCCCGCATGCGTTTCCGACCGGGAGAGCGAGTACGGGTGCGGGATGGTCCGCTGGCCGGCCTGGAAGCCATCTTCGAGGGGCCGGCCGGGCCGGCGGAGCGGGTGCGCATCCTCATCCACTTCCTGGGGCAGTGCAACCGGGCGGTCGTGCCGGTCGAGATGTTGGAGGCAATCTCGGAGAGGCCGGGTCTGCCGAGAAGGACGAGGGGGCACGGGCGAAGGATCACGTTGAAGGTTGGAGGTTGAAGGAGCTGAGGGCTAACGCGATGGCGGCAATCACGCGTTTCGAGGAAATCGAGGCCTGGAAGAACGCCTGCCAGCTGGCAAAACGGGTCTACGAGCTGACAGGACAGGGATCTTTCGCCAGAGATTTCGGGTTAAGGGACCAGATCAGAGGAGCGGCCGTCAGGGTGATGAGCAATATCGCCGAGGGGTTCGAATCGCGGACACAAGGTCTGTTCATCGATTTTCTCGGTCGGGCGAAAGGCTCGGTGGGCGAGATCCGCTCACAGCTGTGCGTCGCGCTCGATCAGGGCTACATTTCCCAGGCACAGTTCGACGAACTATACGGGCTGGCAGACAAGGCCGGCCGACAGGTCTATCGCTTCATGAGATATCTGCAGTCGCAGCCCAACATCTCCAGGGTCCGCGAGGAGCATGTTGAGCACGGGGAGGTTGAAAGTTGAGCGCGGAACCTCAGTCCAACTCTTAACTTTCAACCTTCAACCTTCAGCCATAAACGGTTTCCTTCCGTCGAGCCGCTGCTCCGGGGGAACGGTCATCGGGTCAGGAGGACTTTTGGCACAAGGGTGCCAGAAGGGGCGGAGCGTGCC
>FWPU01007557.1_pt1 | contig 19884 bp, 16 predicted proteins | sample 2228361 | NCBI WGS metagenome assembly FWPU01 (sample SAMEA103939777, study PRJEB20133) | metagenome
TGCGGCGCAGCACAGCGCAAAAACGAACGATTCTTGGCTTTTCTATCCCGTTTTAGCGGGGGAAGAGGGGTTGGCGGTGAGGAAGGCGAATAGTGACCAAAATGCCGCCTGTCCGGGTGTAGACAGGCGGCATCCGTTCTGACCCCCTCTGTCCAGGCCTACGCTGGCTCTTGAAATGGCTCTGGATCTCTCTTCGGCACCCCTGCTTTGGCGCCCTCTTCGTCTTCAGCGCTTTCCTCCCGTTGCTCTGCTTCGGCCAGGGAGATCTCGCCCGCATCGTGGCGGGCGCGGGCTTCCAGGAACTCCTCTTCCGACATGCCGGGCGGGATGTCATCCTGCCCCAGGACCCGCAACAGCCCCAGGCGCAGCCCCTTCACCGTGCGCTCCAGCGGGCGCTCGCTGTGAAGCTCGGCGAAGGTGCTCACAGCCGCCTCCGGACTGAGGGGCGCCAGCCCATAGTGGGCCGCCAGCCGCTCCCGGTGATGGGCAATCCACAGGTAGAGATCCGCCTCAGTACGCCCCGGGAAATGCTCCAGGAGGTTGTACTTGCGAATGGCCTCCACCACGGGCTGATAGACGTTGCGGTACCAGCTCACCACGGCATCTTCCCAGCTAAGCCGCTCTTCCTTGCCTTCCCGATCCAGGTCCAGGTTGCGCAGGTACTGATGCACCTGGATGTGGTGGATCAGCAACTCGTATCGCCCTGGCTCTGTCAGGCTGATGCCATGATCCGGCACCAACTCGTTGAGCCTGGTCTTCTCCAGAAATTCGGCCTCCTCCACCTTGATCAGCCAGCGATCCCGCTCGAAGTCATCCAGGGTGAGGGGGACGTCGGTGGCCACCTCGGTGACATAGGCTTCGATGTGGGTCATGCCGTTGGCCCGGGCCACACTGACCCGGTGGTTGCCATCCTTCACAAAGTAGACTTCGCCGATTTTGAACAGCTCCACCGGCGGCAAGCCTTCCAGGGAATGCATGGCTGCGTCGATGCGGGTCCAGCGCTCTTCGTTGACGCCGGAGCGGGGCAGAAAGGTTCGGGTGAAATCTCGATAACGCCCCACGCTGCCCACAATCCGATCCAGGGGAACCATCTGGGTCCCCTTTTCAATCTGTTGGCGGGCCTTGAGGCGATTGGCGACCTCATGATAGTTGATCAGGTCCGTATCCTGACCGGTGATCAGGCCCAGCAGATCGGCCATCTGGGCCCGGGTAACACTGCGACGATAGCGTTCTCGCGCTTCGATCTTGTTGATCGCTTCCGATGTCATTGCTGACTCTCCTTCTGCAAGGCTGTTGTCCCACAGCCAGGCCAGGCCATCCTCAGGCCTGCGGCCTGGGCAGCCCGGTCCATAAGGACCAGGCAGGGCAGCAGCTCCTGCAACTCAGATTCAAGTCTACCGCTGATACGTTAACAACGTGTCAACAGTTGCTGTCGAATGGGCACCGGGACTGTTTCGCCAGGTCTGCGCCTGTTCCGGCTTGCGTTCCCTGGCCTGGGTGCTGCCCCTGACAGCACCCGGTGGCGAACCCGTGTGCCCGGCTGGGCGACTCGCGTCCCAACCCCATCCTATCACACGCCACGGACATACAACTCAACGAAATGGCGTAAAGTTCCCAAGGTTTCGTTATGCAAAAGTACCAAAAACCTGCCCACAAAAAAAGGGCCCGGCCACAGGGGCAGAGCCCATCAGTATACCATGATTTACAGGCCGGAGTTGTAACCCAGGCTCCAGGCGCTTTCGCCAGCCCCGTGAAAAAGCCGAAGATTCTCCGAAACCCAGCGGCCAACCCCGCCTGCCAGAGGGCAGGGACGGGACGCCATGGGGGCCCTCAGGCAGGCCCCACAGCCAGCGCCGGCAGCACCGCCACGGCGACGCATTCGTCGGCCCGCAGGTTCATGCAGTTGACCCCCTGGACCACCCCCTCCTTGGGCGGCACTTCGGCCGCCGCAAAGCGGATGACCTTGCCCAGCCGGGAAAGGATCACCAGATCGTCGCCCTCCTGGACGGGAACCGTGCCCACGATCTGGTCGGCCTTCATGGCCGTCTTCCCGGCAGCCCCCGGCGACTTGTGGGCGCTGAAGCCGCTCATCAGGCGGATGGCCCCCTTGCCCTGGTCGCTGAGCAAAAAGACAGCCCCGTCGGCGGGAACAACCGCCACGCCCACCACCTCATCCTGGGGATCCACCCGCATGCCCAGGCATCCCCGGACCGGCACCAGCCGTTCGGCGAACCGGGTGGCCTGACCGGCCCGGGTCACGATGAACAATTCCTGATCTCCCCGGGACCAGCAGGCGGCGGCCGGCGGTCCACCCTCGGACACATTGTAGAGCACTGTGCCCGGTTGCAGGCTGCGCCCCAGGAAGTGGGCGGCAATGCGGCGTACCTGTCCCCGTCGGGTGACCAGGATCAGGTAGGTGCCCCGGCCATCCAGGGGCTGGTCAGGGAAAGCCAGGGCCAGTCGCTCGCCCGCCCGCAGGGGAAAACGCTCCAGGATGGAGCGGCCCCGTCCATTCAGGGGCATTTCAGGCAGTTCGGCCACCGGCAGGCGAAAGGCGCGCCCCTGGTCCGTCAGGAGGATGATCCCGGCGCTGTCATCGGCCAGCAACAGCCCCACGGGCGGATCTGCCTCGGCCGTATCGATACCGAAGACACCCATGCCACCCCGGCGCTGGCGGCCGTACAGGTGGCGGGGTGTCCGTTTCACCAGCCCCTGCGCGGTGATGGTGATCACGCTAGTATGGGACGGCGGCTCGTCCGGCTCGGAAGCCGGCTCCGACGCCTCGGGCGCGAGCTCGGTCTGAAGGCGCGCCAACTTTGCCTCCAACGCCTCGATATAGGCGCGGACATGGGGCGGCAACTGGGTCAGGTCAGGGCGTTCCAGTTCCATGACAGGCTCTCCTCAGCCTTCAAAAAACCACAGATTACTCCACTGCTTATTTTTAGCCACAGATTCCACTGGTGACACCGCATCTGAGTGCTTCATGCGCCTTCATTGCGCCGCGGGGGATGAAAAATTCACACGGTCCGTAGGTCACGCATCCTTGCGTGACATGGGTTTCCGTCCCGTTGGATGCGGATGTCCGGCCAGGAGACCGGACCTACGAAATCATGAACGCCACTTCGCAAGACAACAAGACAATCGGTATCACTCCGCGGGGATGGTGGCAGCCAGGCGTCGGATCTGGGTGGCATAGTTCCGCAGTTCCGGCGCCAGCGTCTCCCAGGTGCCGCCGTCCGCCAGGAAATCCAGCAGCTGATCCGGCCCCCAGTTGTAGGCAACCAGCATCCACTCTTCCTGGGGATATCCCCGGCTGCCCAACAAGGTGCGCAGGTAGTCGAGATAGGCCGCCGCCACCAGGACGTTGCTGTAGCTGTCGAACGGATCGTTCACCTGGAGGAGTGGGGCCCATTCCTGCCACGTGGTGGGCAGGATCTGCATCAGGCCCAGATCGCCGTGGCCGCCCATGGCCAGGGAATCGAAGCCGCTTTCCACGTAGGCCTGGGCGGCCAGCAGGCGCCAGTTCAGGTCATAGCGGGCGCCGATCTCCTGAAACATCTGCTGATAGGTCATGGTCTGCCGGGGCACGGGGGTGGCGGTGGTCGGCGGGGACGGCAGGGCCTGTCCCGGGGCAGTCACCTGCTCGGGCAAGACCACCGGCCCCAACGCCATGGCGCCACCGGATGACGGCGCCACCGGGGCAGGTGCCGCCTCCCCCTCCGACATCGACCCCGGCATAGAGGCTACCGCCGGTCGGGTCGGCACCGGATCGGCCACGCGGACCAGGATGGCGATGGGCACGGTCACCGGCGTCGACGCTGGGGCGACGCCGGGTTCCCCGTGCCCGGGGCCCGGCAGGGCCAACAGGGCGCCCAGGGTCAGCATGGTCATCACGCCGACAGCCAGGAGGAGCACCGCAGCGGCCGCGAACATCTGGCCCAGGCCGATCCAGGGAGCCAGATGCACGGCGCACCCCCCGCCGTGGCGCTTCACATCGCTGTTTTCCCCCTGGCCCCAAAGACGAAAGCCCAGAAGGCGAAAATAGAGCGGCGTCACTTCAGCTCGGGTCCCCAACACAGGCCGCTGCCTGGGGGTGATCCGCACCGCCACCCACAGGCGTTCGCCGGGCTGGAGCAGAAAACGGGCCGGATTGGGCTGGAGCCCGGAATGGTGGGGCACGCGATAGCTTAGCTGACAACGGCCATGCTGGTCGCGCCCCTGGAGTTCGCAGCGAAGCGGAGCGTTTCCGCCGTTGACCACCGGCACACGCACCCAGGCCTCTCGCCGGAACCACGCCAGGGAAACTCGGCCCGGGGTTGATCTCCCCAGGCGAAGGTCGTAGAACGGTTCAATCACCAGGCGGGCGGCCACCCGGCTCTGGCGGCCGGGATACGCGTGCGGGGCTCGCACTACCACGGCAAAGGGATGCTCCCCTGCCCGGCTGGCGGGGTGCCGGGGCGGCGCCAGGGGGAGGGTGAGCTGTGCCCGCTCGCCCGGCTGTAGTGTCCGATGCACCGGCAGAGCCGGCAGCCAGCTCGGGTCCAGCCAGCCTTCCACCGTGACAATGAAGGTGGCCGGCCGAGGGCCGTTGTTGAGGAGGTTCACCGCCAGGTCCACATGCTCCCCTGCCAAGACGGTGGGAGCGCGATCGCCCAGGCTCACCACCAGGATCTCATCGTGCTGCTCGGGAATCGCCCCTCCCCGCTCTGGAGCCGGCTCATGCTCGGCCGGCTGGGGCGAAGGAGCCACCGGCGTGGCCTCCCCATCGACCTCCAGCACCGGCAGCGCCGTCCAGGAGGGGGGAACCTGGGCTGCTTCAGCGTCGTCCAATGCCTCAAATCGGGTCGCCTCGACTTGAGGCGACAGACGGGCGCGGGTAGAATCGGGCTGCCGGGATGCCGTGGAAGGATGCCGCTGTTCGTCGAACATGGGCTATAGTATCGGGGCAGGGCAGCCTGCTGTCAAGTCGACCGGCAATGGACCAATGGGCGTGTGTCCCAAGGAGGCACAAGTTGATGCATGTTGGAAGGTGGCGCCGTCGCCTGGGGCGGAAATGGGGAGGAATTCTGATCGGCGGTTCCATCCTGGGCCTGATGCTCTTTCCCTTTGGCTGGCGCTGGTGGATCAGCGACCGCTATGGGGATGCCATCTATACGGCCGCCACCGTGCCACCGGCTCGGGTGGCCATCGTCTTTGGGGCCCGGGTCTATGGCAGCGGCCGCCTGAGCGCCATGCTGCGGGACCGGGTGGACACGGCCATCGAGCTCTACCAGGCGAGCAAGGTACAAAAGCTGCTGATGAGCGGCGACAACCGCTTCGACAATTACAACGAGCCCGGCGCCATGATGGCCTATGCCCTGGAGCGGGGCGTGCCGGCCAAAGATATCCAGCCCGACTATGGCGGCCGCCGCACCTACGATACCTGCTATCGGGCCCGGGCCATCTTCCAGGTTCAGGATGCCATCTTGGTGACCCAAAACTTTCACCTGCCCAGGGCCCTCTTCCTATGCGACCAGCTGGGAGTGCCGGCGGTGGGCGTCGCAGCCGACCGCCGCACCTACGATCCCCGCTCCATCGCCTGGTCCGAGCTGCGGGAGATCCCGGCACTCCTGGCCGCCCTGCTAGATGTGATTCGGCGGGTTCCGCCGCCGGTGATGGGCGAACCTATCCCCCTGGAGTAGGCGGACTCCCCTGGCTCAGGTGAGGTCATCCTTCCCGGTTGCCAAATCTTCCGCCTGAAGGGCCTGCAGGTAGCGGGCTGCCGAGCGGGCCACCGCGGCCTGAGCATCCCCAGCCACCACCCGATCCCACCAGCCGCCGTAGATCCGCCAGAAGGAGTACGGAGTCAGCGCGTCCACAATGCGCTGTACCGCCGCAGCAGAGAGGGGAATCAGGTTGGGATAGCTGCGCATGAAGCTCACATAGCGCCGATCGGAGACCACCTGCAGGGTATCCCCGGTGAGCAGCACTCCCTGGCCATCCGCCCCATCCCGCCAGTGCAGGACGGTCGACCCGGCAAAATGGCCGCCACAGCGGATCAGGGTCACGCCACCCCACAGGGACAGGCTCTCGCCCTGCCAAAAGTGGATGGCGGGATCCGGCCGCATGACCCACCGGCGGTCGGATCCGTGCAGGTAGATGGGCGCCTGGAAGGCCCGGCTCCATTCCACCATGCTGCTGTAGAAGTGAGGGTGGGAGATGGCAATGGCCTGGATGCCGCCCAGCGCCTCAACCGCCGCAATGGTGGGATCGTCCAGCAAGCTGATGCAGTCCCATAGCACATTTCCCTGGGACGTCTGCACCAGCAGAGCCCGCTGGCCGATGGCAAAGTGGGGATGGGTGCCGATGCCCGTCAGGCCAGGCTCAGCGGTCTTGATGACGTTGTGGTAATCAGCCTGAAGCTCGGCCAGGGTGGTCCAGCGCTGCCCCTCCCATCCCACATACTGGCGTTCATCGGTGCAGATGGGGCACTCGCCAGGGGGGCTGTCCGTCTCAGCGAATTGGGTACCGCAGGTGGTGCAGATGTAGTTCATGGCGCTCACCTCACTGCTGACGTTGTGCCTGCCACGCCCGATAGTAGGTGTGGACATCGGCCACGAAATCGGGATACCGGGGATGCCAGCCCAGGAACCGGGCCGCCTTGTCCGGGCGGAGCTGTTGATCCAGGGCCAATGCTTCGGCCAGGGGGCCCATCTCGGTCATAGCCTCCGCCAACGGCCGGTAGTGGGCTCGCTTGTGGGTGCCGGTGGCCCGCCCGATGGCTGTGACCATCTCCGAGACCTGCCGGGGGCGACCGTCCACCAGGTTGAAGGCCTCGCCGGCCAGGCCACTCTGGGCGGCCAGCACATGCTCCTGGGGACAGCTCGGATGCGGCCGAAAGGGAAGCTCCCCGCTGGCCAATCAGGATCCGGGTGCGAAAAACCGCCCGATCCAGCAGGGAGGGGATTCAGGCCAGGGAATCGGAATCCAGCACCACCACCGCCTCCAGGTGCCGCGGGCGATCGGGATCCAGGCCCTTGGCCATGGCCCGGTGGTAGGCCAGCAACTGCAGAGGGGGCAGGTAGAGGGGCGGGAGCGCCCATTCGGGCAGTGCCGTGGGCAGTTGCACGTTGATAGCGCCGGCGATGGGTTCGGCGGGGCTCAGGGCCAGGATGGTGGCTGCCATCTCGCCGGTCTCCATCAGAACCGCCCGTTCATGGCCGAAGGCACGGCGGGAGAGGAGGCCCACGGCCAGCGTTTCGCCGTCGACCATGGCCTTGGGGCCATGGCGAAATTCCAAAGCGTGGTAGGCTTCACTGTGGGTGATGGACATCTCCTTGAGCTTGAGCATGGCTTCACAGGCCACGCCATACTGGGGTCCGGAACCCAGAAAGAAATAGCGGCACAGCTCCAGGCGATTGCCCAGCACTTCCATCTCCCCGGCCGTGGCCTCCAGCAGGGCCTCCCCTGTCGACGGCAGGGAAAGCAGCGCGTCCAGCGGCTCATGGGCCACCGTGGCTGCCAACGCCTGGACCAGCACCAACATGGTGCTGAACGAGCGGGTCTGGGCCACGCTCTCTTCCTGGGCCGCCTCGGCGGGCAGGACCAGATCACTCTCCTGGGCCAGGGGCATGTCCGGATAGCAGGTCACGCACCAGACCCGCCGGCCGCCCATCTGGCGGAAGCGGCTGACTGCGGCGATGGTCTCCGAAGTGGTAGCGGAGCGGGAGATGGCCACCAGGAGGGTGCGGCCCAGCTCGGCGGTCACATGGTGGGGAAAGAGCACCAGTTCCGACGCCGGCACACCACGGGCCGGAATGCCCGTCAGCCCCTGCAGGATGGAAGCGGCGATGAGGGAGAGGTAGTAGGTGGAGCCGCAACCGGTGAAGAGCACCCGGGTGGGCGCGGCATCGGTCCAGGCAGCCTGTACCTGACCCACCCGCTCCTGAAACACTGTCAGGGCCGCGGACCAGGCGTCCGCCTGACTCATGATTTCGGCGAAGGTGTGTTGTCCTCGTGGCGTCATAGTCCGTTCCGTTTCATGCTCATCGGCAGCCTTGCCGCCTCCAGAAGGCCGCCCAGAAAAAGAAAAGTCATCCGATCTACGATCTAGAGGAACGCAAAAACGTTCAAAAAAGCTCATGGAATCCGTCAAAGTATAGGGGCATTATGGGCGAGCCGGGCACGTTTGTCAAGGCCGGGCGTAAAGGCGGGTCATTTCCAGGGGCTGAGCGGGGACAGAACGGCCAGGTAGGCGGTCCGGGTTCCCACCCCTGGTGCCCTTTGGCTGGCGAACTGCCCACAACCCGTCACAATCAATCAACAAAGCACAAAAAACGAGCAGCCGACGTCTTGACTTTTCCCAGCCGACCGGCTACACTGGCCCGGAATCCCCCCACTTCGTGGCTGAAATCATTTCAACCAACCCACAGCGCCATGCACATGTTTGACATCCTCGTCCTGGGGGAAATCAACGTCGACCTGATCCTCTCTGGAGATGCCCGCCCCGAATTCGGACAGGTGGAAAAAGTCATCCAGGATGCCACCCTGGCCATCGGGGGCTCCGGCACCATCTTTGCCTGCGGCGCCGCACGGCTGGGCCTCCGGGTGGCCTACTGTGGCGTGGTCGGCCAGGACCTGTTTGGCCGCTATATGCTTGAGCAACTGCAAGCCCGCAAGATCGACACCACCGGCGTGATCGTTGCCCCCTCCCTCAAAACCGGGCTGACGGTCATCCTCCACCACCAGGGCGACCGAGCCCTGCTGACCTACCTGGGCGCCATCAATCGCCTGCAGGCCGAGATGGTCGACCGTGAACTGCTGGCCCAGGCCCGCCACATCCATGTCTCCAGCTACTTCCTGCAACACGCCCTCCAACCTGGCCTGGCTGACCTGTTGGCGGCCGCCCACGAACAGGGCGCCACGGTCTCCATGGACACCAACTGGGACCCGGCTGAACGCTGGGATAGTGGCCTGGAGCGCCTCTGGCCCTACGTGGATCTCTTCCTCCCCAATGAGCCAGAGGCGCTGGCCATCGCCCGGGCCGACAGCCTGAAACAGGCCCTGGATACCCTGGCCGCCCGCCTACCCCTGGTGGCCGTGAAGCGGGGCGCCCAAGGGGCAGTGGCCCGGCAGGGCGGGCAAACCGTCTGGGATCCCGGCTTTACGGTCCCGGTGGTGGATACCACCGGCGCCGGCGACAGTTTCGACGCCGGTTTCGTGTACGGCTTCCTCCACGGCTGGCCTCTGGCTGAAACCCTGGGCCTGGCCTGCGCCTGTGGCGCCCTCTCCACCCGCGCCCCGGGCGGTACCGAGGCCCAACCCACCCTGGATGAAGCCAGAGACCTGCTGCATAGCCGGCAGGCGCCTTAGTCTGGCCCGGCATCTGAGAATGTCAACTTCGCGCCAAAATCGTGAACATTTGGTAGTGGATGGCACGTGGGTCATTCTGTGGCAGGGCAGAGCTGCAGGGCCTCCTCTCCGGCCAGGAGACCGGGCCTACGACGCAGTGGATGAACCCACCTGCCCGCTCGATTTACGCCGGGCTGTACCAGGTATGCTACAATGGCCCCCATGAGCACCCACGCCACCGTCCGCATTCTCTTCATGGGCACGCCAGACTTTGCCGTGCCCACCCTCCAAGCCCTCCACGAGCAGGGGCCCGCCCACGGCTGGCAGGTGGTGGCCGTGGTGACCCAGCCGGACCGGCCTGCCGGCCGCCGGCGGACACTGACGGCCAGCCCTGTCAAACAGTTTGCCCAGGCCCAGGGGCTGCCCGTGCTGCAGCCGGCCCGGCTGCGCAAAGACCCGGCCGCGGTGGACGCCCTGGCCGCCCAGGCGCCGGATGTGATCGTGGTCGCGGCCTACGGCCTGATCCTGCCCAAATCGGTGCTGGAGATCCCCCCTTTCGGCTGCCTCAACGTCCATGCCAGCCTGCTACCCGCCTATCGGGGGGCGTCACCCATCACCGCCGCCATCCTCAACGGAGAAACCGAAACCGGCGTCTCCATCATGTTGATGGACGAAGGGATGGACACCGGCCCGGTGCTGGCCCAGGAAGGGGAGACCATCCGCGCGGATGACACGACTGAAAGCCTGGGTCAGCGCCTGGCCCACCTGGGCGCATCGTTGCTGATTCGGACCTTGCCCCGCTGGCTGGCCGGAGAGGTGGCGCCCATCCCCCAGAGCGATCTCCCCGGCACGCCTTCCATCTGCCGCCTGCTCAAGAAGGAGGATGGCCAGATCGACTGGCACAAGCCAGCCGCCCAGATCGAGCGGATGACCCGCGCGTATACGCCCTGGCCCAGCGCCTACACCTCCTGGCGTGGCCAGCCGTTCAAGATCTGGCGGGCCCGGGTGGTGCCCGGTCAGGCCGAGCCTGGCCGGGTCATCCAGACCGACCGGGGGCCGGCGGTAGGCACAGGCGAAAGTCTCCTCCTGTTGCAAGAGGTGCAGCCCGCAGGGAAGCGGGCCATGGACATCCAGAGTTTCCTCAACGGAGCGCCGGACTTTGTGGGGTCTCGATTGGGTGGGGGGGAGTCCTGAAGAACTACGTTTCCTGCCTGACCGATGGATTGGCCCTGGTAGTCAGGGACGGAGTAGAGAGCGGCTCCGAATCCGGCCGATCGGGAGGGCGGCTGTTGGGCACCCCATCGGCCGTTGCCAGGACAACTTCATCCGGCACAGACGTGCTGCTGCGGCGCAGGCTGTAGAGCAAAAGGCCCAGGGGCGCGCAGATGAGCATCCCCACCAGAATGCCCCACAACCCCAGGGTCAAGATGCCGATGATCTGGGCCTGGAGCTGGCCCGGAAAATCGATCTGGTAGCCGGGAGCGACAAACAGCCCCGACACACCCTGTCCCGTCACCCCCAGATAGCTTTCCACCCCGGTCATATGCCAACCCTGGCCGGCCGTCCCATCGGCAAAGATGGCCAGGAGTAACAGCCCCACCATCGCCGGGATACCACTCACGCTGATGGTGCCGGTGGCATCATCCAGGCGCAGGATGGCGTCCACCAGGAAGGTGACAAAGGGCACCGTGAGCCCTGCCAGGAAGCCAATGAGGAAGGCCGGGGCGGGCTGCACAAAAGGCCCCACCGCCAGACCGGCCACCACCCCAGCCGTCAACCCCCGCGCGCTCAGGACCGGGCTGCTGGTTCCGGTGACAAACCAGGTGTAGATCAGGGGGACCAGGACCCCGCCACAGGCGAACAGGATGAGGTTGACGCTGCCCCGTAACAGGGCCACCTCCTGCAGGGCAGAGACCTGGAGCGGGTTGCTCCACAGCCACCCCAGGCTGCCGGCCAGAAAGAGGAGGCTGCCGGCCACGGCCAGCAGCGGCAACTGTGCAGGAGGCAGCGGAATCGCGGCCACAGGCCTCCGTGGGCGACGGGGGACCCAGACCACCAGCGCGGCCAGGGCCACGCCGGCGGCCACCAGGTGGACGGTGCCGGCACCGCCGAAGTCCACCATGCCGTGGCCCAGGTTCAGGTTACGACCCAACGCGCCCAACCAGCCGCCGCCCCGCACCCAGTTCCCGGCCAGGGGATAGATGAAGCCCCCCATGAGCAGGGGCAACACCAGGGTGGCAGTCACCGGTGCCCGGCCCCGCAAGGCCAGGTTGGGCAAGATGGCCGCGGTCAAGACCCAGGGCAGGTGGGCCAGAAAGAGCGCGTAGGTCAGGGGCGTCACATCCCGGCCGGCCAGAAACCAGCCGCTCAGGCCGGCCATACCCCAGCCCGTTCCCCAATCCGAGGGGAACGGGCTCCACTCCCAGACCAGGTCCCGCAGGCCGGGCAGGTCGTACACCAGTCCCACACCGCCAAAGTGGAAGGCGAACCCAACGGCCCAGTAGCCCAGGGCAGCCAGCCCCATGGCAGCCACCCCGCCCAGCGCGGCATCCCAGGCCCGACCTGGCTCCAGGCCGGAGACCGCCACCAGGGTCAGACCGGCAGGAACCAGCAGCGCCAGCCCGGAGGCCAGCACAAACCAGTAGGTGGGCACTGCCGGCCCGCCGTTCTGGGCGACCGTCCAGAGGGTCTGAGGCGTCTCGGGAGTTTGAGCCAGAAGGGGGGGCGGCCAGAGGGCCAGGGTCAACCAACCCAGGGCGCCGGCCAGGCAAACATGTGCAATCGGTTTGATTCGATGATCCATATTGTGATAAGTCCGCTCACCCCATACGCGCCTGACGTCGGTGCTATGCGGTTCTGTCCAGAATGAATCGGGCCTGTATGATACCAAATCGCCGGTGTATCCACAAAGTCGGCGGCGTCTGGGCTCTGGGCCGGATTGTGGTAGACTTCACCCTCATGAAATCCAAGCAACTGTTGGCCGTCCTGGGCCAGGAATGGGTGTGGAGCTGGCTCGTCGGCCTGGGCGGGTTGATCCTCTACGGGACCACGGCAGCACCCAGCATCGTCGAACTGTTCGACGATAGCCTGGAATTTCAACTGGTGGGGCCTACCTTCGGCATCGCCCACCCAACCGGCTATCCCCTCTACATCTTGCTGGGAGGCCTCTGGAGCCGGGTGCTGTTTCCCCTGGGTAACTGGGCCTGGCGGATGAACCTGTTCAGTGCCCTGGCCGCGGCGGCCACCCTGGGATTGCTCTTCCGGATGGCTTGCCACCTCTTCCGGCGGGACGACGGCCGCTGCGACCTGGTGGCCGCGCTGGCCAGCACCATGACCTTCAGCCTGGGGCCGATCTGGTGGAGCCAGGCCACCGTGGCCGAGGTGTATGCCCTCCACGGCTTGTTGCTGGTTGCCATGCTCAACCTGGCCTTAGACCTGCCCCAACTCGACCCGGCAGCAGCCCGCCGGCAGCTTTCGTTCCTCTGTGGGGTGGTGGGGCTCGCCCTGGCCCACCACCGGACCACCCTGCTGGCCCTGCCTGCCGTGGGTTTCTATTTGCTCTGGCGCGCGCCGGTCCTCTGGCGGCCGGGACGTCACTGGCTGACCTGGCTGGCCGCCCTGGGCGGGCCGCTCCTGCTCTATCTCTACCTGCCCATCCGCGCGGCCATGGGGGTGCGGGACCTCCACGGCAGCTACGCAAACACCTGGCAAGGGTTCTGGGATCATGTGTTGGCCCGGGGGTACTTCCGCTTTCTGACCGACAACCCCTTCGCCCTGGAGCGGACACCAGCCTGGTGGTTTCGCCTGTTCCAGGAGCAGGTGGGGCCGGTGGGACTGGGGCTGGCCCTCCTGGGTGTGGCCTGGATCCTGCTCCGACGACAACGGCCCGCCGCCCCCTGGCTCCTGTTGGCGCTCCTGTGGGTGAGCCACCTGGCCTTTGCCCTCCGCTATCAGGTGGCCGACGTACCGGTCTTTCTGCTGCCGGCCTTTCTGATGGTGGCACTCTTCACCGGCGCGGGCCTGGCCGGGCTGCGCCGGATGCTGCACCCCTGGGCAGGCAGGATGGCCGGCACTTTTTTGCTCATCCTCCTGGCCCTGGGCACAGGTGGCCGGGGGCCGGCCGTCAACCGCAGCCAGACGTGGTCGGTCCATAACTATGCGGTGGCCATGGCCAGCGTGCCCTTTCCGCCCCAAAGCCAGGTGATCGGCCTGGAAGGGGAGATTACCGCGCTCCTGTACATGCAGCAGGCTGCCGGCCTGGGCCAGAACGCCACCGGCATCGTGGCCGATGATCCCGACGAACGGCGCCAGGCCGTGGCCGAAGGGGTCGAAGCCGGGCTGCCCGTCTACCTAACCCGGGAGCTGGCGGGCATCGAGGCGCTCTACAGCTTCAGCGGAGAAGGGCCGCTGGTGCGGGTGTGGCCCCGGGGGCAAGCCCAAAGCGGCGAGCCGGAGTTCCCCCGGGACGAGTGGTTCATAGATGGGCGTCTCCACCTGGCAGGGTACGACCTGGCCGTGCTGGAGCAGCCCGGCAATCGGGCCCTCCGCCTGGCCCTCTATTGGCGTCCCCAAACGGCCCTGGAGCAGGTAGCCAAGGTTTCCCTGCGCCTGGAAGACAGCAACGGCAACCTGGTCCACTGGCCCGACGGACGGCCAGCGGTATCGGACCAGTTTCCCCTGCGCCAGGTTTCGTCCACCCGCCACTGGCTGCCGGGCGAGCGGATCCGGGATGTCTACTATCTGGACCTGCCCGGTTCGTGGCCCGATCCGGCCGCGCAGCCCAGCCGCCTTCGGCTGATCCTCTACAACGCGGACACCCTGGCCGAATTGGGGCAGACCACCTTTACCCTGCCGGGCGGTGGTTAGCCAGGCGCTGTCGTGAGCATCCACGCTGGCCCTGGCCAATTTTGGCTACACTTGGAAAGCGTGCCATAATGTTTCGTGTTTTGCGGCCGATGGATCCATCGGCCGCAATGGGACTGCTTCCCATGGAGATCCGGGGAACCTGACTCCAAAAATGCCGGCCAGAAATGGCGACAGGGAAAAAGCCGGCAAGCGGGACAGCAGTTTCGCTTGAAGCGCCGAAAAAATGATTATGAGGATGAGGGATAGTTCTATGAAACGAATCATTTCACTGTACAGCGGTTCTCGGCTGATGGGTAGCCTGGTCCTGATGGTGGCCTTTGCCCTACTGGCCGGCTGCACGGCCCTGCCCATGGATCCGGCCCTCCTGGAACAGGCCGGCAACAGCCCGGCAGAGAGGGCCGAGCAGATGCCGGCGGGCGAGGTGGAACCGGCCCGGGCGACCGTGGCCACCCGCTCTCTGCGGGTGCGGGAAGCCCCCACCACCGAGAGCGAGATGATCGCCGGCGTCAAAGAGGGCGAGACATATGATGTGCTGGCCATTAGCTCCGATGGCGCCTGGATCCAGCTGGCCATCCCCAACGCGCCTGACGGCAAAGGTTGGGTCTCGGCCAACTTTGTGACCCTGGAAGGGGATATCACCAACATCCCCACGGTGGAGGCGAGCGCCAGCACCGACACTACCGGGGAGACCAACGCCGAAGAGGCGACGGCTGCGGACGAGGCGGCTGGCGAAGCTGCGCCGGCGGTCACGCCGGAACCCGGCTACGTGCTCATCCAGACCGATGGCACGCCCCTGCGGGTGCGCAGCGCCCCCACCACCGAAGAAGATAACAAGATCGGCAACGTCTTCAACGGCGAGGTCTACCGGATCCTGGAGATCAGCGAAGACGGCCAGTGGATCAAGATCGAGGTGCCCGAGATCAGCGAGGACGGCGGCTGGATCTCGGCTGAATTTGCGGTGATCGGCCAGTAAGCCGGGGCTATCTCCTGGCTGAGTCCACAATTGAATCTCAGCGAACTTGGGTGTAGCATGTGGAACATGCTACACCCAAGTTGTTTTTTTACACCTAATCTTTGCAGATCTGATCCACAGATTTCACAGATGGCTCTACTGCACAAAGGTCAAATGAGGACGCTGACCCACGCAGATGAACGCTGATTCGGGTAATTCTCTCCTGCGCTTCTTTGCGCCTTTGCACCTTTGCGCCTTTGCGTTCAAAAATGCCCTTTTTGCAGGGGAGTCACAGATGAACACAGACGTTTCGCCCCTGATGGACCCAGGCGGGTGCAGGGACGGGCGACGGATGCGCCGTAGGGGCGGGCCTCCGTGCCCGCCCGCTGCCGCCAATCGAGAAAGGGTACCGGTTTGCCGTAGGGACGGCTCGCAGCCGTCCGATGGTGCCACACCCAGGCGGATGAAGGGACGGCGACAAATGCGCAGCTACGATAGTAATGAACAGGAAATCATCGGGAGGGGAATCGCCATGGAAGAGACCATCAAACTGGATCAATTTCTCAAGCTGGCCCGGGTGGTCCACAGTGGTGGAGAGGCCAAAATCCTCATCCGTTCCGGCGCCGTCCAGGTTAACGGCGTCACAGAAACCCGTCGGGGCCGCAAATTGCGCCACGGCGACGTGGTGCACGTGCACGATCTGGAGCTGGTGGTCCAGGTCGAACCCGACGACGAAGGGTCCAGTATAGCCTCGGGAAAAAACAATCCATAAGAGTAAGGGGAGTAAAAGCGGGTTTCAAGGCCGGCGTTAGCCGGATCATCTGAAGCCTTAATCCGCGCTGGAGGAGCTAGAAATCCCAGGAAGGGAACGGGGAGCCCCTGTTGGCGTCGCCGGCGGATGGGCGCCGTCGGAGACGACCGGGCTACCGTGGGATTCACCAGGGGCAACGGCCTGGGAGATGACACCATCTGCGGCCAAGACAGGCTGCAGCGCGGCGATGGCACACTCGATCATGGCGTCATCCGGCTCCCGGGTGGTCATCTTTTGGAGGGCCAGGCCGGGCGCGATGAACGCCCGCATGAGGGGCTTGTCGTCGTGGGCCGCGCTGAAACGGATGATCTCATAGGCAATGCTGGCCACCACCGGCACCAGGAGCAGGCGGGTCACAAAACGCAGGATCAGGGCCAGCCAGCCCGGCTGGACGCCGGCAAAGGTCAACGGGGCGAAGAGAAAGATGCTGATCACCAGCACGTAGAGCAGGAAGCTGGTGCCGCAGCGGGTGTGCTGTACGCTGAAGGGCCGCACCTGCTCGACGGTCAGGGCAGCCCCGGCCTCATAGGCGTTGATGGTCTTGTGCTCGGCGCCGTGGTAACCGAAGACCCGCTGGATATCGGGCAAGCGGCCGATGGCATAGAGGTAAAGCAAAAAGAGGGCTAGCCGGATGCCCCCTTCCAGCAGGGCATCCACCATGGGATGATCGTTCAGCAGGGAAGCCAGCCAGCGGCTGATCCAGGTAGGAATGAGAAAAAAGAGGAAAATGGCAACGGCCAGGCTGGCAGCGATGGTGGTCCAGGCAACGGGGCCGGAGAACTCCACCGGTTTTTCGCCATCTTCCTGAGAGGCAACCTCGGCGCTCCAGAGTAGGGCTCGCATCCCGAGTCCCAGGGCATCCCACAACATGGCGATGCCCCGCACGAAAGGCCACTTGCCCCACGTGCTGGTGTAAATTTTGGCGGTGAGGGGTTCTTCGTGGACCACGATGTGGCCCTGGGGCGTGCGGACTGCGACAGCCATAGCCTTGCGCCCCCGCATCATGACGCCTTCCAGGACGGCCTGCCCCCCGTAGTAGTGTCTGCTCATGGCCGCGAATTGTAACACCGTCGCCAGGAGGGGTCAAACCGGACGTTCACGGTTCGACACCGCGCAGTACCAGCCGGTCGGCGAAATGGCAGGCTGCCCAGTGCCCCCGCTCGACCTCTTGAAGTTGCGGCTCTTCCACGGCACACACCGACTCCGCATAGCGGCAACGTGGATGAAAGCGGCAGCCCGCAGGTGGGCTGGCCGGGCTGGGTACCTCGCCGGTGAGTACAATTCGCTCCTTGCGCGCCATCGGATCTGGGCGGGGTACGCTGGACAACAAAGCTTCTGTATAGGGATGTTTGGGATTGAAAAAGACCTTTTCCGTTGCGGCGATCTCCACAATTCGGCCGATATACATGACGGCTACCACATCACTGATGTGCTCAACGACGCTGAGGTCGTGGGCAATAAAGAGATAGGCAAGGCCCATTTGTGCCTGCAAATCTTGCAAAAGGTTTAAGGTTTGGGCCTGGATCGAAACATCCAGGGCCGATACGGGCTCATCGGCGACGATGAGCTTTGGATTCAGGGCCAGGGCCCGGGCAATCACGATACGTTGACGCTGTCCTCCACTGAATGCATGGGGAAAGCGTCGCAGGTAAGAGGGCGACAGCCCAACCAGTCTCAGAAGATGGGCTACCCGCTCTTCCACTTCTTTGCCCCTGGCGATATGGTTGACAATCAGGGGTTCGCCCACGATATCAAGGACCGTCATGCGCGGATTCAGCGACGAATAGGGATCCTGGAAAATCATCTGCATGTTTCGACGCGCATGGCGCAGCGTTTCGTCATCTGCTTCCGCCAGCTCAAGTCTTCCCCGCTCGGGGTCATGAAAATAAATCTCCCCGCCCGTCGGTTGGAGGCCGCGCATAATACAATGACCTGTCGTCGTCTTACCACAACCGCTTTCCCCCACCAGCCCCAAAGTCTTGCCTGCCGGAACGGTGAAGCTAACCCCATCCACAGCCTTGACGTATCCCACAGTACGACGCAAGAGGCCACGGGTAATGGGGAAATATTTCTGTAAGTGATGGACTTCGAGGATCGGTTCGGAGCCGTTAAACAGCAGATTCATGCTGGCAATCCTGCTGAACCCTTTCCTTGGCTTGCATAAGCTGTCTCATAGAGGATGCAACGGACCCGGTGGCCAGGCCCCAAAACAACCTCTGGCGGTTCCCGGACGTCACATACGCCAGGGATGGCCATCGGACAACGGGGATGAAAGGGGCAACCACCGGGCATATCGCTGGGCGTGGGCACCATACCCTCAATGGTGGCCAGGCGCGTACGTTCCTTCTTGCCCAGCCGTGGAATGGAACGCAGAAGCGCCTGGGTGTACGGGTGTTTGGGCTGAGTAAACAGGGTCTTCACATTTGCCTGTTCGACCACCCGGCCGAGGTACATGACGATCACCTCCTCTGCCATTTCAGCAATCACGCCCAGGTCGTGGGTAATAAAGAGCATAGCCATGCCAAACTCCTCCTGCAGATTTTTCAGGAGCTCCAGAATCTGGGCCTCTGTGGTCACATCCAAGGCCGTGGTCGGTTCGTCGGCAATCAGCAGACTGGGCTGATTCATGAGCGCCATGGCGATCATAACCCGTTGGCGCATCCCACCCGACAGTTGGTGGGGGTATTTGTCTACGGCCTGCTCGGGTTGCGGCAAGCCCACGCGCCGCAGCATTTCGATGGCAAGCAATCGGGCAGAGCGCTTGGTCTGATCGAGTTGGTGGTAAATGACAGCCTCCACCAGTTGGTCCCCCACTGAATAGAGGGGATCGAGTGAAGTCATCGGTTCCTGAAAGATCATGGAAATCACAGCGCCCCGGATCTGACGGATCTCCGGCCCAAATGGATCGCACTGGGCGAGGTCGATAATCTGGCGTCGTGCGTTTATCCTGTGAGAAGCAGGGCGATAGTAGAGAATTTCTCCATCCACGATCCGACCAGGCGGACGTACTAAACGCAAGATCGAAAATCCGGTCACAGATTTACCACAGCCGCTTTCGCCCAGCACCCCTAATGTGTGGCCGCGATGGACCTGAAAATTCACGCCATCGACGGCGCGCACAACGCCCTCGTCGAGGAAAAAATAGGTTCGAAGATTTCTTACATCGAGGAGCAAGTCAGAATCATCCATGATCAGGTCCTGTATATCCTCCTATCCCGTAAACGGATCCGCAGCATCGCGTAGGCCATCCCCCAGAAAATTAAATGAAATAATCGTCGCTACTACGAAAAGAGCCGGCGTAAGCAGCCATGGCTGCTGCAGCAGCACCCGCACATGTTGAGCTTCATTGAGCAGCAATCCCCAGCTGGTCATGGGAGGACGAATGCCCAGTCCGAGGAAGCTCAACGCCGTCTCGCCCAGGATCATATTGGGGATTGCCAGGGTGGCGATCACGAGCACGTGGCTCAAGGTATTGGGCAGCAGATGTCGGGTGATGATCCGCCAATGGCTACAATTCGTATAGCGAGCCGCTATTACGTAGTCCTCTTCCCGCAACGAATAGACCATGCCCCGCACCTGTCGGGCTAATGAGCCCCAGTTGACCAACGAAAGCACAATGGAGATACCAAAGAAGACCTGCACAGAGGACCACGTCGGCGGAACCAGGGCAGCCAGTGCCAACCAGAGCGGGATCTGGGGAAAGGCCAACAGCACCTCAATGACGCGCTGGACGATGTTATCGAACAAGCCGCCGAAGTACCCCGTGGCCACTCCGAGCACAGTTCCGATAATCAGGCTCAAAAAGACGCCGACCAGCCCCACGGTCAGGGAGACTTGAGAGCCGTAGAGAATCCGTGAGAAGAGATCGCGTCCCTGGCGATCGGTTCCCAGCAGGAAGATCTTACCTGGTTCCTCGACCCCAAAC
>FWPU01007559.1_pt1 | contig 19879 bp, 4 predicted proteins | sample 2228361 | NCBI WGS metagenome assembly FWPU01 (sample SAMEA103939777, study PRJEB20133) | metagenome
TGCTTCCCTATTCTCTCACAAAAGCGCCGATTCCGCCTGCTGGCTCTCTATATTCAGTTTTCAAAGTGCGGAAAATAGGCTTAGTGTAGCCGTAGTGTCCTTTGTGGTAAAAATCCTTGCTCATTGTGCAAGAATTTCACGTGTAACGGACTAACCATGACTCTCCGGCCAGTCTCCAGTCATCCGTGGAATGTCTCGCCTGCCGAGGCCAGGGGCATCCAGCGCCAATTGCGCGAGCGGGTGCTTATACAGCCTCTCGTCCGTCAACCGCAGGTCATTGCGGGTATTGACGTCAGCATAAAGGCGGAGTATGGGTGCGCTGCCGTGGTGTTGTTGACCTATCCTGATCTGACCCCCTTTCAGTCCGTCACCGCAGAAGAGGCCGTCTCGTTCCCCTACGTGCCAGGGCTGCTGGCTTTCCGTGAGGGGCCGGTCGTGTTGGCGGCGCTGGAGAGATTGGCCGACCGACCGGATCTGTTGATGTTCGATGCTCAGGGATTGGCACACCCCCGCCGTATGGGATTGGCCACGCATCTCGGTATCCTGCTGGACGTGCCGGCTGTGGGGTGTGCCAAGTCGCTTCTGTGCGGCGAATACAGGGAGCCGGGTGCGCGGCGCGGCAGTTGGTCTCCATTGTTGGATGGAGACGAGGTGATCGGCGCGGCCTTGCGCACCCGCGACGGGGTGCAGCCGGTGTTCGTCTCCGTGGGACATCGGGTGGATCTGGAGACGGCGATCGCGCTCGTGTTGAACTGCACTACCCGCTACCGCCTGCCGGAGCCGACGCGCTGGGCGCACATGGTTGCGGGCGGCCAGCCTTTGCCGACGCCGGCTCGCCAGCCGACCCTTTTTTGATGTAGGAGACAGCGGTGTACTACGATGAGATCGCGCGTGCGGCGTCCCTCCTGTGCCAGGCACGCCACGCGATCGCGCTAACCGGCGCGGGCGTCAGCACCCCCTCCGGCATCCCCGATTTCCGCTCCCCAGGCAGCGGGCTGTGGGAGCAGGCCGACCCGATGGAAGTAGCCTCCATCTATGCCTTTCGCCGCCACCCCGAGGCGTTCTACGCCTGGATACGCCCGCTGGCGGAAACCTTGTTCAAGGCACAGCCTAACCCCGCTCACCAGGCGCTGGCAGCGCTGGAGGCGAGCGGCCGGCTGCGGGCGCTCATCACGCAGAACATTGATGGCCTGCACCAGCGGGCCGGATCGCGCGAGGTGCTGGAATTGCACGGCCACATGCGCGAGGCGACTTGCATCCGCTGCTATCGCGTCCTTCCTGTGCAGAGTTTCCTGGACGGCTTCTTGATGTCAGATGAGGTGCCCCGATGCCCAGTGTGCGGAGGGGTGATCAAGCCGAACGTTGTGTTGTTCGGGGAGCAGTTGCCCGCCGTGGTGATGGCCGCGGCGATGCAGCACGCCCGCAAGGCCGACCTGATGCTCGTGGCGGGGTCGGCACTGGAAGTCGCGCCGGCCTCGCAGTTGCCGCTGATAGCACACAAGCGCGGTGGTCGCCTGGTCGTCATCAATCTAACTCCGACGTACGTAGACGATCTGGCCGATGTGGTCATCCATGGTGATGTGGCTGAGGTGTTGCCTCGCGTTGTGCAGGCTTGCGAAATGGAGAGGTGCCCATGAGCACATTGCAAGCCCGTGTTGCCAAACTGGAGCGACTGATCGAGATCGGTCGCACGTTGAACTCGACGCTCAATCTGCGCCCGCTGCTCAATCGCATTGTCCAGGCAGCACAAGAACTATCTCAGTCGGAGGCATGCTCTATCCTGTTGCTGGATCGTAGAAGCGGCCAGTTGCGCTTTGAGGCGGCGACCGATTTGCCCGGCGTCCGCTTTATCACGGTGCCGCTGGAGGGGAGTATTGCCGGATGGGTCGTGCAGACAGGCGAGCCGCTGGTGGTCCCTGACGTGCGCTCCGATCCGCGCTTCTATCGTCTGGCCGATGAGCAATCAGGAACCAGGACTCGTTCGGTGTTGGCCGTGCCGTTGATCGCCAGGGATAACGTAATCGGTGTGCTGGAGGCGATCAACAAGCGGGGTGGGGCCGAGTTCAGCACAGAGGACCTCGAACTGCTGGGTGTGCTGGGGAATCAGGCAGCCGTGGCGGTGCAGAACGCCCTGCTCTTCCTGCAATCCGACTGGGTCGCCGAGATCGTGCACGAGGTGCGCACGCCGCTCGCGTCCATCATCGCCTATGCGGAGTTGATGCAGCGGCCGGACGTAACGCCGGCACAGAGTCGCCAGTTTGCTGATGTGATCCTGCACGAGGCAGAACGGCTGAACGAGATGACGAGCGATTTCCTCGACCTGACGCGCCTGGAGTCGGGACGCGCTCACCTTGCTCGCGATCCGGTTGACATGGGCACGGTGATTCGCATGGCGGTCAACGTGTTGAAGCCGCAGGTAGAGACGAGACAGATTGGGCTGTCGGTCGAGATCCCGGCATCTCTGCCCCATGTGCTCGGGGACGCACACCGTCTTCATCAGGTGATGCTCAATCTGATCAACAATGCAGCCAAGTATTGCCGTCCTGGTGATCAGGTCAGAGTCACGGTGGGGGGTGAGTTGGGATACCTGACAGTGAGTGTCAGTGACACCGGCCCGGGCATTCCGGCGGAGGCTCTGCCTCACATGTTCGAGCGCTTCTATCGCGTGGCTGCGGTGGAGGGCCAGGCCATAGGGAGCGGGCTGGGCCTGGCGATTGCACGTCAGATCGTCGAGGCGCACGGAGGGACGATCTCTGTCACGAGCGAGGCAGGACACGGTACCACATTCAAGGTCATGCTACCTCTGGACGCGACGTAAGCGTGACGGGTTGCCCCGTAGTCTGTCTCATCACGAAGCCTCTGCCCCAAGAGTACTTATGGAGTATTGCTTTTGGTGGCCGCGTGTGGTATATTACAATAGATTACACCCGCTCACTGGGTCGGCTCACGCCTGACGAATTGTTCCTCTCGGTCAGACGGGGTCCAAGCCAGCCGCTTTCGCGCTGCAGGGCCGCTCCTTGTACCCGAGAGCCCCCAAGATTGGGCGCCGGACAAGGAGGCAGGTCATGCGACCCCGTTCCACCAATCATTTGTTCCTCGTTCTTACCGCCGCGCTGGTTCTGCTCGCAGTGGCGCTCGTTCCCCTGAAATCGCGTGCCACCCCGCTCTCTGCTGAAGAACAAGTGCAGGCTGCCTGGCAGCGCGCCCAACAAGCCGGCGCGTACCGCTTTGCCTCCGAAATCGTCCAGACCACCCATCCGGCTCCCACGCTGGCCAACGTCGGGCGCAGCAGCCGCCAGGACACGCTGCACATCGAGGGAGCAACCAACCTACCCGACCGTACCCTACAGATGACGCTGTGGCCGGGGGAAGGGAACATCCTGAACGCCAGCGACGGCGTCGAGGTGCGCGTGGAGGGCGACCGCGCCTATGGCCGCCAGGCGGGCGGCCTCTGGGAAGAGATCCCCGATTTCTCCGGCGCCTTTGCCCCCGCCAACGACCTGATGGCCTACCTGGCCGGGGCCAGGAACGTCCGCCTGGAGGCGACGGACGAAGGCGAGGGATGGACGCGCTATCGTTTTGACGTGGATGGCCCTGCCTTCGCGCGCTACCTGCGCGACCAGTTGGAGCGCTACCTGATTGAGAAAGGCGAACTGCCGCTCGGGTTGACGCTAGAGTCGTCGGCTGTGTATCGTGGCGTGACCGGTGAGGGGCAAATCTGGATTGACCAGTCCGGCCTGCCGCTGCGCTTGAGCGTGCATCTGGTGTACCCGCCGGAGGAGAACGGCGAGCACGTCGAGGCGCAGGTCCGGACCGATTTCTCCGGCTTTGACCGCCAGCAGTTGCTCGCCTCACGGCCCTGGACGGAGCGACTGACCGGTGCGCTGGGACTGCCGCGCACGCCGGACAACTGGCAGCGCGCCATAACTCAGGCCGGCCTGCTCCTGGGCTGCATGGGGCTGACGGTCGTGTTGGTCACCTGCAGCCGCTCGAAGCGGCTCTATGCTACCCTCGCGCTGACCTTGATCTTCGTGATGGTCGTCGCGCCGCTGCTGCAAAGCCACCAGGTAGCCGCCTTTTCCGCGCGCCAGGCCGCCCGACAGGCCGAGTGGGAGCAAGAACAGGAAGCCCAGGCAGCGGCGCGAGAAATGCAAGAAATGCTGCTGGGTTCGGATTGGGACCCGCTGCGCGACCCGCTGGCGGGGCTGGATGTCGCCACCCAAACATCGGGGACAGGCGGGGGGATGACCGCCGGCGTCCCCTGTACTGAGGATGAACGAAACACCGACACCGACCAGGACGGCCTCTCCGACTGCCAGGAGAGACAGTACCGGACCGACCCGAAGCGGCCAGACACCGATGGTGACACTCTGCTGGACGGCTGGGAGGTGCTGCGCCTGGGCACCGAGCCAACCCTTAAAGACACCGACGGCGACTCCATCCCCGACGGGGCCGAAGTGAAGGGCTTTGACTATGGCAGCCGGCACTGGTACCTCGACCCCAACTCGGTGGACAGCAACAACGACGGCCGGCCGGACACCCTTGAATGTCCCGGCCTGGGAACGAGCGCTCGGACCTGCCCCGACACCGACAGAGATGGCATCCCGGACATTTTTGACCGCGACGACGACAATGACGGCGTTCCCGACCGGATTGACACGGCCCCCACGGTCGTCGTCGGTCGGGGCTTGCCCTTCAGCCGCACCCATCCCTTCGAGTTGGTGGTGAACGGGCTGAACCCCCGGAACACGGCCCCGAACGCGTATTACCCCGTCCTGGTGGACCTGCAACTGCGCCCCGTCATCACCGACCACCTGGCGTACGCGCTCAACGTGCTGGATTGGCCCAGCGGCGACGAAAAGGGCCAGGTGCAGCGCCGCGCGGGCAACAACTCCACGTTTGCCACGCACATGAGCGCGCAGGATGCCAGCAACGACCCGCGCAGCGAAAACGGCGACATGCGCCTGATCCCTATGCTGGAAGTCACCCTCTCGGGCAACGACATCCCCCTGCCGCTGACGACCACACTGCGCACCCGCGTGCAATTGGAGGGCGTGGATACCTCCTGGCCCGTCAGTACGACGCCGCCCGTATTCACCACCTGGCTTACGGCCACGGTCAACTTCTCGCAGGTGTACAGTGACACACGACTGGATTTCCAACTCCAGGGGACGACGCCCGTCACCGCCGAGATTTACGCCGGCACCTGCAGCGGCGGTGTGTTGGACGTTTCTGCGCCGGGCCAGGTCTCGAACGGCGGAACGTGGACGATCCCCGGTCGCAACCTGCTCACGCTGGCCGACGGCGGGCACGTCCTCGTGCTCCGCGCCGCCAGCCACACCGCCGCCTGCGCGACCATCGCCGACCTCCCCAACGGCCCATACACGGACAGGATGATTGACGCCGAGCCGCTCCGGGCATACGGCGCCTCGGCGCGCGACCTGGGGGACGGCAAAGTGGCGCTTTTGGCGCCGCTCAACATCGTCGCCGACGAGACCGGCGGCGGGCGGGTGGCCTTTGCCACGCGCATCCCGTATACACCCCATGGTCGCAGCCTGGGCGCACCGCAAGAGGTGCGCGTCGTCTGGCTCGTCCAGATGCTGACCGACTATTGCCGCCCCATGCCGCCCGGCTCCAACGAAACCAGCGAGACCTGGTGCAAGTACAGAGAAAGTTGGGCGCTGGACAACACGCAGATCGTCCACACCTACTATGACGATTGGGTCCTCACCGGCCTGACCGTGCGCGAGGACCACGGCACGGACGTGGCGATCGCGTGGGAGGACCCCGCCGCCGAATCGCAGACCAATCGCCAGTACGACGACTGGCTGTGGCTGATGGCGCTGGGATTGGAGCAGACCTACCTGGCCGGCCGTGACCAGAACAAGAACAAACTGCGCGATATTGGCGTCGTCACCTATACGGACGGCCTCCGTGTAGCCGACACCAGCATCTCCGGTCGCTTCGATGCGCCGCTGGCCCCCGGTGTCACCATCACCGACCGTCTTGGCGTGCCGCTCACCGCCACGCTGCAGGTAGAGACCTTTTCCTACCCGCAGCAGGATTACATCGCCTACGTGATGATGACGGAGACGGTGCGGATTCTGAACACCCATTTCACGACATACACGAACTCGGGCGCCGACGCGCCGACCCTGCTGTTCGTCCGCGAAGAGCGCTACCGCGCCGCCGAGTTGGGGATGGGCGGGTTGGCGACCGTATCGGGCGCGCGCGTTGCGTTCAACCTGCAAAGCCGGCCGGTGGAAACCCAGGCCAGCCTGAGTTGGGCGCCGTATCGCTACCAGGATGGGCGCTGGCAATCCTATCCCATCGCCGAATACTGGGACAAGATGTACGCGCGCTTCATGGCCCGTTTCCCGGAGGATCCCAAACTCCCGGCCGACTGGCGCAAAGACGTCCAGGTGGGCCAGGTCACGCTGGCCCAATCCCACTATCTGTCCATGATGCAGGGGCGGGTGGGGTTGGTGGCTGTCGGCAATGATGCTCTGCAATCTGGTGCGCCGCCGACGGACGAAGAGGTATCGCAAAAAGTCAACGAGGCGCTCCAGACAGCAGGCAATGTGCTCGCTGCCATCAATGATAAACTCTCCGAACCCTTGGTGGAGTGGTTAACCCCCCTTTTGTCAGGCACTGCGTTGCCTGCTGGCGGGACGGTTCGGGCGCTGTCTTTGAAAACGATCGGCGAAAGTATCCTGCACGGTGTTTCTGACAAAATCGAGGCCATCAAAAGGCTCAGGAATGCAACGACGCAGGAGCGAAGGAGCGCCCTGGGCAGTGCTGCTATAGCCATTGGCACTGTAGCGGCTCTCGCATTGAGCATAGCCAGTACTGCGACATCGGGCCAGACCAAGTATGTCCTCGCGGTCGTCGGGGGCGTTATCTCATCGTCGCTAGCGGTTGTCTCGCTCGTCAGTGCGTACAAGGCGGCCCAGGCGGCCCAGTGGCTTAGGGGGATGAATCTGGCCCAGAACCAGGTCTCCAAAAGCGCCAAGATTGCCGGCGTTATTGGAGTGGTCATTGCCGCAGGGGCAGCCATCGGCGTCATGATCGCCACGATCGTCATGGGTCCCAAGACGGCCGAGGCCGTGCTGACGGCGGTGGCCGTGGCGATCGGCGCGATCATCGCCGCGGTGGTCCTGTTTGCCATCGCCTGCATTCCCGTCATCGGGCAACTGATCGTTGCCATCATCGGGGCGATTGATGCCGTGGTGGCGCTGGTATGCGCCGCGGCCGGCGTAGAGGAAACCCGGGTCGGCCAGGTGCTGTGCGGCGGCATCTCGGGGCTTTTGGCCCAGTACTTTACGCCATACGGTTACAACGTGATGGTGAACATTGCCGAAGAGGGTCGCTTCCAGTTAGCCGCCCCATTTGACTACACCATCCGTCATCCCGAACAGGGACTGGCGGTTGGCAACAGCCTCCAGTTCACCACCACGGTGAGGAATACCATTGACTTTGCCGAGTTCCCGCTCGACTGGAAGGCTCTCGCTTACGCCTGGCAATGGAACGAACTGGCACTGAGATCGTCCGCCTTTGAGTATCGCTGGCAGGTTCAGGCGGCAGACATTCATGAGAACGTTACCTTCGGCGGGCAATTTTCCTCCTGGGAGACAGACGGATGGACCCGTCGCTTCCCCTGGTTGTCGCACCGCCTCTATATGCTGGTCTCTCCAACGGGCGATGATGCCCCGCTGGACGAAGCGGGCATCAACCGGCCGCTCCGGTTGTCCCTGGCCGAAGGCTACGCGCTGCCGGCGCAGGAATGCATTCTTGTCCCCTCCGTCTTTGGCTTGCTCCCCGTCTGCTGGGTGCGCTCGGATAAAGGCACCAACCACACCGACCTGGGTAAGATGTTTGCCTTTGACGTCTTTCCGGCGACGCTGGACGGCTTCTACCAGGCCGCCGCCAAGAACGGCGGCTATAGCCTGGCCTGGGGGCAGGACGTGACGATTACGACGACGGTCGGAACGCAAAGCGTGCCCCTCGTCTTCCCGCGTATGAAGGATTTCGACGGCGACGGCCTGCTGAACTCGACCGATCGCGGCTCGGACCCGGACGACAGCCGATGGGACACGGATGGCGACGGCCTGTCGGATTATTTTGAGTTGCGGCACGGCAGCGACCCGGCGCGGTTTGATACCGACGGCGACGGGTTGAACGATTATGAAGAGTTCCTGCTGGGCGCCGACCCCAACCGCCAGGACAGCGACGGCGACGGGCTGACGGACAGGCAGGAAGTGGACGGCTGGGAGTTCGTGTATGCCTTCGACCCCGTGACCGGCGAGCAACTTCGCACCTGGGTCACGTCCGACCCGCTGGATACCGACACCGACGGCGACGGGCTGCCCGATTTCAAAGAGTATGTCTTCGGCCTCAACCCGCGCGTGGTCTCTGACCCCAACGTGCTCGGCCTGGAGGCGCGGGTGGTGGAAAGCGGCCTCTGGCACGACCCGAACGATCTTGTCGTGCGCGGGGGCGACACCCTGCGCTACACCTCCACCGTGCAGAACAGGCTGTTGGGCCGCCAGGCCCAGGGGCTGTTCTCGCTCAACAGTTCGGCCCCGGCGGTGCTGAATACATCTGGCGTGCCGCCCGTCTCGTTCGTCCTGCCGCCGCTGGCCCGCACCACACTTTCGGGCACGCTTGCGGTGTCGTCCGTGACTGCCTCGCAGCCGGTCAGCCTGACGCAGGTGGCCGGCGCGCTCATCACCGACTGGCGCGCACAGTCCAACTTTGCCGAGATGTGGCTGCGACTGGAAGAGGGGGCTACGGCAACACAGTTCGTGGACTCTTCGGGCAGCATCCCGCTGCGCAATGCCAATTGCTCTGGCAATACTTGCCCGGCTCGCCAACAGTCCGGCTACCTGGGTTATGGTGTGCGCTTCGACGGCGTGGATGACCGCCTGGTCGTCCAAGACTCGCCCGGCTTTGACTTTGGCACGGGCGGGCTGACGATTGCGATGTGGGTCAACAAGACCAACAGTGGGCGCGGCAGCCTGTTGAACTGGAGGAACACTCAAGACAACCTGGATGTGTACGTGGACGGCACAACGCTCAAAGTTGACCTGCGGGTAGATGGCTCCGGTGGACCGGTGGTTTCCAGCGGCGGCACGGTCGGCTTGAATGAATGGCACCACGTGGCCGTCGTCCGCGATGGCGCCGGCAACTGGACCACCTACATAGACGGCGTGTCGCGCGGCAGCGGCGCGAGCGCCGCCGACCTGAACAAGATGAACCCCGGCACGCCCATCTGGCTCGGCGCGGGCAACAACGGTGGTAGCCCCATCACACCGTTGGGCGGCTCGATGGACGAGGTGTACATCTTCCGCCGCGCGCTCACGCCGGAAGAGATCACCGCGCTCTATGGCAAGCCCGTCTTGCGCCTGCAAATGGAAACCTCTTCGGGCATTAGAGCCGACTCGTCTGGCTCTCGCAACAACGCACAGTGCCCGCCGACTACTTGCCCATCTCTTGTGTCCGGGATTTCGGGCAATGCGGCCCAGTTCAACGGGTCCGATTATCTGGTCGTCCCCTCCAGCCCCAGCCTGAACCTGAGCAACGGCAAGTTCACCATCGCGGCGTGGGTCTATCCCCAGACCACGGGCAATGGCCTGTACGACAATCACCCGCAAGGCATCTGGGGGCGGTACCCCGGATACTCGGATCCCGCTTATGGTGGTAACCCATCTTCCGCCACTCCTACGCTGTGGAGAATCGGCGATGACCTCCGCTTTGGTTTTGGCAACGGCAGCCAGTGGCAAAGGTGCGACGTTCCGAACGTGCTGGCACTCAACGCCTGGAACCACGTCGTGGTCACCTACAACGGCAGTCGGGCGGACATCTACGTGAACGGTGCGCTCAGGGGGAACTGCGGCATGAGCGGCACGCCGCGCATTGACAGGGTGTTCGACGTGGGCCGCGCCACCAGCGAGGGCCTGGTGTATCTGAAAGAGTTCGTCTGCCAGGACGAGGGCGATGGCCCCGGCCGTGCCGAGATTTGCATGGCCTGGAATGAGGTGGAGGTGGTGAACCAGGGCGAGGTAGACGACAACAAAGGCAAAGGTATCACATACCCCATTAACAGAGCACTGAGCTTTGATGGAGTCGGCACGCTGCGCATGTGGGAGGATGATGGCGGCACCCGTTGCGGTGGAAAGAAGGATGCTGACGATGACGAGTTGGATGGTGGGGGCTGGCGATTTGACTTTACGACGCCCACCCAAGGGGAATTCGAAAAGAACTATCAAGGTGACGGCCATGGCGTTGTCCGATTTGGCCAATCTGGTGTTTGGTGGGGCATCTACAACCCCTCCATCCCCTTGCGCGGCCGGATGGACGAACTGGTCATCTACAGGCGCCCGCTGGCCGCCGACGAGATCAACGAACTGTACCTTTCGACCTTTGCCGCGCTGCACCTGCCGCTGGACGACGCGCCCGGCAGCAACAGCCTGGAAAACGCGGTGGACCTGAGCCGGCAGAGCAACGCCTACTGTTCCGGCGCCGCTTGCCCCACCACCGGCGTCAGCGGGCGCATGAACCAGGCCGCGCTATTTGACGGCGTGGACGACGCGCTCCAAACGCACCTCAGGCTGGACCAATCGAGCGGCTCCAGGGGCGCCACGCTGATGGCCTGGGTCTATCCCACCAGCAACAGCAGCGGGCTGCACCAGGTGCTCAGCAGCGACAACGGCGGCTACGATTGGTCGCTCTTGCGCAATGGCAATGTTTGGGCTGTGTTCAACGGTACAAATCTCGTCAACACCACCGCGAGTGTGGACGTGAACCGCTGGCAGCACATTGCGGTGGTCTTCTTGCCTGGTTTGGGCGTGTTCTTCTACAAGAACGGGGTTCTCATCGGCAATCTGGGCACTATGAGTTACGATAGTAGCGCCAGCCCCATTGTGGTGGGCCGCAACCCCAGAGGCGGCGAGTACTTTGACGGCCGCATAGATGACGTGCGCATCTTTAGCACCGCCTTGAGCGATGCCGATGTTCAGCGGATGTACAGGGCCGCGCCCGTCTTCCAGATGCACCTGGACGACCCACTCAACGCCACCACTTTCACCGACGACGCCAACGGCAACCACGGCGCCTGCAGCGGCGCCGCCTGCCCCACCGTCGGCGAGGCCATCCGCGGCCAGATCGGCACCGCCGCCGAGTTCGACGGCGTGAACGATTCCATCACCGTGGCCGACAACAATCTCTTGGACCTGCCCCGGTTCACCGTCGGCGCGTGGGTCAGGCCCACCGCCATCAGGAGTGGCGGGCAGACGCTGCTGGACAAGGACACCAACTATCGCCTCCTCATCAGCCCGCGCGGTATGACGGCGACGCTGTCCTTCCAGGCCCCCTGCGGCACATGGCGAACCATCGCCAGCACAGCGCCCCTGATGCAGAACCTGTGGAACCACGTCATGGCGACCTACGACGGGACGACGGCCCGCCTGTACGTCAACGGCTACGAGCAAGGCCGTCTGGCCGTCAGCGGTTCGGCGTGCACGAACGCGCAACCGCTGCGCCTGGGCAGCGGCTTTGCCGGCCGCCTGGACGAGGTGACACTCTACGATCACGCCCTCTCCCCCTTTGAAGTGCGCGATATTTTCCTCTACCAGGGCAGGTGGGTAGAGTCCCGCTACAGCCACAACATTCTGGTGGACAACGACGTGCCCTTCTCTGTCCTGCGCTCCTACACCACGACGTTCCCCTACATGACGAACCGGGACGTTGTGATGCACGTGGAGGCGCACGACCGCACCTCGGCCGTGGCGCGGGTGGAGTTGGGCGTTTGGAAAGACGGCCAGCCCGGTTATACGTGGACGACGGCGCCGCCCTGCCTGGACGCCGCGGGCGACACCGCCTTTTGCCCCACCTTTACGCCTTCCGGCGAGGGGCGCTACCTGCTTCGGACCCGCGCCACCGACGTCGTCTCGCACACCGAAACGCCCACGGTCACCTATCCCCTCTACGTGGACACCACGCCGCCGCAGGTCGGGTTTGACAGCCTGGAGGCTCAAGATTATATGTCCGCCACGCTGCACCCCACCCAGCGCGACGTTTGGGTCATTCACCTGAGCGGGACGATCAGCGATCCGCCGCTCCCCGGCGGCTATCCGGGCAGCGGCGTGCAGACCGATACCGTGCGCGTGTCGCTTTCCAGGATCACCCGCTGGGCCGGGCCGGATTCCACCACCGCACCGGTGCGCCCGGGCGACCAACTGGCGAGCGTGAGCGGCAACACGTGGACGATAGACTATCCGATCTGGGATCCGCAGCCCAGCGGCCTCTATAGCATCACCATCCAGGCCGCCGACCGGGCCGGCAACCAGCGCGCCACGCGGTGGGAGTACAACTATGGCGGGAATCCTCCGGTCATCGTCCCGCGCACTTTTAGCGTGGATGCCACTCCGCCCGCCACGAACCTGCACATAGACGTGCCCGCAGTGCTGACCGAAACGGCCCGGCTGCGCGGCAATGCGACGGACGATCCGGTCCCGGTCCTCGTCACGTACACCGTCGGCAGCGACAGCGGCGAGACCGGCGTATTCATCTACTGCGGCGCCGATGACTGGATAACCCTGCACCACGCAGCGGTGTACACGCAGCCGGCCAGCGCCGAGTGGAGCGGCCTGGCTTCGCGGAACGACTATTGTTGGGTGGACATTGACAATACCATTGGCTTCAATGTGGTCACCGGCACGGCACGTGTGTGCGGCGAAGCGGTGGCGAGTTGGACACCCAGCGCCGGCGACTATGCGCAGATCCAGTTCAATGTCCGCTCGGATGCCTGTGGGCCGTACTATCACTATGCCGGCGTGTGCCAGGTGCAGACGGAATTCGTCCCCAACGCGCCCGGCTCGACCTACACCAACGAACGTCCGCCGGCCGGCACGGCGCTCTATGTGCCGTTTGAAGACCAGCCCGATGTCAACGGCACGCTGCGCTTCCGGGACGTCGGCCCACAGCGATTGGTGGGCAGTTGCCAGGGCGCCAACTGCCCGTTTGTCGGAGCAACGGGTCGCGCGGGCAACGCGGCACACTTTGACGGCCAGGACGATTCGGTGCGCTTTGACAACGTGGGCGCGTTCACGATGACGACCGTCTCGGCCTGGGTGCAGCCCACGGGCGCGACGAATGGGTTCGCAACCATCGTTTCGCACAACGAAGGCTCGGGCTGTGGCGCGCTGCTCTTGCTCAATAACAACAAACCGCTTTTCGCCGTCGGCTGGTCATCCGTCCAGGATCCCCAGCCGCTTCCGCTCAACGCCTGGGTGCACCTGGTCGGCACGTACGACGGAACGACCATCCGCCTCTATCGCAATGGGCAGGAGGTGGCCAACGCCGCCGCCGGCGGGATACCGCCGTGCGCGTCTGTCACGACTATTGGCAGCGACGCATCGCAGACCGGGTCCTTTTTCCCCGGCCTGATGGATGAGGTGCTCATCCTGGACCACGCCCTCTCGGTGCCCGAGGTCAGGGCGCTCTACCTGGGCAGCGGGCCGGTGCTGGCGCTGCCGTTCGACCAGGAGTGGGTGGTGACGGGCACAGTGCTCGCCGATACATCCGGCTGGGATCAGCAGGCCGCGCTGGTCGCCGGCCCGGGCGATGTGGTCAACAAAGCCGTGCCCGGCGCGGTCGGCCCGTACGCATTGCGTTTTGATGGCATAGACGACTATATCAGCGTGCCCGATAGCCCAAGCCTGAACCCGCCTTATCTCACCATCGCCGCCTGGGTCAAGGCCGATAACTTTGCCGAGGACGGCGCCCCTGTGGCGGCCAAAGGCACCGGCGCCGGCGGCGAGGTCTGGGCGCTGGACTTTGACGTTGGCGGTGTGCCCCGCATCTACTTTTTCAAGGCTGGCGACGTGGTCAGCACAGCGTGTTGGGCCAACGCCCCGCTCACTCCCGGCCGATGGTATCACGTAGCCGGCACCTACGACGGCGCGACCGAGCGAATCTATATTAACGGTGTGCTGAACAACTCCTGCCCCGCCGCGCGCGGGCCGCTGGATGCCAATACCCACATCGTCTCCATCGGCTCGCGGCAATTGGGCAGCGGCGCGTACGACCTGAACTTTGCCGGTGAGATGGACGACGTGCGCATCTACCCGCGCGCGCTATCGGCGCTGGAAATCCAGGCGCTGGCCGCCAGCGGCTGGCAGGAAGCCAGCCTGGACGTCACGGGAGGCCGCCTGGCGATTTGGGAAACACAGCCTCCGCTCGGCCTGGAAGGCTCTTATCGCTTTGACGTGCGCGGGCAGGATTGTTATGGCCTGGTGGACACTTCTGTGCGCAGCCAGGGTGTCTGGGGCGGCGAGGTGGATACACTTGCCCCGCGCGTCACGATCACGCGCACGACGGTCAATGGCAAACTGCGCTACACCGCCACCGCCGAGGACTATAACCTGCTCACCGAGGGCTTTTCCTCGCCGTGTGGCGTGGGCGTGGTCACGACGCGCGAGCCGTTCGAGTCGCCCTGGTACGTGGCGCTTACCGGCCAAACGCAGAACGGCAACGAGCGGCTCTTCCGCCTGACGGCCACCTGCGACCTGGCGATGGCCCCATCGCTGACCGAAGCCGGGGCGCACAACACGCCCGGACTGGCGCAGGGCGTCGCCCTGGCAGGCAACCTCGCCTACGTGGCCGACGGGCACGGCGGCCTGCGCGTGGTGGACATCTCCGACCCGCAGCAGCCGCGCCTGGTGGGCGTCTATCCGCTCTCCGGGCTGGCGCAGGCGCTGGATGTGGCCGTCTCCGGGAATTACGCCTACCTGGTGGTGGATGACCCGGCCGGCGACCGGCTGGTGGTGCTCGATGTGTCCAACCCGACGCAGCCCCAATACGCCGGCGCCTACTCCGCCGTCGGGACGGAACTGGCGCACGGCATCGCCATCGGCAGCGCTACCGGTTACGTGCACGTGCCGGCCAGCGTTTCCGGCGCGTGGGGCGTGCTGGTGCTCACCGCGGCCCCCACGCCGTCGTTCGTGGTGCATCTCCCGACGGCGGGCCAGCCGCGCGGCATCGCCGCGGTGGGCAGCCTGCTCTATGTGACCGAAGACAGCGGCCCCGCGTTGCGCATCCTGCAGATGCCTGCGGGAACCGAGTTGGGCGCCTATACGCTTCCGGTGCCGGGCTGGGACGTCGCCGTCTCCAGCGACTATGCTTACGTGGCCGACGACGTGGCTGGCCTGCAAATCATCAACGTCTCCAATCCGGCCACGCCGACGCTGGCGGCCTCCTTTGATACGCCGGGGCTGGCGCGCGGCGTCGTCATTTCCGGGACGCACGCGCTGGTGGCCGATGGCGTGCGCGGTCTGCAAATGATAAACGTTGCGCTCCCCTCACTCCCGCAGTCGGTCGGCGCGATGGATACGCCGGGGCACGCGGTGGACCTGGCGGAGGCCGGTGGCTATGCTTACGTGGCCGATGAGAGCACGGGCTTGCGCGTCGTTCTGTTGCAGCCCGCCCCGGCCGAGCGTGTGACGGCGTGCGACTCGGTTGGTCATTGTGTCGTTGAACCGCTCACGTTACCCGCCCCCTCGGAGGGCGCGCAGGTCTCCATCCTGAACGTCCCGCCGGTACTGGATAGCACCGGTCCCTTTGCCATCCTGGGCAAGGCGGCGGCGTTCGGCTCCTACCTGCAAGCCTTGACGGTCACGGTAGACGGCGGAGTATGGTACACCGCCAACTGGCCCAACGGAACGCTCACCCAGACCATCTGGACCACGCCGGCCTGGACGCCGACCGAAGGGCCGCACCAGGTGCAGGCGACGGTGACAACGTGGGGTGGGGCGGTGGCCGTAGACGTGGCCGACATCGTCGTGGATACGCTTCCGCCGGCCGTCGGCATCGTCCCGACCGTGCTGACGACCACGCAATATCATCCGCCGCTGTTTGACGTGACCGGTTGGGTCACCGATGTGGCGACCAGCCTGCCGGACGTCGTCTGGCGCGTCGGGAGCGGCGACTGGCAGCCGAGCGGCGTGACGAACAACACGTGGGCCGGCGGCTGGTATCTGACCGGCACGCCCGATGGGATCACCTACACCGTCTCGGCGCTGGCGACCGACGTGGCCGGGCACACGGCTCTGGTCACCGAGACCGTCGTGGTGGACATTACGCCGCCCCAGCCCGTGACGCTCACGCTGCATAGCAGCGCCGGCGTCATTTCCCCAGGCGAAACGGTGCGCGAACCGTCGCCTACCATCACCCTCACCTGGACGGCCGCCAGCGATGGCAGCGGCATAGGCGGCTATCAGGTCCGCTGGACATCTCAGGCGACGACGACGCTGAGCATGACCACGACCGCCTACAGCCCGGCCGCGCGCAGCGACGCGTACACGGCGGGCGAAGGGCAAAAGGTCTGGGCGCACCTCACCAGCCTGGACATCTATGGCAACCCGCGCGACCAGAGTATCGGCCCGGTCTACGCCGACAGCCCCTTCACGCCTGACTATTTGGACTTGCTCAATCCCGCAAATCCGCAAAGCGTGTATCGCGGCTGGATGGACAGCGGCTGCAGCCAGGTCGGCGTGGACCGGCGGGTCAGCCGCAATGCGCCGCCCAGGGCCGCGCTGAGCGCCGAGCAGAAATTCTACGTCACCTGGAACTCGGAGGCGCTGCGCCTGGCCTGGAGCGGCGCCAACTGGAACGACGACGGCGACCTGTTCATCTATCTGGACACGCAACCCGGCGGCGCGACAGTGGCCTACAACCCCTACTACGGCGCCCCGGCGACCGTCATCCACCTGCCGGGCGTCACGCCGACGACGACCGTCGGCGCGATGGCCGCCGACTATCTGGTGTGGGTCCAGGACGAGCAGACGGCCGGTCTCCTACGCTGGACGGGAAGCGATTGGACGCTCGCAAGAGACCTGGCGCAAGACGCTCTGTACCAGTTCATCGCGGCGCTCGACAGCGGGCAGACGGATGTGTATCTGCCGTTCAGCCTGCTGGGCATCGGCGACCCGGCGACAACGGCGCTGGACGTGGTCGCGCTGGCGAGCGAAGAGGGCGCTCTGAACCTCTGGGCGGCGATGCCCAATGGGAATCCGCTCAACAGCCCGCGCGTGGCCGGGGCAATCAGCAGCGACGCGCCGGCGTTCGCGCTCTCCTACCGCTATCACTGGGCGAGCCTCGGCGCGGGCATCTGCCCGAACGGGAGCCTGACGCCCGCCGCGCCGCAATACACCGATAGCGACCTGCACGCGACGCTCCTGGTAGAACCGGCCGGCGCGCTGCGGGGGATGGACGCCGCGCAGCGCTGGCAGTGGCAATCGCTGGGCAGCGACCCGACGGATGTCAACGGACTGCTGGGCCTGGCCGAGTCCGGCGCACTGCTGGGCGATGGGGTAGTGGTCACCTTTACCCTGCGCGTGGAGAACTGGGGCACATACACGGCGACCGGCGCGCTGGGGGACATTTCGTCCTACCACGCGCTGCGGCTGCCGACCGGGATGCACCAGGTGCTGAACCTGGGCGACATCCGGCCCGGCGCACAGGTCAGCGGAACGTTCACCGGCATCGTTGACCGGGCGACGGCCGCGGCAGCCTATGCCGCTTGCACGGCAAGCCGGCCGGACTATGCCTGTATGACATACCTGCGCCAGGCGACGCTGGAGGCGTGCCTGTACGACGACGCGCACCCTCTTGCCGTCCCGCCGCTTGAGCAACTCTGGAGCCGCCATCGGGCCGACACAGAGCCGCCCGAGTTCGTGGGCCTGCAGCAGCCCGAATACGTCATCGCGGCGCGGAACAACATCCTCGCCGGTTACGCCTACGACGCCTCGCCCGTGCCGACGCTCACGCTGACCATCGTCGGCCCGTCTGGTTCTGCACAACAGACCTGCCCGGACGCCACGCCGACCGACGGACAGTGGACCTGCGCGTGGGACGCGGGCGGTGTGCCGGATGGCGAAACGTATAACGTCAGCGTGCAGGCGACGGACCTGTTTGGACAGGCCAGCGCGTGGAGCAAGGCCCGCACGTATGTGATTGATGCCCGCCCGCCTACCGTCACGCTGGACCTGGCGGCCAGCCACCTGGACGTGAGCAACGTCATCGGGAGCAGCGACTATCCGCTGTACGGCCAACTGACCGACAACCGCGGGCTGGGCAGCCTGGACGTGTGCGTGGACGGCCGCTGCACCCCGGCGCAGGTGTGGCTGACCGGCGGCGATACGGCGCACCTGTACGACGACGAGCCGGCCGCGCCCGTCGCCATCGGCGCAAGCACCCCGTGCGCCAATCCCATCGCCCGCACCTTCGTCGTGACGGACGCTTTTGTGGTCGGCGACGTGAGCGTGGGGCTGGACATTGAGCATCTGCGCCGCGACGACGTGCAGGCCGAGTTGGTCTCGCCCGCCGGCACGCGCGTGCGGCTGCTCTACCACAGCGGCGTCGTGGGCACGGCGTGGGCCAACTATGATGTCGCGTTGAGCGACCCGGCCGAGACGGATTATGCCGCCGGCAGCGGCGATGACCCGGCGGCGGCCTACTACGACCGCGCGGCGCGGCCCAATAAACCGCTGCAAGCCTTTTACGGCGAGGACTCGGCGGGGACCTGGACGCTCTCCATCTGCGACCTGATTCCGTCCAGCGCGGACGGCCTGTATCATCGCGCCCGGCTGACGCTTCAGCCGCGCGACACGGCGGCCCGCTCCGGCGACTGGACGTTCATGGTGCGCAACGAGCAGCCAATGGACTGGGTCACACAGACGGTCGCGCTCTATGGAGAGGACGCAGTCGGCAACCGGATGAGCGACCCGTTGACCTTTGACGTCATCGTGGACAACGTGCCGCCGGTCATCACGACGACCCAGTTGGCGCGTTCGCTGGGGCTGACGCTGACCGTGGCGGCGCTGGCGGGGACCGTCAGCGACGGCGGTGGGGTAGCGGGTGTGTTTGTCACGGTCTGGGCGCCGGAGGGTGTCTATCAAGACGCCGCCGTGTTGAACGGCAACTCGTGGCGCTATGACCTGCGTCCGATCTCTATCGGGATGCATCGTCTGCAAATCACAGCGGTCGATCGGGCGGGCAACGTCGCCACGACCGAGGTTTTTGAGATAGAGATTCGGCCCATCACCCACACCTACCTGCCGCTGGTGATGCAGCGGTACAGCAGCGGCCCCGACCTGGTCGTGAAGAGCATCATCGCCACTCCCAACAACGTCCAGGTGGTGATCTGGAACCGGGGCAACGCCCCCGTCCAGAACGAGTTCTGGGTGGATGTGTACATCGCGCCGCGCACGGTGCCGACGGGGGTCAACCAGCCCTGGGATCAACTGGGCAGCCAGGGACTGGCGTGGGGCGTGACGTCTGTTGCACTGCCGGCCCTCGCGCCAGGCGGAACGCTGACGCTCACGGTGGGCGACGCCTACTACTGGCCGAGCCACAGCCGGGTCTCGTGGCCGCTGGCGGTGGGCACGCCCATCTATGTCCAGGTGGACTCGTACAATCCGGCCACGACCTATGGCGCGGTGCTGGAAATTCACGAGATGATCGGGGAGGACTATGACAACGTCGAGGATGGGGAAGTGGTGACGGCTGTTGGCGGCGCCGCAGAGGCTTTGCCCCTGTCTTTGAACAGTCGCCCATCGCAACCCGGCAATCTGCCGCGCCGGCTGCAGAACGAGCCTCCGACTTGGCGGTGAAGCAGGTAGTACGTCACACGTGAAATTCTTGCACAATAAGCAAGGTTTTTACCACAAAGACACTACGGCTACACTATTGATTTTCGCGTTGACAATGGGACATCCTGCCCCAGACTCAAGCGCGTTTTTGGGGTCAGATGTTCCTTTATCTGCCTGAACATCAATAGTTCTTGGTACAAAACGCAAGCCCTTGCCCGGCCTCGCCGATG
>FWPU01007562.1_pt1 | contig 19875 bp, 14 predicted proteins | sample 2228361 | NCBI WGS metagenome assembly FWPU01 (sample SAMEA103939777, study PRJEB20133) | metagenome
GCTGACTTCGTCGGACGCGAGATCGTGTCCACCGTCGTGCCGCCCGTGGCCGCCAGCTACCCCACCAGCCAGTGGCAGCCGGGCCATGTGCTCAAAGGCCAGCACGGCCTGCGTGTGCCTGCCACCGCATCACCTGGCCGATACACCTGGTGCCTGCGCCTGGAAGATAAAGATGGAGAGGCCCTTCCAGCCCGCCGAGGATGGTGGCCTTTCGCCACGAAGGAGATCTGTCTGGGCGCAGTGATGGTAGAGGCCCCGCCCCTGGCCCCCACACCGGGGGTCATCCCCCGGCCCCTCGCGGTGACCTTCGGTGACGCGATCCAGCTCCTGGGATACGACTTGGCTGAGACCACCCTCCAACCTGGTGATAGGTTCTCGGTGACCCTGTTCTGGCAGGGGGAGGCGCCCATCGCAGCCAGCTACAAGGTCACGGTGCAGCTTCTCTCGCCGGAGGGGAGAATCGTCGCCCAGGACGACAGCGTGCCGGCCGGGTGGACCCGACCCACCAGCGGGTGGCGGCCCGGGGAAGTCATCACCGACGAGCATACGCTGACGGTGGATTCGCAGGCTGCTCCTGGCCGCTACGCCCTTATCGTGGCCCTGTACGCCGAGCCGACCGGACAGCGCTTGCTGGTCACGAGCAGTGACCAGCCGGCGGACCACGTCCGGCTGATGGAACTGCTCATCGAGGGCAGCGGGCCATGAGTCCTCCCCGTGCACCCACGGGAACCCGGGGGCCAGGCTGGCTATCTGTCCTCCTGGGACCAGACGGACAGGCCTTGGCGATCATAGGCCTGGTGTGGTTGGCCTTCTTTGGCCGGCTCTTCGTCCCCATTCCCGGGCTGCGGGCCAGCTTTCCGCCGGGCGATTTCGTGGACCAGTTCTACGCCTTCGCCGTCCACGAGACCCGTGAACTTCAGGCCGGACGCCTGCCCCTGTGGGGACCCTACGCCTACGCCGGTCACCCCTTCCTGGCCGACGTCCAGTCGGCAGTATTTTACCCGGTGAGCTTGGTCTTCACCTTGATAGCAGCGTTCGCCTTCGGGCGCTATCCCCTCACCTGGCTGACCCTGGAGGCGACGCTGCACTTCTTGCTGGCCGGCGCCTTCACCTACGCCCTGGGCTGGCGCCTGTTCCGCCACCGGGGTGCGGCGCTGGTGACTGCCCTCACCTTCACCTACGGCGGCTACCTGACCGGCTATCCACCGCTGCAACTGGCCGTGCTGGAGACCGACGTTTGGTTGCCGCTGCTGCTGCTCTTCCTCGACAAGGCCATCCACGATGACGGGCGCCGGCTGCGCTGGGCGGTGGCCGCCGGGCTGACCTGGGGGGTGGCCATCCTGGCCGGCCACCCCCAGTCCGCCGTGTACCTGAGCTATGTAGCCCTGGCCTTCGCCTTGATCAGATTGTGGATTTCGGATTTCGGATTTCGGATTGCCGTATTTGGGACTCCTCCAATAAGCAATACGCCATACGCCCCACGCCAACGCGGAGTCCTGTCCTTGGCAGTGGTGCCTCTCATCGCCTTAGGCCTCTCGGCCGCTCAGTGGCTGCCGAGCCTGGAGTACACCCGCCTCTCGGTGCGCACCGCCATGACCTACAAGGAGCTGGCCGGCGGCTTCCCCTATAGCGACCTGGTGCAGTTCATCGTGCCCGCGGTGGTGAGCCTTTGGTCGCCGCTGTACATAGGCATCCTCCCGCTGATCCTGGCAGGGCTCGCCCTCGCCCGGCGGCCTCATCGGCTGGCCTGGTTCTGGGGCGCGCTGGCCGGGGTGGCGCTGCTTCTCTCCCTGGGCGATGGGACTCCCGTGTATCGCCTGTTCTACCTGGTGGTGCCCGGCTTTAACCTCTTCCGTTCCCAGGAGCGGGCGGCCTACGTGGTCAGCTTCGCCCTGACGATGCTGGCCGGCTATGGGTGGCTGGCGATTGAGGGGCGCCGACCTCCTCCCCAACCCCCTCCGGCTTCGCGAAGGACAGGATCCCCCTACGAGGGGGAGGGGATACGGCCTGCGATTAGGGGTCTGCGGCCGGTTTGGTTGGTATGGGCAGGTGCCCTTCTCCTGGCGGGCTTGGCGGTGGTTCTGTGGCTTCGCAACGCTGGCAGCCCCTGGGTCCCCCGGCTGGCGATGGCGGCCCTGTTCGCGGCGCTGGCCGGGCTGTGGCTGTGGCGGGCGCCGAGCTGGTCGCCGAAGCGCCGCCTGGCGGCTGCCGTGCTGCTCATCGCCGCTGACCTCTTCGTCGCCAACGCCCACGTCAACTTGGTCCGGCCCTTCACGCTGAACGAGGTGTACCGGGCCGCCATCGTTGAGCCGATGCTCCAGGACCGGTCGTTTTTCCGCGCCCGCAACGAGTGGCGGCTGCCCAACAACTACGGGTTCCTGTACCAGATTGAGGAGACCTGGGGCGCCAGCCCCCTGAGGCTGAAGAGCTACGATGAGCTGTGGGAGGCGCTGCCAGAGGAGCGCCGTTGGCAGCTTTTGGGGGTGAAGTACATCATAACCTGGCATGGGGAGGTGCCGGGGCAGGGGACGACCGTCTTGGTCCAGGTGCCCAAGGGCGAGGAGACCACTTACCTGCATCGGCTGAGCGATCCGCCGCCGTTAGCCTGGCTGGTACGGCAGGTGGAGGTGCTGCCGGAGGCCGATGCGCGTCTGGCTCGGCTGGCGGACCCGGCCTTCGACCCACGCCGGGTGGCGGTGCTGGAGGAGGCGCCGCCGCTGGCGCTCGCCGGCGAGGCGCCCCCCTCTGACAAGGTTCGCATGGTGGAGCGGGTGCCGGGCCGGATGGTCCTGGAGGTGGAGGTGGCCACCGATGGGCTGTTGGTCCTGTCAGAGATCTGGTACCCTGGCTGGCGGGTCAGGATTGACGGCATGCCGGCGACCCTGCTGCGAGCAGATCACGCCCTGATGGCGGTGCCGGTGCCGGCGGGGCACCACCGGGTGGAGCTGCACTTCGACCCAATGAGCGTCAAATTGGGGGTGGCGGTCACCGGCTTGACGCTGCTGGTGGCCGGTGCTTTGTTGGTGGTGAGCACTCGGCCGGGTGTCGCGTGAAGGGCACCCCCACTGATCTTGTCAGAATGCTGGAGCTGTGGTAACATTCTGAGTGATTGAAATGGTCAGGCTCAGATCCGCAAGAGTTACGTCCAATCTGAAAACTGTCATTCTCTTGCTTGTTGCCATCGCTACGAGCACTACGGGCGAGTTGCTCTTGAAGCACGGGATCAACATGGTGGGGGCGCTGCACCTGAACCCCGAGTTGTTCATCCCAAGCCCGGCGAAAGCCTTCACGAATCCCTTCGTGCTGGCCGGATTCGCCCTTATCTTCGGTGGCTCCATCTTCTGGCTGGCAGCCATCTCCCGGGTAGACCTGAGTTGGGCTTACCCCATGCTGAGCCTGGGCTACATCATCGTGGTCGCCGAGCCCTGGATCCTGCTCAACGAGCCGGTCACCCCACTGCGCTTTATCGGGGTGCTGGTCATCTGCCTGGGCGTGTTCCTCCTTTCGCGGAGTTGAAGCGCTAACATGAGCCAGCTTGTCAGCAGGTGGGGAATCTCCTTCGATAGGCGGTTGCTGGCCGTCTGCCTGGTGGTCGGGGTGGCCAGCGGGGCCCTCATCGCCTTCGCCAAGCCGCTGTACGTGCTGGCCGGGGTGGTGGGGCTCATCGCTGCCGGCCTGGTGCTCGCCAGCACCCAGTGGGGTCTCTATGCTGTCATCGGGGTCACCACCCTGCTGCCCTTCGCCGCCATCCCGCTGGGCATCGGCTTCAACCCCACCTTCCTTAACCTGGCGCTGTTGGGGCTTTACTTCGTGTGGATTGTCCGCGTGATGACTCGCACCCAGGAGCGCCTGGTGGGCACCAAGTTGGCGCTGCCCGTTATGGCCTTCATGCTCCTGGCCGTGTTCGCCTTCATCGCCGGCCTGTCTCACGCCAGCCTCACCAAGGACATCCTGCGGCACTTCGTCGAGTTGCTGCTGGCCATCGGTGTTTTCTTCGTGGTGGTGAACGTGATCGAGGAGCAGGCACAGCTCGAAGGCGCAGCCCGGATGCTGATGCTGTGCGGGTTCGCGGCCGCGGCCATCGGGGTGTTCCTGTGGGCGCTGCCGGATGACACGGCCCTCCGGTTACTGCGCCCCCTGGCCCGGCTCAACTACGTGGTCAAGCTCCGCTACATCGAGGACAATCCCAGCCTCCCAGAGCGGGCCATCGGCACCTCCAGCGACCCCAACGTTTTCGGTGGCCTGATGATCATCGTCACGGCGCTGACCGCGACCCAGCTTTTCACCCAGCGCCCCCTCCTGCCTAGGCCCCTCGTCTGGCTAATGGCCGGCACGATGGTTGCGTGCCTGGTATTCACCTTCTCCCGGGGGGCCATGCTGGGCCTGGTGGCAGCGCTGATCCTCATCGCCTTCTTGCGCTACCGCCGACTCCTCTGGTGGGTTGCCCTGGGCGCGGTGATCATCCTCCTGCTGCCACAGACCCAGAGCTACGTGGCTCACTTCATCGAGGGCCTGCGCGGGCAGGACCTGGCCACCAAGATGCGCTTCGGCGAGTACAAGGATGCCCTCATCCTCATCAGCCGCTACCCGTGGTTCGGGGTGGGGTTCGCTGCGCCTCCGGACATTGACCTGTACATCGGCGTGTCCAGCTTCTACCTGCTGCTCGCGGAGCAGATGGGGCTCATCGGGCTGGGGGTCTTCCTGGGCGTCATGGGGGTCTTCTTCGCCACCGTGATAGATGCCTATCGCCGCACGACTGAGGAGCAGCTGGCTGCCATCCTCCTGGGCTCAACCGCCGCCCTGGTAGGTGCCTTGGTCGGCGGGGTGTTTGATCATTACTTCATGAACATGGACTTCCCCCATGCGGTGACCCTGTTCTGGATGTACATGGGTCTGGCGTTGACCGCCGCTCGACTTGGTAGAATGGCCGCAGAGGTCCCGAGGGAACCGGTCGCATCCTGATGCATTCCTCCGCCCCCGCCGCAGTCAACGCTGCGGACCACTCCGGTCTCCCTCGCATCCTGGCCATGGCCTTCCTTGGGCGCACGAGCCTCAACATCGCCACCCGCATGGCGTACCCCTTCCTGCCCACCATCAGCCGGGGGCTGGGCGTGCCCCTGGCGACGGCCACCTTTCTGGTGACCGCACGGTCGGCCCTGGGTCTCATCGGCCCCCTCTTCGGCCCTCTGTCTGACCGCTACGGCCGGCGCGCCCTGATGCTCGCCGGCCTGCTCCTCCTGGCCATCGGTGGGGTGATTTGCTTCCGCTTCCCGGTGTACCTGGCCTTCCTGGTCGGCTTCGCCCTCATGGGGCTGGGGAAGATCGTCTTTGACCCCAGTATGCAGGCTTATTTTAGCGACCGTGTGGACTACGCCCGGCGTGGCCGGGTGCTGGGCGTCACCGAGCTGACCTGGGCGACAGCCAACCTGGTGGGGATGCCGTTGGTGGGTTTGCTCATCGAGAGAGCCGGATGGCGGGCGCCCTTTCTGGCGCTGGCCGGGCTGGGATTGGTCTCCACAGTGGCCGTGTGGTGGGGCATGCCCGCCGGCCAGAGGCGAGGTCACGATAATCCGGGAGTCCTCGCCGCCACCCGTGCGACGCTCATAGGAGAGGGCGGGGTGCTAGCAGCGCTGGCTTTCAGCGTGCTGTTCATGGCAGCCAACGAAAACCTCTTCATCGCCTACGGGGGGTGGATGGAAGAAGCTTTCGGATTGGGGGCAGCCAGCCTGGGCGCCGTGGCCTCCGTCATCGGGGTGGCGGAGTTGGTTGGCGAGTTCCTGACCACCCTGGTCGTGGACGCCCTGGGAAAGAAGCGGGCGGTGGTCGGCGGGGCGCTGCTGGCCGCCGTGGGCTACATGGTGTTACCCCACCTGAGCGGTGATCTGAGGTGGGCCCTGGCGGGGTTGTTCTTCCTGCTCCTGTGCTTCGAGTTCGCCATCGTGAGCAGCATCCCGCTGATCTCGGAGCTGGCACCCGAGGCGCGGGGCACGGTGATGTCCTGGAACGTGGCGGCACTGTCAGGTGGGCGCATGGTGGGGGCACTGACCGGGGCGGCGGCGTGGTCACTGGGTGGCTTCGCGGCCAACGGGCTGGTCTCCGGGCTCATGACGCTGGCTGCCATCGGACTGTTGATGTGGATGGTGAGCGAGGCACCACAGCGCCGTTGAACCCAGGAGAAGGGTCGCTTCTATCTCTGCGGGGTATGGGAGCCTCCGGCCACGCCCGGAGGCTCCCGGTCCCCGCTATCCGCAATTGAGGTAGAGGGCGGCCGGGGGATGCCGGGCTGGAAGCCGACTACGGCACTCACCGCACCGTCAGCGATTCAGTGGTCTCGGTGTTGGCAGCTGGATTGTACACGTAGCCGTCTTTCACCATGTCCACCACGGTCGAAACGTAGGTGCCACGCTGTGAGGACTGGACGGTGAACTTGGCTTTGCCCTTCTTGTCAGTGTTGGCAGTCTTATGCACGGTGGAGCCATCCGGCAGCCGGGTCTCTACCGTGACCGCTACCCCTTGAACCGCCTTGCCGGCGTCGTCCACCACATACACCTGCGTCTGCACCTGGTACGTGCCCTTGAGAGCCTTGTAGGACATAAGGATGTCTTTGACGCGGATGGTGGGTTCCTTGGACGCCGGGGTCGGTGTGGGCGTAGGTGGTGCCAGCGTCGGCGTCGGAGTTGGCGTTGATGGCTGCGGTGTGGGTGTAGGTGGGTCAGGCGTAGCCGTTGGAGTTGGTGTCGGCGGTTCGGGTGTAGGCGTGGGAGTTGGTGATGGTGGCTGGGATGTTGATGTGGGCGTGGGTGTGGGTGGCTCGGGATCGCCACCGGAACCCTGGTAAGTCACAGCGCGGTAGGCGTTGATGCGCCCGTAGCCGTAGTACGGGTCCCAGCCGGGGTCGCCCAGGTCATCGGCGGTGGCCTCGATGATGCTGCGCAGCTCAGCGTTGCTGCGACCCGGGTTCTGAGCCAGCAGCAAGGCCGCCACCCCGCTGACATGGGGAGCAGCCATGGAGGTGCCGCTCATGTAGCGATAAGTAGAGGAGCCGCTGTCCCAACAGGTGCTGTAGACGCTGGCGCCGGGGGCGCTGACGGAGACGAAGGAGCCGTAGTTGGAGAGGCCCCAGCGGGCATCGTTGTAGTCGGTGGCGGCGACGCCCATGACCACGTCGTAGGCGGCGGGGTAGAAGGGGGTGGAGTTGGCGTTGTTGCCGGCGGCGGCGACGATGAGGGTGCCGTGGCTCCAGGCGTAGTTGACGGCGTCCTGGAGGACGGATGAGGGGGTGGTGCCGCCGAGGCTGAGGTTGATGATGTGGGCGCGGTGGTCGGCGGCGTAGAGGATGCCGTCGGCGACCCAGCTCCAGTAGCCGGAGTTGTAGGCGTTGAGGACCTTGACGGGGAGGATGCGGGTGTTGAAGCCGATGCCGGCGACGCCGATGCCGTTGTTGGTGGCAGCGGCGACGATGCCGGCGACATGGGTGCCGTGGCCGTTGTCGTCGGAGGGGTCGGGGTCGTTGTTGACGAAGTCGTAGCCGGGGAGGAGCTTGGCAGCCAGCTCGGGGTGGTTGGGGTCCACGCCGGAGTCCACGACGGCGACGATGACGGATGAGCTACCCTGGGTGAAGTCCCAGGCGAGGTTGGCCTGGATGATTTGGGGGCCGTACTGTCTGGAGGCGTAGTACGGGTCGTTAGGGTCGAAGGTGGCGTGGACGGCGAAGTCGGGTTCGGCGTAGATGACGTTAGGGTTCTTGGAGAGGGCGGCGACGGTGTCGAGGACGTGGCCCTTGGCTACGCGCAGGACTTTGATGCCTAGAGGTGGGATGTCACGGACCACGGTGGCGGCGTGGGAGGTGACGATTTCGTTGACGAGATAAGGGGACAGGCCGGGTGCGAACTTCACGATGACCCGGTCGGGGGCGAAGGCCGCACTACCTGACCCCTGGGCTGCTACCGGCCGGGGTCCGACAAGGCTCACGACCAGCAAGACCAACATCAGGCTCACCAACCCAAGTCCAACCATCCTCTTCCCCATGGTTCACCTCCTCACTTAGGACAGCCTTTCCAGGCTGTCAGGGCAGGCTGGAAAGCCCGCCCTTCGACAGGTTCCTAGCCTTTTGTGAGTATAGCACTCGGGTCGGTGTCCATGGGTAAACGGGGCGTGAAGCTTACGTGAATCTTCCGTAAAGTCGGGGAGAAGAAAAAAGGCCCGGCAGAGCGCCACGCTCTGCCGGGCCTGGGGCCTGCTGCGGCTACAGCCGCAAGAGGTTACCAGCGCCGTCGGCCCAGGCTGAGACCGCCTATGGCGATCATGGCGATGCCGGCCAGAGCCAACGGCAGGGCCATAGAGGAACGGCTGTCGAGGGTGACTGCATCAAAGTTCGCCAGGGTGACGGCAGTAGGGGTTTGAGGCGTGTTACCGAAGTCATTGCCGCTGGAGCCGCCTGCCGCGCAGAGCAACTGCGTAAACCGCTCGCTCGGCGACGGCGCATTGTAGCCGTTTATCTGATCCTGCGTGATGATATAGTTTCCGGGAGGAAGCGGGCCGAACTGGAAGCTGCCGGTTACCGGCGTGGTCGTGGTGGTGGTGATGGCAACCTGCGGGTCTTCTGCACCCTTGGTACCCACAGGGTCCAGGTCCTCATACAGCCTCACAGTCGCTCCGGCAATCCCTGGGTCTTCAGGTCCCTGACCACCGCCGGTCGGCGTATTGTCCTCGTACACAACACCACTGATCAGGCCACCTTGCGAGCAAATCGGCCTCAAGCCGGCGTCCCAGGTGGTGTCGTTCTCTCCGGACACCAGGGTGGTGACGGCCGTCTTGCCGGTGGTGGTGTCCGCATCGCTGTCGAGGGCGTCATCACCGCCCTGGTCCTGGGGGCTGAAGGCGTAGCCGGCTGGCAGGACGAACTCGACGTAATAGTCGCCTGGGGTCAGGCCGGTGAAGTTGTAAGCGCCACCACCACTGGTGGTCGTGGTGTCCACCAGATTGTTCGAGCTATCGTACAGCTTGACGGTCACTCCGTCCAGGCCCAACTCTCCCGCGTCCTGGACACCATCACCATCGGTGTCCACCCACACGTAGTCGCCAATGCTGGCCGGGAGCGAGCAACCTGAAGTGCAAATCGGAACATCTCTGATGCGGTCCTTGGACGGCGAGTTGTGCGCGCTGGGCACGTAGACCACGATTGGGTTGGTGCCACAGGCACTGACGTCCATACTCATCTCATATACCATGGCCCATTCCCAGCCGTACGTGTTGTTATATGTGGGCCAACCATCGTCAGTTACATCGTTAATGGTGTTTGCGTCGGGTGATTTCCACCTTTCGGCCTTGTACTCCCCTTTCTTGTCGTCCCACACCAGCCGATTCGAATCCCCCAGGGTGACGTCCCAGCTACTGTTGTTTAGGTTGTACTGCAGCGAACTGGCAGATACAAGTCCTGGCGGCGGATTGGCGTTGTTCCCGTCAGGCCCATCGGGGCCGGATAGCCAGTCGCTTTCCCTTGGATCACTATCGCCATCAGAATCGTATACGTAATCTTGCCTCCAGTTCCAGCTCATGCTTCCACACTGAAGGGTGAGCTCAACGTGATCAGATTTGATCAAATTCTCGGCCTGGTGATGAACCCAGTTCGCAGTTCCAACATAGTATCGATCAGGATCGCCTTGCTGCTGTGACCACCCGAAAACGTTATCATTGACGGTTTGGGAAACCACCATAGCCAGATAGAGCGTATCGCCCACCCGCTTGTAGTACAGCTTTCCACGTCCCAGGTCCTCGCCCAGGAAGTTGTAATTGTATTGGTCGCCATCGCCGTAGAAGAGGCCGTTCACAGTAGGCGTTCCACTGCTGGCCATTACCATAGTGGCCATGGTCAGGATAACCAGGGCGCACCCTAATCTAATCCCTACCATCATCGACAAGCTTCCAAGCATTGATCTTGTTTTCATTTGCCCTTATCTCCTTAGGTGGTTTCGCTATTCTTGACTTTCTCTCACCTCATGCTCATTGCTTGTTGCCTATCTCCTCTTTCTGTGTCTGGATCACTTTCCCCTGACTCATGAGGGGAATGGCAATCAAATGTCACCTTCTAAATGTACCGCAAGAAGGTCGCCCACAGGTTACTCCGCGGTTAACATCAAGTTAAAAATCTAGCCGGCTACCCTTTGACGTTTCTTTGACGTTTCCTTGACGCCGTCCTCACGCTCTTTTGACGCCCTCCCGCTACACTGGCGGCAGTAAGCTGGAAAGCTGAAAGTGATGTTCAGTTGGGACAGGGAGGGTCAGCGATGATCGAGGGAAACTGAGAAACCATGGCATGCCGGATCAAGCCGGAATCGGCGGGGCCAAGGCGAGTGAACCCGAAAGAACTTGGTAGGTTGGTTAGGGCTGAAGGCAGGCCCCTCACCTTGGTTGCCCATCTGATCCTGGTCTCACGGCTGACCTTTGGGAAGGAGAAGCCATCATGTCGTTCGCCGAGCAACGGTATGCATCCTTCTTCATCCGGCTGTGGCAAGAGCCCCGTGAGGGGGCAGACCGCACCCCGGTGTGGCGAGGGAGCATCGAACACGTCCAGTCTGGCCGCAAGTGCCACTTCCGCGACATGGAGATCCCCCTCGCCTTCATCGAGGAGGTGATCAAGGCCAGCAAAGTGCCTCTGAAGCGGGAGTACATTGCTTGAGCCAGCCAAAACAGTCACTTTCACAGGAATGTCCACACTCTGTTTTCCACAAGGAGGTCCGGAGATGACGCGCAAAGTTTATCCATTGATCGTAGGGGTTAGCCTGGTCTTTGCCGCTGGCCTGGGCCTCGCCGGGTTGCAGGCGCCGCTGGCCCACGCTGACCCGGGGTTCGGCAGCTTCATCGCCTTGCCCGCCATCAGGCAGGATACCGCAGTCCAGGCGGCCGGCGGTGGCGTCGTGCTCCAGGTGCAGAACCTGGGCATCACCGACACCCAGGCGGCCCTGTTCCTGTGGCCGGCCTACACGGGCTACTGCGAGCCCCAGGCACCCGGCCCTCAGAAGCTGGAATGCTCCGGCATCATCAGACCCGGCTCGGCTTGGGTGTGGACGGGGGAGCAGCTCCCCGCCTGGGCGGCATCCGGCACCGTGATGGCGGTGCCTGTAGGCAGTTGTGACGCGATTACGCCTTCACTGGAGGCCGCTCTGGGGCTAGTATCCTTCTGGCCCGCGGGCTTTGAGGACATCCCAGCTCTTGCCGTGGACGTGACGCGGGTGACCCCCGGCGACGTCTCCCCTGAGGTGCTGGTCACTTCCTCCTACGGAGGCCTGACGGTGGTTGAGCCGACCCTCCCCGACCCGGTACTGGGCGGATTCAGCTACTATGCTCCCACCATCCTGGTGAACTCCCTCGGGTACAACTCGCTGATCTACATCCAGAACCTGGGTGATTCCTGCACCTCGGTGGAGCTGTGGCTGCGGGCTGAGGGCGAGTGCCTGCGCTCGCAAATCTGCGACATCCTGGCGCTGGCACCCGGCGAGACCTACATCCTCGACCCGGCCACCTGCATCGGAGGCCCCTTCCGCGGCTCGGCCTGGATCCGCTCCTCCATGCCCATGGCCATCCTGGTGGAGCAGATAGGGCAAGATACCCTGACGAGCTACTCTGCGGTGGCCAGCCACGTGGTATCCGGCGAGGCCACCGAGCAGAGCGCCTCACAGGTCAACTACGGGCCGTTGATCTTCCGCGAGTACCAGGGCTGGGAGACCGCCATCACGGTGCAGAATCTGAGCGCCATCTACAACGCAGCCGTCAAAGTGTACTTCCTGGATGCCAGCGGCGACATCATCACCACCGTGATGGACTGGATATGCCCTCGGGGATCCCAGACCTTCTACCTGCCGGTCATCAACGGCCTGCCCGGCATGTACGTGGGCTCGGTGCGAGTCGAATCTCAGGCTAGCTTTGCCTATCCCAACCCACCCAACATCACCTCTGTTGCTACCCTGACCAAGTACGAGGGTCCCACTCAAGCGCAGGCCCTGGAGTCCATCAGCTACAACCTGCTTACCGAGCAAGAGGCCTTCGACTGGCAGCTTGGCTGCGACGAGAACAATCCGAACTATCCCGATTGCTATCCGGGCGTGGGCCTGTTGGGCATCCCCTCGCTCATGAAGGACCGGCAGGGCATCTCATCGGAGATTGCCATCCAGAACATCAACCCCAACCCGGGCTTCACCGACTTCGCCATCTTCTTCTACGATCAGCACGGCCTGCTGGACTACGTGTGCCAGAAGCTGAACGAGAAGCAGGTGGAGTACATTGACCTGGACACCTGGGGCTACATCCATCCGGGCTTCCTGGGCTCGGCGGTCATCTCCGCGACCTACACGACGCAGGCTGGCGGGTTTGGTCTGGGTGCGGTGGTGGTGGAGCGGACCGGTCCCCTCCTGGGCGGTGGAGATGTGCCGGGTGACGAGAGCAACGGTCATACAGCCATCCCGTTTGAGGCAGGAGCCTTCCAGTTCCAGGGTCCGACGGAGCCCATCTGCCCGGGCTTTGACTGCGACCCGGTGCTGGTGTGGGGCTACGTGTACGACAGCGTCACCGGTGCCCCGGTCGGTGGTGCCCACGTGGTGTTCCAGCCGGGCGGCTACGAGGCGTGGACGAACAACGAGGGCTACTTCATCATCCCCAACGTGCCGTCGCCCAGGTGGTACACGGTCTACATCTACGCCGACGACTACGCGGTCTACCAGGAGGAGTGGCGGGTCCACTGCAGTGAGGACCTGGATATGGGCACCCTGTACATCCCACGGCTCTTCGACATCTCGGGCTTTGCCCACCAGGGGAGCGCTTGTGATCCAGCGCCTACCGATCCACGGCACGTAGGGCGCACGGTCGAGTTGTGGCAGGACAGCACCTTGCTGAGGAGCACCCAGACGGATACCACGGGCTACTACGAGTTCACCGACGTGCCTGCGGGCACAGGCTACCACCTCAAGATCATCATTGAGAGCGTGAGCTACCAGTCGGCGGAGATCAACCTGAACGGCGACCAGAGCTGGAACTTCAAGGGCGACAACACGTGGTGTCAGTAGTTGCCGACCCGGTAGAGTGTTGGACGCCCGGACAAGTCAAAAGCCACCAGGGGGTAGATCCCCTGGTGGCTTCTTCTTGGCACTGTCCACTTTCCTAGCGCTCTGGCGGACCCGTGCGCGAGTTACCTGCTACGCTGCGCTCCCCTCCAGGCCTAGCTCGCTGGCGATCTCCTGCATCGCCTTGAGGACGATCTCGATATGCTCGTTCAGGTCCACCCCCAGCTCCGCCGCGCCACGCTCGATGTCCTCACGGTTGACGCCGGCGGCGAAGCTGCGGTCCTTCCACTTCTTCCTCACCGACTTGACCTTGACGTCGCGGATGTCCTTCGAAGGCCGCACCAGGGCCACGGCGGTGATGAGCCCTGTGAGCTCATCCACGGCGAAGAGGGCCTTGTCTCGCAAGGTGGTGCGTGGCACGCCGCTGTAGTCGGCGTGGGACAGGACCGAACGCACGAGGTCCTCGGGCCAGCCGCGCTGGCGTAGGATCTTGGCCCCCTCGATGGGATGCTCAGGCGCTCCCGGGTGAATCTCCCAGTCAAAGTCGTGGATCAGCCCCACAATGGCCCACGACTCCTCGTCCTCGCCGAAGCGCCGGGCGTAGGCACGCATCCCGGCCTCCACCGCCAGCATGTGCTTGCGGAGGTTCTCGTTCTTGATGAACTCGGTCACCAGTTCCCAGGCATCCTGCCGCGTCTTCATCGTTTACTCCTCCTTCGGTCTGCATGATGTCACACCTGCAAGCGGCCGCGAGCCCGGCGGCATCGAGCCCTGCAGAGTATCGGGCAGCACAATTTCACAGAAGCTTAACAGAAAATTAACGGCCTGTTTACCCTTGCGAGGGGCATCCGTGGTAAACTATGGCCGAGCATGCAGCGGGTAGCTCGCTGCAGCCCTGCCCGGCAAACTTTGCCAGCGCCTATAGCGGCTCACGGCGTGCGGCGGATGTATCTCTGTCTCTTTGGAGGCAAGCACCGTGCCAGAGAAAATCCTGGTCGTCGCTGCACACTTTCCTTGGCTCAATTCCGTCGGCAAAGTGCTGATCGGAGAGCGGTTCGAGGTTCTGGTGGCCATGACCGCCCAGGAGGCTATGGACCTGGCCGTGCGGCAGGTTCCCGACCTCATCGTCATTGACCCGCAGTTGCCCGACATGGACGGCTTGGAGCTGTGCCAACAGCTCCGCACTCACCCGGTCACCGCCCGGGTCCCGGTCATCATCGTGACCCGGCGTAACGAGATCAGGGATCGGCTGGCGGCCTTCATGGCCGGCGCCGACGATTGCCTCAGCTCCCCCATTGACCTCCGTGAACTCGTGGCCCGGATGCGCGCCATCCTGCGCCGCACCACCCGGCGCCCCCCAGAAGGACGTGGTCGGACTGGATCAGGCCTGGCAGAGGCTGGTCCAGAGACTGTGCGCCACATGCCCCCGACTCTTTTGGCCGGCTTGTCGTCCGACTGATCAACATGCTCACGAGCCTGCATTCAACATCTCCAGAGCAATTTGGTGTAACTTGCTGTTAGACGCTAGATAGGCTCCTGACTTCAGCGTCCAGGGTTGACCGTCGAGCATGGTCACCGTGCCGCCCGCTTCTTCGATGATCAGGGCAGCGGCTGCCACGTCCCAGGGGTGTAGGCGCAGGTTGAAGTACACATCGCTGAAACCCGCCGCCAGGTAGCACAGGGACAAGGCCGCCGAACCTGTGCTGCGGATGCTCTGCACCTCCGCCCCGATGATGCTCAGCAGGTGCAGTGTGCGTGCCCTAGGCTTGGGATCATGGGCCCACTCCACGCCCAGGATGGCTTCCCCCAACTGCTCACGGTCGCTGACGCGGATGGAGCTGCCGTTGAGTTGTGCACCCCCTCCCCGCCGGGCGGTGAACAGGTCGCCCCGGATGGGGTCGAACACCGCCCCCACGATGACCTCGTCCCCACGGCACAGCGCCACCGACACGGTGAAGATGGGGAACCGCCGGCTGTAGTTAGTGGTTCCGTCAATGGGGTCAATCACCCAGCGGTACTCGCCCGGCCGGTCGCCCATGGCATCGGCCTCCTCGGCCAGGAAGCCGTGGTCTGGGAAGCGCTGTGACAGCAGGCTCTTGATGACCTCCTGGCACTTGAAATCCGCATCGGTCACCAGGTCGCGGAAGCCCTTCGATTCGACCCGGGCGGGCCTATCCCAGGAAGCCAGGGCCACGCCTCCGGCCGCCCGGGCCGCCTCCACCGCCGCATCGAGGAAAGCCTCGTAATCCGGCATGTTCGCCTCCCCAGAAGGGCCTGGACCCCTTCTCCAACTCTCCTGTGTTTGAACCTTGACCAATTACTGTGACCGGTAGGGCAGGTTGGCTGCGCTTTCGTTACGAAACGAATCGACATATCGTCAATAGGCCATCACGTTCCCACAAAGTCCCTTCGCACGCAAGAGCAAAGCGGCCTACCTGCCGTTTCGGAAAAGCTTCGGCTTCGCGAAAGAGAGGCTCCCCCTACGAGGGGGAAAGAGAGGGGGTCACTTGTACGTCACCTCAAAGTCCTTCGTCGGCACCACCTCGATCCAACTGTTGCCGGGCTTCAGCTCCAGTGGCCGGCCCTGCGCGTCCTTGAACTGGGTGAGCTGGTTCTCCTGGGTCCGCTCCCACGTCCCCTCGATCATCACCCCGTCACGGAACACCTGCAGCCGGCCCTTCCCCGTGAGCACAATGCGGATGGCGGTGTTGCCCAGGCTGTCCTCCACGATGTCCGTCGGCTGGTGCTCGGCGTAGAGGACGATGACGTTGGCCGCCGAGAGCTGCTCGCCAGTCAGCGCCTCGGTGTGGGGCACGCCGTGCACGAAGCGTAGGTATCGCCCCGACTCCGGGTCGTAGGCCCAGCGGGTCACACTGGTTTGCGGATAGGGGATGAACACCTCGGTAGCCGGCTCGCCCTTGGGCGGCGGAGCGCCCGGCCGGGAGAAGTGGAACCCCTCCAGCTCCACCGCCTTCTCCTGTCCCCTGCGCCGCAAATAGTCGCGCAGCCGGGGCAGCCCGGAGAACAGCCGCCCGCGCCAGTCAGCCTCCTCCTTGTACCAGTAGGGGTCTGGGTGGAAGAATTCATCCAGGTCCACGAAGGAGGCCTGGGAGATCAGCCAGCGGATGGGGTCACTGGCCCCTGAGTGGGCCAGGGCGCCGTCGAACTGGGGCGTGAGCTCTAGATTGATGAGCCGGGCGCTGCGGATAGGCCCCACGGTCTCCGGGTCCTGGCTCAGGTAGACGGCCGTGAGGCGCGTCACCCACCAGCCGTCCATGATGTCCTCGTACACCAGGTCAGCGAAGGCCAGGCCGTACTGGGGTCGGATGGACTCGTCGTTGCCGATGCGCACCAGGATAGGACGGCGCTTGAGGAGGGCCGGGTCGTCCACCGGCAGCCCGGTCAGCGGGTTGATGTTTGCGGCGCTGGTGGGCGTCGCTGTCGGTCCCCGGGTGGCCGCGGGCCCCGGCGTGGGGCTGGGCCGGGGCGTGTCGGTGGGCCAGGGCAGCGGCGTGAAGGTGGGTAGCGGCGCCTTAGTGGGCGTCGGGTTGGGCCGGGGGGCGTTGCCCCCGCTGCAAGCTGTGAGGGGCAACAGAGCCAGCATCAAGATGCCGGCCAACATGATGACGCGGCTTGACAGCCGCCCTCGGAAGCACGTGACTCGTCTGTGTGCCACAGTATGACCTCCCAAGGCCCTTGGAGGGCCATGTTAACAGGTCCAATTATAGCACATTTGCCCGCCGGTGGGGCATTGGGCTGAGCGTGGATTTGCACTCCCTGCGGGACGGTGCTATCATCTTCCCCGGAGGAGAGGCTATGACCACCTTGTTGCCCATCGGCAAGCTGCCGGCCGAGATGCTGCTGAAGCTGCTGGACCGATACACCCGGCCCGACCCTCGGCTGGTGGTTGGCCCGCGCGTCGGCGAGGACGCCGCCGTCCTGGACATGGGTGACCGCTACCTGGTGGCCAAAACCGACCCCATCACCTTCGCCACTGATGCCATCGGCTGGTACTGCGTCAACGTCAACGCCAACGACATCGCCGCCATGGGCGCCGAGCCGCGCTGGTTCCTGGCCACTATCCTGCTGCCAGAGGGCAAGGCGACAGAGGAGTTGGCGGACCGCGTCTTCGCCCAGCTCGCCCATGCCTGCCGCGAGATCAACGTCACCCTGTGCGGCGGCCACACCGAGATCACCTATGGCCTGGACCGGCCCATCGTGGTGGGGCAGATGCTGGGGGAGGTGGAGAAGGACCAACTGGTGACCTCGGCCGGGGCCCGGCCCGGCGACGTGCTGCTGCTGACCAAGGGGATCAGCGTCGAAGGCACCTCCATCATCGCCCGGGAGAAGGCCGACGACCTGCGCGGGCTGTATCCCGAGGAGTGGCTGCAACGCTGCCAGGGGTTCTTGCACGACCCCGGCATCAGCGTGGTGCGCGATGCTCTCATCGCCCGAGAGGCTGGCTCCCTCCACGCCATGCACGACCCCACCGAGGGCGGCCTCTCCACCGGTCTGTACGAGCTGGCCCAGGCCTCCGGCGTGGGCCTGTGGATAGACGGCGATGCGCTGCCCATCTTCCCCGAGACCGAGGAGCTGTGCCGGCGATTTGGGCTGGACCCCCTGGGGGTGATCGCCTCCGGCGCCCTGCTCATCGCCGTCGAGCCGGATGATGCCGAACGGGTGACCCGGGCGCTGGCCGAGGCGGGCATCGCCTGCCGGCAGATCGGCCGGGTGGTGGAACTGCACAAGGGGGTGCAGATGAGGCGGGCGGGACGGACGGAGCCGCTGCCGCGCTTCCCCCGCGACGAAATCGCCCGCCTGTTCGAGTGAGCCATCGTGATGAACACGGTCGTTCGCCTGGCGGTCCTGGCGGTGCTGTGCGTGGCCCTGGCCGGCTGCCAGTTGCTGGAGCGGGAGAAGAGCGACAAGCCCTCGGTGGACTGGAGCCGTGGCCTGTGGGTGGGCGAGGCCTACCTGAGCACGCCGGTGGGGATGGCGGTGGCGCCGGACGGGGGTCGGGTCCACCTGGCCTGGAGCGCCCGCTCCGACGAGACGCGGGTCATCCACTACCGCCAGCTTGACGAGATGGCTGCCACGCTGGTGGACGTGGACCTGGACCTGCAGCCTGGGGCGTACAAGCCGCAACTCGTCCTGGATGGCGAGGAGAACCTCCACATCTTGTGGCTGGCGCCTCTCGAGGGCGTGAGAGCTCTGTACCACGGTCTTCTGGGGTCTGACGGCCGGCTGCAGGGCGAGAGCACCCTGCTCTCGGATCAAGGTGACAATGTAGAGAGCTTCCTGGCGCTGGCCAATCCGCCACGGGGCGTGGAGGTGTTCTGGACGGTGGAGGGGAAAGGGCTGCAGCACGTGGGGTTGTCGCCGGATGGCCGGCCCCTCGGCGACCCCATGACCGTGGAGCCTGAGACAATCGTCTTCCACGCGCAGCGCGACCGGGAGGGGCGCATTCACCTGATTTGGGACACGGTGCAGGCCGGGATGGCCCATGACATCAGCTACGCGGTGTACGACCCGGCCATGGGGACCCTTGGCCCGGCGGCCCCCATCGTCCACTTCGCCGAGGGCACGGGTGACGTGGTGCGAGGCCCATTCCTGGGGTTGGATCCAGCCTACGGCTACATCCTGTGGTCCATCGAGCATCGCGGCCAGGCCAGCGGTACGGCGGAAGCCTGGTACGCGGCCTTCCCGCTGGAGGCGCCGGGCCCGGCCGAAGCCCACGCCTTCCGGCTCCCCATGACCACCGACGCGGTCTACGAACCCGTGTCCGGCGCCCCCTTGGACGAGTTCGGCCTGCGACGCCCCTACTCTCAGCTTCCCAGGGCCGTGGAGACCCAGGCCCATTGGCGGAACGTGATCCGGCTGCCGGTGGAGCGCATGCGGGTGGGAAGCGACTGGGTGGAGACGCCCATGCCGGCTCCCGGCCAGCACCCCGTCCTGCTCCTGTCGGCCACCCTGCGGGTGCAGGAGCGGCTGGAGCGACAGGTGCAGCCCATCGAGCTGTTCATGGGGCCCCAGGGCCCCATGGGCTATGCCATGGCCGGGCTCACCGACTCCGTCTCCCTCTACCCCCAGCTACGCCTGGATGACCAGGGACACTCGCACCTGACCTGGCTGGACACGGCGGGCTTTGGGCGCTTCCGCGTCTACTACGCCACCACCGCGCCCGCCGCCAAGGCCGTCTTGGACACGATCACCCCCGAGGACATGGCGGTGCGCTCGCTGGACCTGGCCTGGGGGGTGATTGCATCCCTGGCCTTCACCCCCATCGCCATCATCTGGGCGCTGCCGCCCCTCTTCTGGCTGGCCATCTTCTACCTGACCACGGCGGAGGACAACCTGAGCATGCCCAGGACGAAGGGGGCCTTCGTAGTAGCCATCTTCCTGTACGCCGTGGGCAAGTTCGCCTGCCTGCCCCGCTACCTGCTGTTCGTGCCGTTCTACGAGCGGGTTCCTGTGGAGTGGACCGGGGCCTGGGTGACGGCCGTCCCGCTGATGATCCTGGGGACGGCGGTGGGGATCACGCTGCTCTTCTTGCGTCACCGTGACACGCGGTCGTTGTTCGTGGCCACGGCGATGACCATCCTGGTGGACGCCGTCCTCACCATCCTGATCTACACCCCCGGCTTCCTGGGGCTGATTTAGGTTGGTGGCTTGAGCTGGGTCAAGCCCTCTTTCGTTCGCCCCAAGGTTGCCGCCATCGAGCCGAGGCTGTTAGAACCTATCCGGAAACCCCGCTATCCGACGGCGTCCTCGGGCGACGGCAATGCCGTCGCGCACCCCGGGGCGAGCCTGTGCGCGCCAG
>FWPU01007563.1_pt1 | contig 19874 bp, 20 predicted proteins | sample 2228361 | NCBI WGS metagenome assembly FWPU01 (sample SAMEA103939777, study PRJEB20133) | metagenome
ATGAATATCTCGCAGATCTGGCACCTCTTTTGTCCGCTGGCGTACCTGCCGGAGCCAACTGGCTTTTGAGCCTTGTGACGGATGCATATGCCTTTACAAGTCATTCTTATTTCTCACCGGTAATAACCGACTAGCGTGTATGTTCATACGTTAGTTAGTTCTTTACCGTCGTTTAGTACACACAATATCTATTTAAGATTTATACAAATATTTTATTCGCAAAAGGTCAGAAATGTCAAAATTTGTACATTCTCTGCCGGATTGAAGTCATAAGAGTTACAAATAAATTGTTAATTAATGGTATTTATTGAAGTGATTTTCTCAATAAACAGGAAAAGTCCTTCAATATTTTGTTACCTAATTTTTCGGCGATTGTAGAAAGTTCCAATTTAATCCAGAAAGCTCCATCTATTTCAGCTATAGCCAGTGCTGGATCTTGAGAAAGTCGTCTATGGGCTCCTTCCGTAGTAGCTTCAATAAAGCTTGAGCTTGAGGTACTGACAGCATTGGCTTTTTGAAATGGTTGTCTGTTGCGATTCTGGGGCAGGCGACCTGAACAAATGCATCGATGCCTTTGAAGATCTGTATCCTGTCGTCTGTTATCTCGGTGAGTGCGATCAATTGTACCTTCTTACCCGCTTTTTCAAATTCCTTCTTTAACTCCAGTGCGCGGATGTGAGCAAACTGGCCTTCCTTCAGGCCAATAACAATCCCAATCCTTTCTGCGTCGAGCGCCTTGTATATCGACAGTATGGCGCGCTTTTGCAGCCCCTGTGCGAACTCGTTTACCTGCTGGTATTCTTCGAAATACGGGTCTAGCATGAACGTCGGTTTTTCAGTAGACATTGCAACACTTGCAGAGTGGAACATGCTCTGCCCAAGGAAGATGTACGCGTCGACCTGCTTTTGGATGTTGTATGCAGGATAGAATTCACAGCCAAAAACCTGCGCGTCGCGGAGCTGGCCCTTGCCCCTTCCAATGATTACATTGTAGCCGTGTTCTTCAAAGATCCTTTTCGCACTTTCAATTTGATGGAGATGCTGGCTGTCTGTTAGGAGCGATATCGTCTTGTATTTTCCCTTCAGCTCGGTTGCGCATTTTCTTGCGACAGAGTCAAAGCTGATGTCGTCAAAAGCGCCAATCATGACAACCTTATCACCAAATGTCTCCATTGCTACAGTGTGGCCGATGTTGAAGAGAATGTCTGCACCAAGCATGTCTGCGGCGTGGGTGTTGAGGTCGCACGAACCCCAGCATGGGTCGCCTATGATGTAGGCTTGAATCCCGAATTCTTGCGTGATATGGTCAGCAGCCTCTTGCATCTTTGGAATCAGTGCTTCCGGACCGTTGAGTGCTACCGATCGCGGCTTGCGCTGCTCTATCACTTCAAACATCCTTTTTTCGTCTATGATTATTGTCATCTTATGGCTTGGTCACCCTTATCGCAAATTTGGGGCAGACTGCTTCGCATCCAAAGCAGTAGATGCAGTCGCGCTCCCTTGATGGCAACGCCTTTCTGTCCGCACCTGCTCCCATCCAGTCAAAGACGTTTGTGGGGCAGACTTCGATACACGCGCCATCGCCGACACACAGGTCAAAGTCGACTGCAACGTCAGTGCCATAGATCCCGAGGTTGCTTGTCTTGCTCTTCCATACTTTCAGGTTCTCAAACGTCGTTGTTTCTATTCTATTTGTCTGAAAGTCGGGATCAATTGGCAATACGAGAAGAAAGGGCTGCTCAAATTCAATTTAAATCATGCTGTGATGCATAACTAATCCGTAAATAGCTTTTGTGCGCTTCATTCTTGCAAATATGATTGCAAATGAGCGGGGCTACCAGAAGGTCGCATCCAAGAGCGATTTGAAGGAAGGGGGTCTATTGAGGGTTGAGCCAAAGGGCAAGCCAATAGTTCTGGCAATGGTAAATGGTCAAGTCTATGCAATGGACGCTGTGTGCTCCCATGAAGGTGGGCCCTTGGAAGATGGAACACTGGATGAATATGAGCTGAAATGTCCTTGGCACTTTGCAATTTTTGATGTGCGAAATGGAAAAGTATCAGATCAGACTGTTTGGGCGACCGATTTGCAGTCGTACCCTGTCAGGGTGGATGAACTAACCGGTGACATTCTTGTAAATCTTGAACAGACAGGGATAGAAGCTACTACTACTGCCAAGGAAGGGGCAACTGTGCAGAGGGGCAGAACTTCTGAAACGGAAAAGCAGGATCCTGATGCTGCGCAAAAGAAGTACTATGAAGAGGAAGAAAGAAAAGCAAGAGACAAGGTCTCCCTTGAATTACTTTCGAAAGAACCGCTACAAGGAACCGATATCATGACGTTTCGATTTTCAAGAGAGGGGATGGATTTTAGACCCGGGCAGTACGCTTTTTTCAGTCTGGATGGACTTTTGGAGCCAGATCCAAAGGGTCCTATTAGACATTTTTCGATCGCGTCATCGCCGACTGAGCAAGACTACTTGATGATAAGCACTAGAATCAGGAACAGCCCATACAAGCAAAAACTATCATCGCTTGAGAGGGGGGCAAGAATAACAACGTGGGGGCCACAAGGTGAATTTGTACTGCATGACGACTATTCAAAACCGGCAGTATTTCTGTCAGGTGGGATCGGAGTCACTCCGTTCAGGAGCATGCTTGGGTTTGCAACAGACAAGCAACTTTCAATCAAGATTACTTTGTTTGACTCTAATAGGGATCAGCAAGGCATCCTCTACAAAGAAGAGTTTGACAAATGGGCAGCTCAAAACAAGAACCTGAGAATCATCTACACGATTACAGAGGAAGATGGATCACAATCTTCTCAAGGGACAGCTTGGACTGGCGAGCGCGGTCGGATAGATTGGTCAATGCTAGACCGGCACCTGACAGACGATGAAATCAAGAATGCAATATTTTACATCTGTGGCCCGCCGGGGATGTTGAAAGCTATGCAAGAATTATTGCAAGAAGATGTGCGAATTCCAAAGGAGAGGATCAAGGCAGAGGTGTTTACCGGATACTAGCATTTGAGATCGTGGTGATGAGAAAATCACGTTCAGAACGTTTGCTTGCGAAGCCTATGAACTTGTCGAAGGTCAATCATGGGCGTTTTCAATAATGGAAGAATTGGGGGTAAACTAGGGGGAGATCGAGCTTTTATCACATCGACGGCAAGTTCCCTGGGATATCATACTTTAGCATGCATCAGTGTGGATCGCTGAGCAAGGGAACGTTGAACGGAATGTATCTTAATGGAGGCAGCCGACCGGTACCACCGTTGGCAAAAGGCCCCATTTCAAGCCCCGCAAGATCCACCGCGTAGACGTGTTAGCACGGTTATGCCGCCTTAGGATTGCTCCCTCCCGGACCTCATCCATTTCGACGATTCGCGGTCGAGACCGCGCCTTCGCGCAGTTCGCCGCTCATAACCATCCGACACGGCGCGATTTCATTTCAGCAGAGCAAGCGGGTACCTTCCACCAGCGGATTTACCCGGCCGTTACTGATCCTGGCATAAAGCCGATTTCCAGTATGGGGCACGGCTAGCGCCCCGATCCTCCCTGCCTCCGTCCAATATCTTGCAGAATGACTATATTTGCTTGTTGTTGGCTGATTTTGTCAGCACGCTCACAGTCTTGCATGCCGAGCATACCTCGCCTGTGGAATCCCGTCCGCAGACTGAGCATTTCCTTGGCTCCGTAGTTGGCATATTGCGTAGGATTTTTGCGATTTTCATCATCGAGCTGTAGGCGTTCAGCTTTATTCCGGGGTGCGCCTTTTCTATATTGTTGAAGAACTGCCGAAGGTCAGTCCGAATGCCCTCGTTCATGTAGGGGCATTCTTCGGACTGAAAGGGGATCTCGCGCTGAAGTGCATAGAATGCAATCTCGTATTCGTAAGTTTCGATGAATGGTTTGACCTTTTTCATGTTGCTGCTAGCATACTGAACAGGTTCTGGATAGATCCAGCCAATTCGCTCTACGTCACCGGCAAGCGTGTTTATCATAAATGTTTGCAACTGGTCATCCAAGTTGTGCGCAGTTGCAACGACATCTGCATCCACAGTCTCAGCAGCGATGTCTATTGCGCGTCTTCTAAATGTGCCACACATGGAGCAGGACGACATTTTCTCTGACGGGCGCAGTATCATGGCCTCGTCTATGTCCACCCCAAAGAGAGACTTGTATGAGAGCACCTTGCTCTCTACTCCAAGCTGCGCGCAAAATTCCTTGACGATCTGTAACGATTCATCTCGGTAGCCTCTGATACCCTCGTCTATCGTCACTGCAATCAGTTCGTTGCCGTTGTTTGGATGTTGATCAAAGAGCATCTTCATCACATACAATAATGATAAACTGTCCTTGCCGCCGGAAACACCGACTGCTACCCTGTCGCCGTAGCTTATCATCGAATACTTTGAAATAGTCTTTGCAGCCTTGTCCTCGATAGAGCGCACAAAGCACTTCTTGCACAGATACTCTCCCGAGTATGCCCTGTGAAACACGCTCTCGCTCTTTTGACACTTGCTGCAGATCGTCACAGTCTTTAAAAGACCATTGCAAGGGTTATTAACTATTCGAGTATGAACTGTTATTAGATCAAAAGTTCGTACTCTTTCTGTGCCACTGTCCCCAGACATGCTCGACGACATTAACCTGCGAATAATCGACATGCTCACGCATGACGCGTCGAGGCCATTTGTAGACATTGCAAAAGAGCTTGGGATATCTGACGCGACTGTGCATATGCGCGTGCGTAGATTGGTGGCATCTGGAATCATACGCCGGTTTACGGTAACCACCGACAGCAAGCTCTTGGGCTATGACCATCTTGCGTTCATAGGCATAAACATGAAGGAGGGATCTGCAGACGAAGTAACGGCAAAGTTGTCACAATACGACGAGGTACTCGAAATACACGAGATCCATGGCCGATTCGATCTCCTGTTAAAAGTGCGGGCAAGGAACCTTGAAGAGATGCGAGATATAGTGGTAAACAAGATTCGCCTGCTCCCTCAGATAGCTGACGCTGAGCTGATAACTGTACTAAAGACGGTAAAGGAAGAACAATCAGTTTCGTTGAAAAGGGAAATTTCCGACGCAACGGCAGCCGCAACATAGAAAGTAGAAAGTTATTTTTGCTGCTTGTCTTTTTTGGACGACTGCCACCAGTCAAGGTATTCGTCGTGGTGCTTTCTGCGGGGATCTTCTCTTGACTTTTCTGCCTTGTCTCGGAGCTCATCTATCTTTTCCCTTGTCGCAAAGAGACCGCAGCTCTTGCAGATAAAGTTCTTGGTAACAAGGTCGAACTTGAGTTCTCCTCCGCATTCGGGACAAAAGCTTGCCAATCGTAGCTCTATCCTGCTCTCGATAATAAAAGGTTTTCAAGGCACTCGTTCCAACCCTATTGTGCATATGCGGTATTGGGTTTCTGTGCACTTTGGCTCAGACGGCAGGCTGGAGGTCAATGGGGACGAAATAGCCATTTCAATCAAGTCAGAACCTGAACGCGGTAGGGCAAACAGAGAGCTGGTGAAAAGACTTGCAAGACATTTTGGTGTGAGCGAGGATCGAGTCAGGATAATATCTGGACTGACGTCTCGGAAAAAGATAGTCGAAGTATTGTAGAAGATAGCACCGCTTTACTCTTGTGCTTACAGAAATTGCCATTATGGCAGAGAACCTATGCTTGCGTAGTCTGCAGCAAGAGGATGCTTATGAGATACATGCTACATGTGGCTATGGGAGGGGTGTAGGCATTTCAAAGATCATGTTTTGTGCGTACTTGATCCATTCTCAGGCGACTGCCTATTTTTCTCAGATGGTTGACGACGAGATGGTCTTAAATGATGTCGAGAAGGGCAAGAGGTTCTATCGCACCACATCAAAGGGAGGGGAACACTTGCCCTCAAGAGCATGCGCGGGCAATCGCATATGGGAACGAAAACATGAAGAGTGTGATATTCGGCGCATGGACTTTGGTCGTCATCCCGCCTGAAGCAGTCAGTTCGCCCGTCGAAGCACCATGCACCGAATGATCGATATCATCATTTTTGAAAATTAAACCTTTACTGTAAAATCCTGCCTGTGTCTGCTTCGACTCTTGCGACTACTCCGTTCTTCATAGCAGGTGCATCTCTTGGAAGGTCGACTACCGGGATGTTGGCTATTGCACAGCCTGATGCAGTAGTGATGTCTGCCTTGGTACACACTATCGCGTTCGGAGCAGTGTCGTACTCTCTCAGTGAATATATTGCATATGCACCGACGCTGCTTCCAATCGCGTATGGGAAAACGAGCACTGCGCCTCTGATCGATTTGCCATACAACTCGTGTTTGGAGTCAGTTATCGTACCTGTCTTTGGGTCGACCATCGCAAGAAAGTTTATCGGCTGAGAAGTGATCATTGCCGGCCCTTCACCCGAACCTCCGACGATTTTCTTGCAGTTGTTGATTATTATCGTCATATTATTCTGTGTACTCCTTTGCTAGCGTTCTGAAGTCCTTGAGGGCAACCTTGACTTTGTTAGAATTGTTCAGATAGTAGGCACCCTTGACGCTGTTTGACACAACAGAATCATACTTTTCTTTGCTAACATAAGGCGTCAAACACGTGCACGAGTCGCACATGAATTCTGCGCCTGCCTTTTCGAGCTTGCCAGTCAGACCGATCTTTGCTGCTTGGTTGTGAATTGACCTTGAGCAGAATATCATGCATCGTCTGTTAAACTTTTTCCCTTCAGTGAGCTTTGCCAAGAGCTCGAGCTCGTTCATTCCAAGCTGAGGGCTTCCAAGAGTGATAATGTCGCCATCTTCTGCAGTGGAGATCTCATCCATTATCGCTTGCGCTTCCTTCTTGCCAAACGAGATCGTTTCCTTGGCTTCGCCGAGAGTAAACATGCCACAAGAGCCCGATGTCCCTATCGCAGCGGACAGCGCCTTTGCCTCGACGGTCGACGGCTTTGGGATGTTGAAAGCAACCGAACTATCTTTAATCATCTTGCCAGCGAAGTAGCCTAGCAGCCCATAGTCCAGCTCGCTTTCAAACTCGAAATCCGGCTTTATGGCGATTTTCGGGTTCCTTCCTTCTTCGAGCCGGAGATCGGAGAGCGGTGCCTTGCCAGTGACTGAACTGGCCAGAGCAGACAGTGCGCTCTCCTTGTTTGTTCTCAGTCCCATCAAGGAATTTGAAAAAACAGCGGCATTGCTTTCCGCAAAGCTAACTGCCGATCCCTTTTCCGGCAGATCGAAAACCTCGTATGGGGTACAGGTAAATGATGGCTCGACTCCCATTCTCTCGTATGATTCTGCGATACCTTTTTGCTTTTCCTGAAACTTTTCAGTTATACCTTCGGGATGGTTCCTGTCATAGCCCATCGGGTTGACGGTAGTCTTGACTGTAACCCTAGCGGTCCTGCTGAATTTGTCGAGGAACTGCACTCCCGCGTCTCCTATGGTGTTGTAGTTGACGCCAGAGACGTGAGCCCATTTTATTGGGACTAGCTTTTTCGCGCCGGTGGCCTCGCCTATTGCAACCAAAATCCTGTAAGCAGATGTGAGCGCCTCGCCTTTATTACCCGCGAGTGCTTCTTCTTCTTCCCTTGTGAGCTCCAAACAGCTACTATAATTTCTATAAAGACTATAAGAACCATTATGCAATTATATCCTCTACACGCAGTTTCTGTGTAATGGCAGCCAAGCTCCCGATGGGGCTTATTTTGAAAAAGATGGAACAGGCGCTCAACCGCGAAAAGCCTCCACGGCTTACTGCGCTCAGGGGACTCCAGATGGAGGAGCAAGGCGACTCTTTCAAGATCCTCATAGGGACGATCCTGTCTGCGCGCTCACGTGACGAGAATACCACCAAGGTCGTCAACAAGCTCTTTGCAAGGTTCAAGACCCCTCAGGAATTGGCAGCAGCAGACATCGACGAAATCAAAAAGATAATCCATAGCATCGGGTTTTTCAATGTAAAGGCAGAGCGCATTAAGCAGGTTTCGCAAATGCTGGTCAGCAAGTTTGCCGGAAAGGTACCCTCAGACATCGACCAGTTGTTGGAACTGCCCGGAGTGGGGAGAAAGACTGCCAACTGCGTGTTGGTCTATGCGTTTAACAAGCCGGCCATACCTGTAGACGTGCACGTCCACAGAATCTCAAACAGGCTTGGGTTCGTTAGCACCAAGACACCTGAGCAGACCGAACGTGAACTAAGCGAGCTTGTGGACCGGCGCTTGTGGACAAAGGTGAACGACACATTTGTCATGTATGGTCAGAACATCTGCCTGCCTGTAAAGCCAAACTGCAGGGTCTGTGACCTGAAAAAGATGTGCCGCTACTACTCTTCTATCACTATGGCTTCCTCTTCTTCAAGATCAAGAGTCCTGCCACGATACCACCCACGCCTAGCGTGACAGCAAGCGGCACATAGTAGAGCGATGATTGCTGGAAGCTTCCATAGATCAGCTCAAAGGCGATATTGCCAGAGTAAGCGTTGGCCGTGGTCTTGTCGACATCATTGCCGTAGACTGCTATCGAGCTGAGCGCAAAGCCTTCGACGTCCAGTCTGTCGACCACCGTCCTCCTACCGTTGGTTACCGTGACTCCGCCATTCTCAACACTTGTCACCGTTATTGGAGAGTCTGTCGACCAACCGTTTACCTCGTCGTACATTCGCGCGTATCCTGTTTCCTCGGTGTTAAACGCTACCCAGTACCTCTTGGACTCTCCCCCATACATCACGAGCTCGATGTACTTCTCACTTGGAGCAGCTTCCTGAAATCTTATCACTGTCCTTGAGTCATCGCTTGGAACATATTCCAGATTGTTCCTTATCGTCATTATCCAGCTCGCCTCTTTGGGCTCGTCGAAAGTATATACCAGCGGATCGTCTTTGCCACGGTTTGATGCGTCAAAAGGCAGGATGAAACTCTCGGTCCTGTCCGTCTTGAATTCCTGGTACTCTTGCTGCGCCCAAGCAACAGAAGGCAATAAGACCAAGAGCGAGAATACTGCTACAAGCAGCGGACGCATGTAATAAGAATAGAATCGCTTTAGTAATATATACGACTCGCCATCGCCATTGTTGCGTCGCAATCTTTGATACGCGGCTATAAGTCCCTTCCGCGGCATCATGAATGAATGACGAAGTCATTCAATAGCAATTCGACGCATGTCTGCCCATTTTTCTTCACAAACCGACAGCTTGCGCTTCGCTAGCATTCCTCTTGTCAGTATTTCTTTCAACCCTGTTTGTAGTGGCTCCCGCCAAATTGCCCGACAGATTTTCGATGGTCAAAGCAGGTGGAACGACCGTTCCAGGCATTCCTGATATATCACCGACCGAAAGTAATAGATGGTAGTAGCAGGTTGTATACCGCTGCCGGTTCATTGATTAGTAAGAAAGCTATAGCTGCACTGTTCTCTTTGCTGCTCTTGGCACTGCCGTTGTCGGCATTTGCTCAGTCGTTTACTGTGACTACTAACAAAGGTATTTACACGATTGACGAAAAGGCGATATTTGTAGGTGCCCTTCCCGAGGATGCGCCTGAAGGCTATGCCGTCCTAATAGTGGCTACAGGGGCGGCGGGTGACTGCATTATACAGCAAATTCTTCCGGCAGCCGACAACTCGTTTATGTCAAGACCATTATCGATAGACAGGTGTGGCTTTGGGCAAGTCACGGTGTCGGCTTCCTATGCGAATGAAAGGGCGACTTCCACATTTATCATCTCAAATAGCAGCGGGGCAAATGCAGGAAATACTCTAGAGCTCCGCACATTAAAGCACATCATACTTCAGGCACAAGAAACTGCCAACGCAAGGGTAAAAGAGCTGGTTGAGAACAACTATATTCTGCCTGAAGAGGTTGCACGGAAATACGGCGAAGGCGTTTCCAAGGTATCTCTTGCGCTTCAAGCTTTAGAGTTTGGAGACATCGCGGGAGCGAAGAAACTTGCGATATCTGCCCTCAGAGATTTCCGTGAGGTTCTAGCAGCTCTCTCTGAGGAGAACGTGGCAAGGTTTGAACAGACTACTGAGCAAAGAGCTGCAAATTCTGACAATTCTGACGTCATTGGGACATACAACAAGCTTCAGCGATACTACTACCTGCTGGCTGAGCTGGCCTGGAAGAATGAGGCGAACATGCAGACGGAATTCGAGGTTGCCGCACAGCTCTTGTCAGAGGCAAGGCGGATGATTGGCGACCGCGACTTTGAGGCTGCGTCTCTGGACCTGGATCAAGTAAGCATCCTGCTTGACGAGATCCGGACAAAGCTTGTTGATCACGAAGAAAGCAACCTAGAGTTTGTCTCGTATGCTAACATCACTAGCCAAGAGGATAAAGAGTCTGCAAGAAGACTGATTGAGGCAGCAGACCGGTTCGAGAGAACTGCTCTCAGATTGCTTAACGAGACTCGCTCAGAAGAAGCCAAGGTCAAGCTGCAAGAGGCCCTTTCACTTATTGCGAGTGCCAGAGCTAGCATAGAAGAATACGATTTGGATTCTGCAAGAAATGATCTTTCGGCGGCGTACCAAGCGATCAATGAAGCGCAGGATTTGGCCAGAGGGGAGAGCAGAAACTCCGCTGCTCGGAATAACAATGACAACGGTAGACGCCGGTAACAACAAGACTCAAAGTAAAGTAACGGTAAGGTTGGTCAGTAGCCCCCCTTTTTGTCAGTTTACCACACCGAAATTACTGTTTCTGTCAGTTGCCAAATCCCACACTACATTTCTGCTTTGAATGCTAAATTTGATTGTTTGAGACTGAAACACCCGTTCTAGCGTGTGAGTTCCGCCCTCCCCCTAATATAACTTGGAAAGCTTTTACAATGCTATGTCTGAACGCAAGAACAACAGAGGCAAGATCGAGATAATGGCTAATGTTCTGTCCCTCTCTACATCGGGTATAAAAAAGACCCACATCATGTACAAGGCTAACCTTAGCTACGAACAGATACTGTACTATCTGAACCAGTTGCTTGGCAAGGGGCTTATCGCCCAGGATATGTCAGATGGCGCTCTTGTGTACAGGACAACGGAAAAAGGCAGAGAATTCCTCGCTTGTTATTCGCGCATATCAGAGCTGATAACGGAGAACTATGAAAGTACACAAAAAGTTCCACTACTTACAACCTAGGCGACCACAGCTATTTTTTGCGCTGTGTGCTAAGGTAATAGGATGACCGCTGCACCATGTTTGTGGTCAGAACTATGTAGAATGAGTCTTCAAATTGTTTATCTTGGGTTTGTCACGTACGTGCCTGTATGGCCACCTCAAGACTAGGCTACCATGGGCAATTGGAGAAAAGAAAGAATGGCTTTGCACCGCGTCAGATTTACTACAAACCCTACTCCTTAGCTGCTATCATTGAAGAAATTGTCAAGCTCTTTTTCAAGTCAATATCTTTAATATGAATATGCTTCAAAATGTGCAAGATTCTATGCTGATGCGCAATTTCATGGTCGAAAAATCGCGCAATTTTTTTGGTAGAATAATGTTAGGATTTGGGGGACTGCTTGCTTCCACTCTGTCGTGCTTAAAATTCTGCAAAATTTGGCAACATTTAGAGAGTGAAAAATGACACAATTTTCTCACAGTGGAAATGGCGAGAAGTTGTCTCTACGCTGTCGTTGGCAGATTCGCTGCTCTCGTTAGATTCTTCCTGTCTGCCTTCGGGTTCATTCTCAGAACTTTCTTACTCTTCTGATTCACCTACACCTTCAGATTCGTCAGTACTGGTTTGTTCAGCAGGCACCTGAGCATCCTGACTCTCTTCTGGAGACTGGACTGATTCAGATTCGTCAGGATGTTCTTTCGGCGCGTCTTCACTGCCGGAATCATCGGAGGTGTCGTCTTGTTGTTCGGATTCGCCACCAAGAGCTGCGCTCGTGCTGTTTGAACTATTTTCTTGTATTTCTGTTGAGGTTTGGTTTGCGTTCGACGTTTCTTCTGGCTATGCCGATGTCTGGTTTCCTGTGGCCTCTGTTACTTCGCTTTCTGTGCTGTTATTGGGCACTTGTTGTTCTGGTTCAGTCTCTTCGGGCACGTGATCGACCACTTCTGGTGCCTCTTCTGACTGTCCAATATCTGGGACTTCGACTTGTCCGCCCAAGGTCGTTACAAAGTCATAGGTTATGTGGTTGTTCGAATATTCCGATTCTTCAGTAGTGCTTGAAACATCCTCTGTCTAAGTGTTTGTCCTGCCTGATTATCTGGCTGTAGGGTCAACTGTAATCTCACTTCTTCATTCTCTTCGAGGATGCCAATTATGCATTCGATTATGCCCCTGCCCTTGTCCATGCAGAGATCGCCGTCGATAGAGTCGATTTCAAAAGGTGGCATCAAATAGAATGCCGTCAGTCTTGCACCGGCCACTCTTTCGAGACCGTTGCTGCCAGCAGTAATATGAACCAAGGCCTGCCTTGTTCAAGAGACTCTGCGTCTATAGTTGAATATACGCCTCCGACAAGCACCAATCTTCTTTCAGTCTGAGCTAGTAGCATCTCATTTTCAGCACGCAGTTCGTCTATCTAGGCCTGCAGCTGCTCGTCTTTGCTTTCGAGGTCAAAGATTACATCCTAGAGTGCGCCAAGCGGATTGTCGGAATCGCCTGCAGCCAATGACTATCGTGAAAGTATGCCACCTACCAATAGGGCAAGTATTACAAAGGTTATGATCTGCCCATGGCGCATGCTATTACCACAACTTCTGTATGACTGAAATCTATGTTTAAATCTATTCTAGACATGAGCCGACAAACCGGCAGGCCAAGGCGCCTGTTGAGCGGCAATCTGTCTCCGCAAACCGCCAATTACCGCCAAATGTTAGCGAGGCGGCTTCGGTAAGGGCTCCTGACATAAAGTCGTCAACAGGAGCATTGTTTGGCTCTGCAGACCAGAACGAGTCGTGCCAGAGTACCTCAACGGAATTGCGGTCAGTTGAATTCAAATCGAACCTGCCCCAGCCTTGGATCTTGAGGAGAGATAGAAAAGATGTGATAAAGTTATTCCCTGTCTTTTCGACCACACTCTCCACCAGATCCTTTGTTTCCTTCGTAAAGCTCTTGCCCCACTCATAAAAGAACGCATGGACTTCGGAACCAAGTATCGTGTTAGTATATCTGTAAAGATTGAGGAGCATGGTGCTGTGTATGACAAGAACCTGCTTGTTGTCGGGGTCGAGCAGTCTGCCATTTTTTTCGGCAAGGGATAACGCATAATCCTTAAAGTTCACACTCTCTGAGCCCAGCTTGTCTGCAAGAAGGTCAGTCCTGTCGGAGCCTGATACGAGTTTCCAAAGCTTGGCCACACCCACCTTGCGGCTAACGATTATGCCGTCAACATTCATCATCGAGAGGTACTTTGACATGGAACCTTGTGTGATGCCGACAATCTCGGCGATCTTGGTGCCTGTGATGCCGTTTGGGTTCTTGGCAAGAATCTCAATGACGTCTTGCTTTATCTTGTCATAGTCCTGCCACCTGTGGCGTGAGCCTTCATCGGGGCGCTCCACTCGTATAGAATACTTAAATCTGCATTTAAATTTATAGAAAAAAGATTATTCGTCAGCTTGACTTGTCCAGTGGACTTTTGCTGGACACGTCTCCCGCGACGAAAAAGAGCTCAGCAAATCGCTCTTACATTTTTTCAGAAACTGTCTATATGTCAAATATGGCAAGGCGAAGCGACGTCAGTGGCGCCCGCTGACATTACACAGGGATCAAGCCGAGTAGGTTAGTCGCCGGCAGCACAGCGAGAGGGCGAGTAACAACAACATTTGGTTGAAAGTAGTCCAACAGGGTCTAAGGCCATATGTTTTCGATAACGGTCTAAAGGAATATCTTGTGAATCCGCCATCACAAGGAGGATTTTGGAGGGAAATCGGTGAGTCGAGACAGAACCATTGCTAGGATACACGGGAGCCCGACCCTGACCATGGAGGGTACTGAACAATTTCGGTAGTAGTTTACTCCACTCCTACGTTTAGGTTTTCGTTGAGATCTATGGTGATTTGTCGGGGCTCATTATTTGTGGTATTGCCGTTGTTCTCTTGAGGCGCTGGCTCACTTGGCGGCGCAGATGAGATTGCCATAAAGACTGCCACACCTCCAATTGCGACCAAAATTCCTGCAACGATTGCCAGTCGAGTTCCCCTCTTCACAATCTTCCAAGACATTGGATTCTATTTAAGAATGGCGATTTTGAATGTGGATGGTGCTAATCCATCTACCGCCTTCTATCTTTCTGCTCAACGACCTGACCTTGACTTGGCTTCGCTTGGCATTGCACATGGATACAAGAAAACACCTGTATCTAGTCATAGGTGTGCAATACAGCTCGCATCTACCTCTGATCCCGGAAGAATGATCATCGAATGCCTCTGTGTCCTGTCCTTACAATACTTGATTATTATTTTTCTCCATAAGGCTCTTCCAATGAGTTTGATACGAACTGTGTCACAACTCCAATGTACGACATGCTTCTCGGAGAACGACCACATCCGGAGTCCGTTTCACCAATCAACAGGCAAAAGACTCCGAATGCCATCAAGGCTGTGTCTGGGAAAATGAAAAAGGAGGAGGAAAAAACTCGGGTTTGTTTCATAGTACTGGTTCAGAGTATGCCGAAATCAATTTTCCAAGTTATTGTTAGCTTGTTTCCTTGTTGAAGGTTTTCAACTACCCTGATGCCACCATATTAAAGAAGTACTATCATCTCATACAAATGGCTCTTTATGCGAAATGATTATCTTCGCTACTTCTGGCCTCATCAGGTGCTCTGCCGGGATTTCGCCCGAGCTGACCATTTTTCTCATCTTTGTCCCGCTCAGCTCCTCTCTGAATTCGGGTCCATGCGGACAGTTTCTCTCATTAGCAAAGCTCAGACACTTTTTGCAGTAATAGAACGCAGGGAAGAACACTGGTTCTATTTCAAGATCCGGATATCCTTTGAATATCTCGTGAGCTGCAAATGGGTGATAGTAGCTACCAACTCCTGCATGGTCACGCCCGACTATGAAGTGAGAGCAGCCAAAGTTCTTCCTCATTATGGCATGATGTATTGCTTCCTTTGGTCCTGCATAACGCATCTCTGTATGAAGGGTGACAAACATTGCCCTGTCCTTTGGATAATAGTTCTCTATAAGCGAAACATATGCGGCAAGTATCACTTCGTCCTTAAAGTCGCCCTTTTTTTTCTTGCCTATCAGTGGGTTGACGAAAAGGCCGTCATAAAGGTTGAGCGCAGCTTTCTGCAGCATTTCATGGGCGACGTGAGGAACGTTCCTTGTCTGGAAGCCGACCACCGATCTCCAGCCCTTGCGTGAAATCTCGGCACGAGTTTCTGTTGGGGTCATCCTGTACCTGCGAAGAGGCGACTGATCGATTCTCTTGACGACATCGATTCTGCCGCCGACCAGCTTGCTCTTCATGTTGACCATCTTCTCGACTCCTGGATGATTGATGTCGTCTGTCTGATAGATCGCCTTTGCACAGCCAAGCCTGTCGAAGGAATATACTTCTTCCACATGGAGAATTGCGAATTTTTCGCTTCCTGTTGCCAGCGCAACCTGGCCTGCATCTTTCATCTTGATAGCTGTTTCATCATCTACGTCGAGAACTATCGGGACGGTCCAAGCAAGCCCGTTTTTCAGCCTACCGGTCTTCACGATGCTCTGAAAGTCTGCTTCTCCGACAAAACCCTCTAGGGGGCTGAACACGCCGTCAGCGATATTCTCAACGTCATTGCGAAGGTCTGCGCTCACCTGCACAGCAAACATACCATCTATCTTGGCATCAGATGCAACAACAAACCTGTTTACGAGCTTGCCACCATGAGGCAGCGGAATATGGTCAGCCAAATTGATCACTGGTTTTTCTTTCTCTTCGTAGGGTCAAAGTGGAGGCCGCATTCCTTAGCCGCTGCGTTCTCCCACCACCACCTGCCTGCCCTTGGATCTTCGCCTGGTTGTACTGCTCTCGTGCAGGGTTCGCAGCCGATACTCGGGAACCCTTTGTCGTGCAGCGCGTTGTATGGTACATTATTTCTACGGATATAATCCCAAACCATTTCAGAGCTCCAATCAGCTATGGGGTTCAATTTTACAATGTCCCCGTGGGCTGTGTCTAGCTCGATCTTCTTCACACCAGATCTTGTCGCCATCTGTTCCCTGCGCAGACCTGTTATCCAGCCATCTAGCGTAGCAAGTGCGCGGTTTAGGGGGTGAACTTTCCTTATTTCGCAGCAGAGCTTGCGATTCTCCACACTCTCGTACATCAAGTTCATCCCTTTTGATCTGATCATGTCCTCGACTTCCTTCTGGTCGGGAAAGTAAGCTTCAATTTGAACACCGTACCTTGCGCGGATGGCATCCATTACGTCATAAGTCTCTTGGTTCAGCCGTCCAGTTTCAAGAGTAAAGATCTTTGTCCTGTTCTTGTCAATATTGGTCATCATATCAATGATTGCAACATCCTCTGCACCAAAGCTGGAAGCAAGACCTATCTTTGTGCCATATGTGTCAATGGCCCACTTCAATATGTATTGGGCCGATTTTGATTCAAACTCGTCAGCAAGTTTTTCGATCTCTGCTGGAGTGAAGTTTGCCCCCATGGCGAGGAAAAATGAGGCGTGGACTCCTTTTAATGCTTCTCTCACCGTTTCGTGACAGGCGGTAGTGACCAAGAGGTGGCAAAAGAAGTTGTTTATTAACTAGTGCTTTCTATATAGTGTGAAAGTTCGCCTTTAATTATAGTGATTGCTAGGAGAGATTGGAGTTGTCTGATAATTTTTGGGAAAATGTTGATCAATACAGAAAATTTGGATTTGATCCCCTCCGCTGGATCCCTGCATGCTCCAACGAAATAGCTAACTCTGTCCTAAGAAGCGCAATCGCAGGGGTAAAAAAGACAAACATCCACATCTCCCCAAACTGGTTCGATTCCTTCTATCATATCGAAGGCAAGACGCCAGAGCTGACACGGCGTCTCTATAGCCTAACAAACCCTATTGTGGACCGGGAAGTTGGAGTAAAGAGGGCTATGGCAATTTTCCGCGTGCACACCGGAATCGGTGAACATCCGCAGTTGCTGACAGAATCGCTCCAGAACTTTCTGAAGTCATTCAATAACAAAGTGTCAGTGTCATGCACATCGACAACACTGACTGAACATCCAGACGGCCAGTTCGGTATGCTGGACTATATCCAGCTGCACAGAGGCGACAAGGTCGGATACATGCCCGGTGTCACATCAACTACACAGATCACAGACGTGACAAGAACACCCGATGCAGAAATCCACAGCAACATCGCGATGACGTCTGCAATTGAACTTTTGAATCTTCTGGGCTGCGGAATATCGTCATCCTTCAAACTATTTCCTGTATATGATGCGCCCTCGGAGGAGATGCTGGATACGATAAGATCTAACCTAGACGCATTTACTTCACGCTATAACCTGGCAATGGAGGATTATAGTGCACTCAAGTTGGGCAAACTGTTCTATGGAGCAAGTGCAATGGCATCAACAACAAAAGAACTACCTGTCAGGTATGACCTTGTTGAAGAAGGAATGGAAATTATTGCCACCAACAAATTTGGCGGCCTGCCTGCCATGAGCCTCCATGCCCTCGCCATAGCGGACCCTGAAAACATCACCAAGTTCGAGCAGTCTAACATCTCTCTTGCAACCATTACAGAAGCAAGAGACGCAGCAATAAAGAACCTGAGCGAGCCGCACTTTGCACTGGGCAAGATAATCGCAAAATATTGCCCTGACTACGACTCTGCCTTTGATAAGGACTCCCACATTGCTGCGGTCCACCCGGTTGGAGCGCAAGGAATACTCGCTCTTGGATCGCTGGCAGAGCTCGCTAACTTGCAACTGGAGATAAGGGAAATACCGGTGAGAAATCCTGAAATTGCAAAATTTGCCTCAAGCGCGTTCTTGGTTGAGAATGCAACGGCATCACTGAACGGCTGTCATCTGATTGTTGCAACAAAGCATGTCGCTGATTTGATAATCGAAGATCTGGGAAAACACAACTTTGCGCCAGAAAGGATAGGATCTGTAGCCGGAAAAGGAACTGCTGCTGTAAGACTGCCGCAAGAAGCAGGTCAGTATGTGGCTTCAAAGGTAAAACTTGCGCGTCTTGCAGGCACTGTCACTTGATCTATCCACCATCTTTTGTACGCGCTGCAATGATAATATACCAAGATACAGCAGGTCACACATGCAAGACCATGACTGTGTCTTTTGCAAGATTGTGGCTGGCGAGATACCTGCGAGGGTGCTGATGGAGAACGATAGGGCTGTCGCCCTCCTTGATGCCTTTCCACTTGCTGCCGGCCACACGCTGGTGATCCCAAAAGCACACTATGCCAAGGTACAGGACATGAATGAGCAGGATGCCCTGGCTGTATTTGGAATAGCATGGAAGGTCGTCGGCGCAGTAGAAACCGCTTCGCAGGTTCCTGCCTCTACTATTGCAATTCACAATGGAAAAGAAGCCGGGCAGGAAGTTCCTCATGTTCATGTGCATATTGTTCCTAGGACGAGAAATGATGGCGCAGGCCCAATCCACTCGATGTTTAAGACCAGGCCAAAGCTAGACACGCAAGAAATGGATTCGCTTCGTGACAAGATAATATCTGGCAACTTTTCTTAAGACGAGCCTGCAAATTAAGACGGGAGTAATGGAGCCGACGTTGCCCTATATTTTGTGCCCTGCAACAAACATGACAACTGCTACAATCCACATCGCAATTCCTAGAACCAGATTGGTATTCATGCCTGCGAAATGTCCGACTGTGATTGTCACTCCGATTACATAAAACGGCGCTCCGGTGCAATGCAGCGCTTGATTGGCTGGATGCCTGTGAGTGTTCCTGACTATCCTGATAAGAGAGCGCATGTGCACGTTTACTAGAACAACATCAACTGATAATTCTTTCCACTATGCTCGGAATTTCGGAAAGGCGCGCAACAGTGAATTTAGCACGCTCGCATTCTTTGGAAGGTGCTTGCAGTACAAAAAGCGAGTTTGTAGTCCTAATGGTTGTCATGCCGATCGTGTTAGCTGGGCAAATGTCGGTATCCAGCCTGTCACCGACCATTATGCATTCATGTGGCTGACGCCCTGCCTGCCTGAGTGCAAGCTCAAAAATGGCAGGGTCTGGCTTTTTCAGTTTCACTAGGGACGATATCACCTGTACTCTGAAGAACCGGTCGAGTCCCGACCTCTCCAGCAGCCTGCATATGTCTTCAGATTGGTTGGCTATAATACCCATTTCACAGTATTTTGAGAGTGTCTGGAGGGTTGGCTTGGCGTCATCAAAGAGCTTAAACAGATTGTTCCTACCTTCCTTTATTTGAGGTTCTAGCCTTCTTGCAACGACCTTTTCGTATCCGGGAGGGGAAAGCATCTTGCATACCTCGATTATCAGTTCTCTGACACTTCCATATCCGATCTTGCGATCGCGGATAATGCTGTCACGGACTGCGCGGTAGTTTCGGTGGTCTATCCTGGCGCCAAAACCGTTTAGCAATTCCAGAAATTTCTGGTCAAAGTGCGCAATAAAGTCCCATTCGTCGACGAGTGTCTGTCCAAGATCAAAGAATATGAATGGCGCAGTTGCCGTCATTACAATCTCGCTCCACTCGACTTGCATGTATGGCTGTTATTATATTCTGCCTACATTTCTCTGACCAGGGTCCTGTTAACTTAACCTCCATCACTAGCCAGAAATAATGTGAACCGCATCCTGTCTGTCCCCATGTCCAGATATAGCAAGAACAACTTGAGCCAGTTCCACACATGCCGCCTGTTGCAATTCTTCTTTCTACATGGAAAGTGGTCGTCGAAGCATTCTGT
>FWPU01007566.1_pt1 | contig 19868 bp, 19 predicted proteins | sample 2228361 | NCBI WGS metagenome assembly FWPU01 (sample SAMEA103939777, study PRJEB20133) | metagenome
CATCTACCGCCGCTGTGCGCAGCGCCTCGCGGCGGCGCCCGGGGGAGCGCGGACGGGGCGCGGGGTGCGCGGCTGCCCGCGCAGCGGCGGCAGCGCGTACGCGCCAGGGTGGTCGGCGGTGCACGCCGACGCGTCGAACAGCGACTACACGCCGGTGTTCGGGGCGCGCCGCTTGACGCTCGCCTGGCAGCGCCAGCTTCCGGGCGGCATCAACCTCGGGCCGACGATCGACCCGACCGGGCGCGTCTTCGTCACCCAGGGCTCGGCGAGCGTCGACTGCCATCTGCACGCGCTCGACGGCAAGACGGGCGAGGAGCTCTGGTGCTCGGCGGAGGTCGACCACTTCGCGGTCGCGTCGTCGCCGCTGCTCGATCGCGACGGCCGGCTGTTCCTCGCCGACAGCGAGGCGATGCACGCCTTCGACCGCGACGGCCGGCTCCTGTGGGAGACGCCGATCCTCGGCGTGCCGCTGTCGGCGCAGTTCACGCCCGAAGGACGCCTGGTGTTCATCACCCACGTCGGCGTCGTGTACGTGCTGCGCCGCGAGACGGGCGAGCCGATGCTGCCGCCGCTCGAGCTGATCCCCGGCGTCGAGTGGACGCCCGCCGACGGCATGAACGCCTGCCTGCTCGGCACGCCCGCCTGCCCGGCGGCGAACACGCTCGCGGTCGACAGGACCGGACGTCTCATCTTCACGTTCTGGGCGCCGGGCGAGCCGCAGGCCGGGGTGCGCGCGATGCGCTACACGGAGCGGCCCGCGCCGCGGCTCGAGCACCTCTGGTCGAACGACTCGCTGCCCGGCGGCAGCGCATCGAGCCCGGACGTGTCGGCAGATGGAACGCGCGTCTACGTCAATGACAACGTCGACTCGCTGCATGCGCTCGACGTCGAGACCGGGCGGACGATCTGGAGCTACGCGATCGGCTTCGCACCGGGCGGCAGCCCGTCGCTGTCGCCGGAGGGGCTGATCATGCCCTCGGGGTCCGCGCTTGGCGTCGTCCTCGCGGTGCGTGACGAGGGTACGCACGCGAGCCTCGTCTGGCGGCGCGACGACCTGATCAACCGCGGCGTCCCGACCCAGGCCGCGGGCAACATCGCGTACCCGACGGTGAGCCGCGGCGGCCGCGACAACGACCTCGTGGTGATCGACACGACGAACGGCGAGGTCCTCGACCGCGAGCCCCTGCCGGGCACGACCGCGTTCACCGTCGGGACGACCGTGGGGCCGGACGGAACGGTCTACGTGCCGACCTTCCGCGGCCAGCTCTTCGCCTTCCGTCCGGAGGATTGAAGCGATGCGCAGGATGGTCCTTCCGTTGCTGATCGCGGTCGCCGCCGCGCTTGCTGCCCCACCGAGCGCCGGCGCGCGGGACGCGTGTCGCACGGGCGCCTCGGCGCTCGCCGACCAGCGCGCGCTTGCCGCGCTCCGGAGCGCGATCGACGCCGCCTGCCCGTGCGCGAGCTTCGACGGCACTCAGGGGAAGACGCGCAGCGCCTACCGCCGCTGCGCGCACGGCGTCCTCGCGGCGCGCATCGCCTCCGGCGAGCTGCGCCCGCAGTGCCGCTCGCTCGCGACGCGCGCCTACCTCGACGCGACCTGCGGCGCGCCGGGGAAGGTCGCGTGCGGCCGCGTGACCGCGTCGTCGGCCAAGCGGCCCGTGTCCTGCCGCATCACCACGCCGGAGCGCTGCGTCGACCGTGGCAGATACGTCGAGACGCCGTGCTTCGCGCAGACGCACTGCACGGACGTCGTCGAGTGGACCGCCGGGACGTGCGTCGACCCGCGAGCGCGCGGGCCGTTCGAGGCCGGCGTCCGCACGCTCCGCTTCACCAAGGCGTCGGTCGAGACCGGCGAGCCGCGGACGCTCGAGACGGTCGTCTGGTACCCGACGACACCGGGCGCCGGGCCGCTCGACGACGGGCTGCGCGGCGTGGTCGATGCGCCGGTCGCGTCCTCCGGCGCGCCGTACCCGGTGGTGCTGTTCTCGCACGGGATGTGCGGGTCGCCGCGCCAGTCGCTGTTCCTGACGCCGCTGCTCGCGTCGCAGGGGTTCGTCGTCGTGGCGCCGCCGCACCCGGGCAGCACCACCGCCGACATCCCGTTTTGCTTGACGCCGGAGTCGCTCGTCAGCTCGTTTCGCGAGCGGCCGCACGACGTGAGCTTCGTGCTCGACGAGATGCTGGCCGCGAGCGCCGAGGCGGGCTCGCCGTTCTTCCGCGCGCTCGACCCGAGCCGGATCGCGATGTCGGGCCACTCGTTCGGCGGCCTCACGACCTACCTCGTCGAGGACCTCGACCCGCGCATCAAGGTGGCGATCCCGATGGCGCCGGCGATTCTCGACCAGCCGTCGCTCGCGATCCCGTCGCTCACGCTGCTCGGGCAGACGGACGGCGTGCTGCCGGTCGCGCCGATGCGCGCTGCGTGGGAGGCATCCGTGGCGCCGAAGGTTCTCGTCGAGATCGAGCACGCCGGGCACTACGCGTTCTCCGACTTCTGCCGCCCGGGCTCCGACTGCCGGCCGCCGGAGACGCTGACCTCGGACGAGGCGCACGCGCACGTGCTGCGCTGGGTGCGCCCGTTCCTCGAGCTGCACCTGAACGGCGACGAGGCGTTCGCGCCGTTCTTCCTCGCGCCCGAGCCGGGCGTCGTGCTGCGCGCCGAGCGCTGACGCCCGGCGCGCAGCTCGTGCGCGCGCGGGCGTCACGGCCCGAAGGCGCGTCTCAGCTCGCCGGCTTGGGCGCCGGCGGCGCGGGGTTCGGCACGTCGAAGCCGAGCGTGCGCGGGAACACCTGCGCGACCTCGATCGGCTCCCAGCGCGAGCGCTTGGTGATCGTGCGGATCGGCGCCGGGTCGCTCATGCGCGCGATCATGCCGCCGTTCACGAGGAAGATCTGGCCGTTGATGTACGCCGCGTGGTCGGTCGCGAGGTAGGCGACCATCGGCGCGACGTCCTCCGGCTCGCCGATCGTCGCGGCCGGGTTGGCGAGCGGCGTCTCGATGCCGCGCGAGGCCTTCGCGGCCGCCTGCTTGGCGCGCGGGATGTTCGCGATCATGCGGGTCTGCGCGATCGGCGCGATCGCGTTGACCGTGACGCCATACTTGCCGAGCTCGCGGGCCACGACGCGCGTCATGCCGGCGATGCCGTCCTTCGCGGCGCCGTAGTTGGCCTGCCCGGGGTTGCCGTAGAGGCCCGAGGTCGAGGTGAAGGAGATGATGCGCCCGCCGCGCTGCTCGCGCATCACCACCGAGGCATGCCGCGTGCAGCTCCAGGTGCCCTTCAGGTGCGTCGCGATGACCGCGTCCCACTCCTCCTCGGACATGTTGAAGATCATCCGGTCGCGCAGGATGCCCGCGACGTTGACCAGGATGTCGAGCCGCCCGTAGGTCTTGAGCGCCGTCTCGATGATCCGCCCCGCCGACGCGAACTCCGCGACCGAGTCGTAGCTCGGCGTCGCCTTTCCGCCCGCCTGCACGATCTCGCGCACGACCTCGTCGGCGGCCTGCGTCTCCTGTCCCGCGCCGTCGACCGAGCAGCCGAGGTCGTTGACGACGACGGACGCTCCCTGCTCGGCCAGCAGCAGCGCGATGCCGCGCCCGATACCGCGTCCCGCGCCCGTGACGATCGCGACCTTGCCCTGGAGATGCTTGGTGGCCATGTCTCTCGTCCTCCTCGTCCTCAGGCGCTCTTCTTCTCTTCTTGACGTGGCGGCGCGGGGTTGGTGACGCCCAGCATCAGCGTGTCGGGCACGGTCTCGATCAGCTCGTCCACCGTCCAGCGCGACTCCTTGAAGATCGTCGTCACCGGACGCGGCGGGGAGACGAGCGCGTAGGACGGCCCGGTGCAGAGGAAGACCTGGCCGTTGACGTTCGAGGCGAGGTCGCTCGCGAGGTAGACGACGAGCGGTGCCACGTCGTCGGGGCTCAGGTTCTCGATCGCCGCCACGCCGCGCTCCTCGCGCACGATGCCCTGCTGCTTCCGCAGCTCGCGCGCCTTGAAGTACGCCTCGGTGAGCGTCATGCGCGTGCCCGCGACCGGCGAGATCGCGTTGCAGGTGATGCCGTACTTGCCCAGGTCGCGCGCGACCACCTTGGTGAAGCCGGCGATGCCGCTCTTCGCCGAGCCGTAGTTCGACTGCCCGGGGTTGCCGAACAGGCCCGAGCCCGAGGTGAAGGTGATGATGCGGCCGTAGCCGCGCTCGCGCATGTGACCGACGGCGGCGCGCACGACGCTGAAGGTGCCCTTCAGGTGCGTCGCGATCACCGCGTCGAAGTCCTCCTCGCTCATGTTGAAGATCATCCGGTCGCGGAGGATGCCGGCGCAGGTGACGACGATGTCGACCTGACCCCACTTCTCGAGGGCGCTGTTGACGATGCGCGCGCCGCCCTCCATGGTCGCGACCGTGTCGGCGACAGCGATGGCCTCGCCGCCCGCCTTCGTGATCTCCGCGACCACCTCGTTTGCGGGCTCGCTCGACGGCTCTGTGCCGTCGCCCTTCACGCCGTAGTCGTTGACCACCACGCGCGCGCCCTCGCGCGCCATGAGGAGCGCGATGCCGCGCCCGATCCCACGACCTGCGCCGGTGACCACCGCCACCCGGCCCTCGAGCATCCTTTGCACCTGGGTCTCCTGCTGAATGTGGCGAGCGCCGCTCGGGCGTCGGCGCTTCGGGACGCCCGTGGTCTTAATGGGCCGCTTCGTGCCAGGTCAACCGCGCCCGACGCGTTTGCGGATCGTGCGGCGATTTCCGATGATACGCGCGATGCGAACCATAGCTCTCGCGGCGTGCACGCTCTTCCTCGCGGCGTGCGCGCCGGCGACGGTCGATCAGCGGTCGGTGCGCGCCACGGACCAGGCGCCGGTGTCGACGCAGGTCGACCTCGTACACATTCCCTACAACCCGAACCGTCCGTACTACGTGGTCACGGTGCAGCCGCTGACGGTCGCGGCGAGCGGCGCGCCGAGCGGCCCGCCGCCCCAGACGCCGGGCACGGTGCGCTACGGCTTCGGCCCCTGGGGCTGGGGCCTCCTGCCGACCGGGCCGCAGGCGGAGCCGTACAACCCGAGCCCGCAGGGGATCGCGGGCGACATCGGCTCGGCGATCGCCGCCCAGCTCACGACCGCGCTCGCCAACGCGGGCAACGTCCGCGTCATCGACTACGACTACTTCGAGAAGTACCAGGGCGATCCGGCGAAGCTCGTGAACCCCAAGGCGAACGAGGTCGGGCCGTTCCTGATCCGCGGCGTGGTCACCGAGTTCAACGAGGTGGCCGAGGCGACCGGCTCGACGACCGGCGGCTCGCTCGGCGCGCTCGGCGCGGCGCTCGCGGTCGGCGGCGCGATCGCCGGCAACAAGCCCGCGACCTACACCGGCGCGGGCCTCGCGCTTGCCAACCCCGGCTACGAGAACACCGTCGCGCGGCGCACCGGCTCGGTCGCGATGGACCTGAAGATCGTCGACCCGACCAACGGCCGCCTGGTCAGCAGCGTGATGGCGAACGGCAGCTTCACCGCGGAGTCGGCGGCGAACGGCTTCTCGCTGTTCGGCTTCGGCAAGGCGAGCAACGCCTACGCGGCGAGCGCGCTCGGCCAGGCGAACCGGGCGGCGGTGAACTCTGCGACGACGCAGATCGTCCAGCGGCTCGAGGCCGCCTACCCGTAGGCTACCTGTCCGGCGGCGCGCGGCGTCGGGCGTCGCGCGCCGCCCTGTCGCCATCGCGGCGCGAATTCGGATAGGAAGGAGACATGCGAAAGCTTGCTCCCGCGGCCGTCCTCGTCTTCCTCGTCCTGCTCCTGCTCCTTCCGCTCGTCCTGCACTTCGGGCAGAAGGCGCACAACAAGCTCGAGATCGCGCCGCTGCCCGACGACGCGGGCTACGCGCCGGGCGCCGCCTTCGGCAACGCCGCGGCGCGGATCATGGAGCACGAGCTCGACGGCTTCACCGGCTGGCGTCCGAACGACATCGTCATCTGGGGGCCGAGCGTCATGGCGGACAACAACGCGAACCGCCAGCTCGGCATCCTGCAGGCGCTGCGCGACACCGTGCGCGTCTTCAAGGACGACCTGACCAAGGTGTCGAGCGACGTCTACGACCCGAACCTGGTCGAGGCCGACAACCTGCTGCGCAACGACCCCTACAAGTGGGCGTTCCCCTCCGCGGAGGACCGCTATCGCAAGGCGGTGGAGCGGCTCGACGCCTACGTCGCGGGGCTGCGGACTGGCAAGAGCCGGCCGATCAACACGCGCAACACCGAGCTCCGGAACCTCCTCGGGACCTGGACCGACCTCCTCGGCGCGGCGCACGCCGAGCTGTACGGCTCGCACGTCGGCTGGTTCCAGGTCGACGACGTCTTCTACCGGGCGACGGGCTTCTGCCACGTGATCTGGCACATGCTCATCGCCACCGAGCGCGAGTACCGCGGCGAGATCGAGAGCCGCACGGGGCTCAGGACGCTCTTCCAGGAGCTCCACCCGCCGCTCTCGCGCTGCGCCGTGATCAAGCCGATCTACGTCTTCAACGGGCGCGACAGCGGGTTTCTCGCGAACCAGCGCCGCAACCTCGACGCGTACGTGGCCGAGGTGCGGCAGAAGCTCTACACGATCCGCGACGAGCTCGAGAAGTAGCGGCGCCCTGCCGCGCGCGTCAGCGGGCGAGCGCGAAGGCGAAGAGGCCGAGCATCGCGACCGCGAAGTACGCCGCGACGACCGCCGCGCCCGCGTAGTCCTTCGCCAGCCGCTGTCCGAACAGCAGCGCGAGCAGCGCGAGCACCGAGAAGCGCATGCCCCAGCGCGCGAAGAAGCCGCCCGAGACGAAGCTGAAGGTGATGATCCCGAGCCCGCAGAACACGCCGGCCAGAAGCTCGAGGATCGTGAGGGCCCAGAACAGGGTGGTGACGTTCGACGCGAGCGTCGGTGCGTTCTTGAAGTGCTCGCGCAGGAAGCCGAGGTTGCCCTCCGAGTCGAACAGCTTGTCGAGGCTCGACTGCAGGAACACGACGGCGAAGAACGCAACCACCGCGAAGCGCGCGAAGACGAAGAAGCCCGGGTCCGCCGCGATCCTTCCCAACGTTTCCATCACAAGCCCCCTTCCCGCGGCTGGTTTAACGGGCGCGCTCCGCGATGGTCAACAACGCCGGGCCGTGCTAGCACTGGTCCCGTGCCAGACCGCCTCGTCGGTAGGCTGCGTTGGCTGTGGGGTGGTGCGGCGGTCCTGTTCGCGATGGGAGGCGGGGTCGCTCTCCTGTCGGCCCCTCGCATCGCACCGAGCGCAGCCAGCGCGGCTGCGGAGAGCCCGCTCGCGGCGTCGCCCGCGTCGCTCGCGCTGATCTCCGCCGCGGTTGCGATGGGTGTCGCGCTCGCCGTGCTGATTGCGCGGGCGCCGCGACGCCACGCGCACCTGATGGTGGTCTGCACCGTCGGCGCGGGCGCGGCGGCCGTCTCGTTGCTGGTCGCGTACGTCGCGGGAGACGGCGGTGGCGCGGCGCTCGCCGGTCTCGTCCTCGCGCTCGGGCTCGCGGCCTCGACCTTCGCCTCGTGGCTCGCGCTGTGGCTTGCGCCGTGCCCGAGCCACGCGACGCGCGCGCGCGACGAGCGGCTCCGCGCGGCACTTCTCGAAGCGCTCCTGCCGGCGAGCGACGGCACGGACCAGGCTCTCCTGCGCGAGGCGCTCGAGCAGGCGCTGCGCGACGCGCAGCGCCGCGGTGACCTCGCGCTGCGTCGCGGCGACGTCGCGCTGCGCGTCGTGCTGCGCATCCTCGATGCCGCAAGCCGGATCGAGCGCCGCCGCGCGTTCGCCGAGCTCGACGCGGCTTCGCGCGAGCGCCTGCTCTCCGACCTCGCGCGGTCGCGCTTCTCCGCGCTGCGCCGGATCGGCCTCCTCCTCGAGCGCGACGTGCTCGCCCGCTACTACGCCGATCCGCGCGTGCACCGCGAGATCGGCTTCGACACGCGGTGGCTGCGCGGCCGTTTCGTCGCAGGGCCGAACCGGCTCGCGCACGAGGCGCGCGAGGAGGCCGAGCGGCAGGCCCGTGAAGAAGCCGAGCGCCTGGCGCGCGAGGCCGCCCTCGCGGCGCTCGCCGAGCCCGAGCCGGTGATCGACGAGACGCCCGGGGCGGAGGCTCCGCCGGAGGAGGAGAGCGGCAACGCTCCGCCGCCCGCGCCGGCCGACGACGTGCCGCTCGACCGCCCGTGGACGCTCGGCGTCGTGCGCGAGCCGATCTCGGCGACGCTCGCGCTCGGCACGCCGATCGTCAAGGCGCTGCGCAACCTGGGGCCGACGCGGCCGTGAGCATCCCCGAGCCGGTCGCGACGCACATCTCTTTCGGTGGCGCGGAAGCGCAGGTGCGCGACGGCGCCCGCCGCGAGCGCGACGAGGCCATGCGCGCGCAGGTGTGCGTCGTCGGCTCGGGCGCCGGCGGCGCGACGATCGCCTACGAGCTCGCGCGGCGCGGCCACTCGGTGGTCCTCCTCGAGGAGGGCGCCTACCGCACGGGGCGCGAGATGAGCGGCGACCCGGCGGCGATGCTCCGGCTCCTCTACCGTGAGGGCGGCGCGACGGCCACCGCGGGCCCGCACGAGCTCGCCCTCGCGCTCGGCCGCTGCGTCGGCGGGACGACCGTGATCCAGAACGGCACCGCGCAGCGCGCGCCCGACGAGGTGCTGCACGCCTGGGAGGCCGAGCACGGCGTCTCGCACGTCGGGCCGGGCGAGCTCCGGCCGTACTACGAGCGCGCCGAGCGCGAGCTCGGCGTCGCCGAGGTGCCGGAGGAGCGTCTCGGGCGCAGCAACGCGCTCCTCGAGCGCGGCGCCGCGGCGCTCGGCTTGGCGGGCGGCCGGCTCGCGCGCATGGCGCGCGGCTGCCTCGGGACCGGCGTCTGCACGCTCGGCTGCCCGCAGGACGCGCTGCTCGGCATGCACGTGAGCCACGTTCCGGCGGCGCTTGCCGCGGGCGCGGTGCTCTACACGAGGACGCGCGCCGAGCGGCTCCTCCTTGCGGACGGACGCGTGTTCGGCGTCGCGGCGCGCTTCCTCGACGAGAACGACCGCCCGACCGGGCACACGCTGCGCGTGGTCGCGGACCGCGTCGTTCTCGCCTGCGGGGCGCTCTTGACGCCGGTCTTCCTCGAGCAGAGCGGCGTCGGCAAGGCGTCGGGGCAGCTCGGGCGGAACCTCCGCGTGCAGCCCGTCGCGCACATCGCGGCCCGCTTCGACGAGGAGGTGCGCGCCTGGGAGGAGATTCCGCAGGCGTACGAGATCCGCGAGCTCGCGGGCGACGGGATCCGCATCCAGGGCCAGGCGCTGCCGCCCGTGCTCGCCGCGGCGGCTCTACCCGGCGTCGGTGCCGCGCACCGCGACGCGATGGCGCGCTTTGCGCACCTCGCGTGGTGCGAGGCGCTCGTCGCCGACGAGTCGTCGGGCACGGTCACCGCGGCGCGTGGCGGCTTCCCGGTCGTCCGCTATCGGATGAACGAGGTCGACCGCCGGCGTCTGCTGCGCGGGATCTCGCTGGCGGCGGAGGCGCTCTTCGCGGCGGGCGCGCGCGAGGTCTTCCCGCCGGTGCTGTCGCACCGCGTGCTGCGCACGCCGGAGGAGGCCCGTGCGCTGCGCGAGGCGGACGTCGCCGACGGCGAGCTGCGCGTCGCGGCGCTCCACCCGATGGGCACGGCGCGGATGGCGGATGACCGGCAGCGTGGCGTGACCAGCGCGGTCGGCGAGGTGCACGGCACGCGCGACCTCTACGTCGCGGACGCGAGCCTGTTCCCGGCCGCGTGCGGCGCGCGGCCGCTGCTCACGATCGTCGCGCTCGCCCACCGGATCGCCGAGCACATCTCGGCGGAGCTCGGCGCACCGCTCTGAGCGCCGCGGCCGCGCGGCGCCGCGCGCGGCCTACGGCGCCTCGACGTACACCAGAACGTCGGACGGGAACGTCCCGCTCAGCGGCTCCGTGCTCGAGAAGGGACGCTCGGCGAGCGTGCCGTCGGGGAAGACCTCGTAGGCGTCGACGCGGTCGAAGCCGCCGAGCGAGACGAACAGCGTCCGGGTCTCGCCGCCGCCGGGCATCTGCTTCGTGAGCAGGGCAAGCCCCGTCGGGTACGACGACGTGTTGGCGAAGGTCGCGCTCAGCGTGTTGTCGATGATGTTGCCGTCGGGCGCGATCGCGAACGAGTCGACCTGGCCGTTCTGGAAGGCGGCGCCGTAGATGCGCGTCGGGTTGGTGAACGTGTCGACGATGATCGCGTTGTAGATGCCGCGCGTGTTCGATTCGCTCGACGGGTCCTCGCCGAGGTTGCCCGCGGCGTCGATCGGGTTCGCGCCGATCCGGCGGCGCGACTGCTGGACGACGTAGAGCACGGTCGAGACCTGGCCCTCGCTGCCGACCTGCGCCTGGATGATCTTGCCGGGCGCGAACGCCCGGAACGCGGTCGGGCTCGGGCTCGGCGTGGGCTCGGGCGTCGGCGTGACGTCGGGGGGCGAGGGGGTCGGCACCGGGGTCGGAACCAGCGGCGACGGCGTCGGCGGGATCTCGGGCAGGAAGCCGCCCATCACGGGGAAGCGCACGATCTGCGAGACGCCGACGTCACCGACGTAGGCGAACTGCGGGGTGATCGCTGCGCCCTGGAAGGCGACCGAGCTGATGCTCGCCGCCTGCGTGCTCGCGGTCGCGGGGAGCCCGCCGTCGGCTGCGAGCTCGTAGGCCGCGAGCCGGGTCGGCGTCTCGAGGCTCTGGCCGCCGCCCTGCTCGACGACGTAGAGGAAGTAGCTCGGCTCGGGCTCGCCGGCCGCGCACGGCTGACCGTCCTGCCCGAAGCACTGGATCGACATGTCGACCGGGTTGGACCCGGGCCGCGGATCGGTCGCGCACGGCGGCGCGAGCCCGCCGCCCGGCCCGCAGAGCGAGACCAGGCCGCCGCCCGTGATGTCGAAGGCGAGGATCTGGCTGGAGCTCGCGACGTAGAGCACGGGCAGAGCCGGGTGGCGGAGCAGGCGGCGCGGATTGACCACGGTTGCGCTCGCCGCGGGCGGACCGCCGGGCAGGAGGCCGTCCGCGCCCAGCTCGTACACCGCGACGGAGCCGCCGTTCGTCCCGACGTTCGGATCGGGATCACGGGCGAACGCCACGTAGACGAACACCTGGCTGTCGGGCGCGGCTGCGGTCGGCGCTGGCGGGATGTCGCGGCTCTCGCCGCTCGGGCAGCCCTGCAGGCCGAGGAAAGCAGAGAGCAAGAGGACGAGCGACACCCTGTCCCGCAAAAGCATCCGGCGGGATATATCGGAGGGGGATCGAGCTGTCGAGGAACGGCGTCGCGCGCGGGGGCGCCGTTGCGAGGTGTCAATGCAAAGTGACGAGAAAACCTTCCTGCTCCGCTTCAACGTCCGCGCCGAGATCCCGAGCGAGCTGCTCGACGACGACGAGTTCGACGAGCGCGCCTTCCTCGCCGAGTGGGAGAGCGCTTTGAAGCCGGCGGCCGTACGCGCCGTCTTCCAGGCGCTGCGCGCGTTCCCGAACTGGTCGGCGCACGTCCGAAACCGCGGCGCCTCGGTCGAGGACGAGATCGAGGTGGTCGTCGAGCGGGCCTACGTGGACGACTGAAGGCGGCCTGCGAGCTCGACGATCCCGGCGAGCGAGGAGAGCCGCGGCACGTCGTCGCTGCCGGGTGCGGCGCCGGACGGTCGATCCGGCGAGGCGCGGCGCACGACGAGCGCCGCGGCGAGTCCGGCGCGCCGGGCGCCCGCGACGTCCTCCTCGAGCGAGTCGCCGACGTGCAGGCAGGCCTCGGGCGGATGTCCGCCGGCCGCCGCCAGCGCATGCGCGAAGATCGCCGGGTCGGGCTTCGCCGCCCCCGCCTCGCTCGAGACGACGACCGCCGCGAACGGCTCGCGGATCCCGAGCTCGGTGAGCACCCGGTGGAGGCGCGCATCGAAGTTCGACACCACGGCGAGCGTCAGGCCGAGGCGGCGGAGCTCGGCGAGGACCTGCGGCACCTCGGGAAAGGTGCGCCAGGCGGCGCCGCGCGCGTAGTGCCGGAACGCGGCCTCGAAGAAGCGATCGCGCGCGCTGCGCTCCGCCGCCGTTGGTTGGTCGTGCGCGGCGCCGGGCGTCCGGCCGAGGCTCGCGTCGAGCGACGCGTCGACGATCGCCCGCCACCAGGCGCGCTCGAAGGCGAGGCGCTCCTCCGGCGTCCCGCGCGGCGCGACGAGCGGCGGTGCGGCGCGGAAGGCGCGGCGGAAGCCTGCTTCCATGTCGGCTGCTCGGACGTCGAACCCCGCGGCGCGCGCGAGCCGCGCGTAGGTCGCGCCGACCGGCTCGACCGGCTCGATGAGCGTGCCGCCCGCGTCGAGCGTGACCAGGCGGATCTGCCGCGGTGCGCTCACCAGCTCGCCGAGGCGAGGTCCGGGATCTGCCAGAACTGGATCAGCACGCCGTGCGCCGAGCGCGGCGAGACGAACGCCGTCTTGTAGCCGCCGCCGACGTCCGCCTCGTCCACGATGCGCAGCCCGTCCCGCTTCATGCGCGAGATCACCGCGTCGAGGTCGTCGACGTCGATCGACAGGTGGTGGAAGCCCTCGCCGCGCCGCTCGAGGAAGCGGCGGACGAAGCTTCCGCCGCTCGCGTCGGCGACGAGCTCCATGCGGAAGCGTCCGATGTCGAACTGCTTGAGCTCGAAGTCGCCGGCGTAGCCGAGATGCTGCGGCCCTTCGGCCGTCACCGGGAAGTAGCGGCGGAAGAAGTCCATCGCCGGGGCGATGTCGCGCACCGCGGCGGACAGGTGGTCGAAGCGCATCCGCGCGTCGACCCCGGGCAGCTTCACGATGCGCGGCGTGAGCTCGGCGGGCGGCTCCTCGACCTCGCGCACCTGCCAGAGCTGGATCAGCATGCCGAACGCCGAGCGCGGCGAGATGAAGGCCGTCTTGTCCACCTCGTTCGCCGCGAAGCGGTCGACGATCCGCAGACCGTCGCGCTCCATGCGCTCGACGAGCGGGTCGAGCGCGTCGACCTCGAGCGACAGGTGGTGCAGCCCCTCGCCGCGGCGCTCGAGGAAGCGCTCGACGAAGCTCCCCGGGCGCGCGCTCTCGATGAGCTCGAGCTTGACGTGCCCGACGAAGAAGTCGCACCAGCGGAACTCGTCCGTGTAGCCGGGGCGCGGCTCGTGGTGCATCCGCACGGGCAGGTGGCGCGAGAAGAAGTCGAGGGCCCGGTTGATCGAGCGGACGGCGATCGAGAAGTGGTCGACGCGGAGGCTCATCCGGTCCGTCTTAGAATGCACGTCGAGCCGTCGCGAGGACGAGGCGCGCGGTCCACGCCCCGCGCTGTGGTACAGGGGGGCTCGGTGCTCGAGCGCGTCCGCATCGTGCTGGTCCGCCCGCGCCGCAGCGGCAACGTCGGCGCGGCGGCGCGCGTGCTGAAGAACATGGGCCTCGGCAAGCTGGTCCTGGTCGCGCCGCGGGCACGGGTCGGCGTGGTCGCCGAGCGCATGGCGGTGCACGCGAAGGACGTGCTCGCGCGCCGCCGGGTCGTTCCCGACCTCGCCGCCGCGGTCGACGACTGCGTGCTGGTCGTCGGCACCGCGGGGCGCGAGGTGCGGGCGCTCCCCTCGCTCCACCCGCGCGACGCGGCGCGGGAGCTCGTCGCGGCCTCGGAGCGGGGACCGGTCGCGCTGGTCTTCGGACCCGAGGACCACGGGCTCTCGAACGCCCAGCTCGAGCACTGCCAGCGCCTGATCCGCATCCCGACCGACGACCGCTACTCCTCGCTCAACCTCGCGCAGGCGGTCGCCGTGTGCGGCTACGAGCTGCGCCGCGCCGCGCTCGAGCGCGATGAGGAGCGCGAAAGCGGCGCCCGCCGGTGGCGCCCGCGCACGACCGGCGCGCCAGGCAAGGACGACGAGCGGGCGCCCGCGACGAGCACGGAGCGCGAGGCGCTGCTTGCGCACCTTGCGGAGGCGCTCGGGGCGATCGGCTTCCTCTCGCAGCAGAACCCGACGCACATCCTGACCGACGTGCACTCGCTCTTTGCGCGCGCCGGCCTCACGCGGCGCGACGTCAAGATCTGGCGCGGCATCGCGCGGCAGATCCTCTGGGCGGCGGGAAGGGAGCGGCCGGTCAGCGCCGCCCGCCCAGGGAGAGCGGCTTCACCTGGCGGACGATGATGCCGCGGATCCCGCCGCGCTCGACCGTCGCGCCGCGCACCTCGACCCGCCGCCCGAGGTGCTCGAGCAGCGGGTTGGGAGGCGTGCCGGCGGTGAAGTCCTGGACGACGAGAAACGCGGTCTTGGTCTTGTCGTCGAGGATCGCGAGGTCCTGTCCCGCGCGCGCGCAGGCGATCGCGCACTGACGGTGCGCCTCGCCGCGCCGGCCGGCCATGATGAAGCAGCCGGTCTCGACCACCTCGCCGCGCAGCACCGTCTCGCGCGGCGCCGCGGGCGTCGGCTTGGCCCGCGGGGGCGCGGCGAGCGCGCTGAGCGCGCCGAGCGCCGCGCCGGCGACGAGCGCGCCGAGCGCCACCGCGCAGGACACCACCCGGCGCCGCCGGCGGGTGCGGCCCGTCTGCGGCTCAGCGGAGCGTTGCATCGATGCCATGTATCGGTCGACCCTGCACGAACGCCAGAGCGACGAGCTCCGGAAGCCGCAGCTTTGCCCGCTCTGCCGCACCTCGCGGGGCATCCGCTTTGCTGTTTGCACGCTCGCCGAGCGTCCCAGCTCCTATCCCAACCACGCGACGCGACCCCGACCCGAACGACGGCACCGTCAACCCGCAAAACCGGGGTCCGGAGCGGCCTTCGCTCCGGGCCTCCCCGGGGCGCTACTCCTCGAGGACGCCGAGCCCGTCGGGGAAGTCGAGCCCGCGGTCCATCGTGATCGGCGGCTGCGGCTCGCCGTCGATGAAGTGGATCTTGCGCACGGTGCCGGTGTGGGGACCCGGGCCGACGCGCCCGTTGCGCACGACGATGCCGATGTCCGCGTAGTACAGGGTCCCCGCGCCGTCGATGGCGAGGCCGAAGGGCGAGCCCGTCGAGTACGGCTCGGGGCCGAGCGTCTCGCCCGCGGGCGGCTCGAGGATACGGCGCAGGAAGCGTCCCTCCGCGTCGTACTCGGCGATCACGCCGTTGATCACGCTCGAGACGTAGTAGGTGCCGGACGGGCTCTTGACGATGGCGTTCGGCGTCGGGATGTTCGCGTCGGCCGGGATGAAGAGGCGCTTCGTCACCTGGTCGGCGAGCGGCGCGCCGGTTCCGTCGACGCGCCCGCAGCCGCCTGCCGCGTCGTTCGAGGTGGGGAAGGGCGGCTCGTAGACCCAGATCCCGGACGTCACGCGTGCGCTCGCGACCAGCACCCGGTCGCCCTCGTCGACCAGGATCTGGCCGGCGGTGCCGATCGAGATGTCGAGCTTGCAGAACGCGACGTCGAACGAGTCGAACGGCGGGAACCAGAGGATGAGCTGGCCGTCGCCCGGGCCGGTCGCCTGGTTGCCGACGTCGGTCGTCACGAGGCGCCCGTCGGAGAGGAAGCCGCAGCCGTAGTTCTCCGCGTTGTCGAGGCTTCCCTGGTAGGTCGGGGTGAGCTTGCCGATGCGCGTTGCCGAGAGGTCGCCGACCCCGTTGCCCATGAGCTGGAAGAAGCCCCAGCCCTGCGGCGGGTTCGGCTGACCGGTGTCCTCACCCGCGATGAAGCGGCGCGAGCCGTCCGGGGCGAAGCAGATCTGGCCGTTGATGTCGAAGCCTTGCGGGTCGAGCGAGCGGCGCTCGATGACCGTCTGCTTGCGGTCGTTCTCGGCGGGGGCGTAGGCGTTCAGGCGGTTCGCCTCGCCGTTGAAGACGATCACCTCGCTCCCCGGGTTCTGGCCGTCGCTGCAGGCGGCCGCCAGAAGCCCGAGCAGGAGGGCAAGCGGGGCTCGTCGGCGCGTCATGGCGCCTTCGAGAGCACGGCCGCAACTGGGCTGTCAAACCTCGCGGCGGGCGCGTCCAGAGGGCTGGCGGATCGACTCGGCGCGCTTCTGCGCGTTCTCGAGCTGCCGGGCGCGCTGCCGTCCGTCGATCTGCGTCTGGACGCGCGCGTAGAGCTCTTCCTTGTTGACGGGCTTGGCGAGGAACTCGCTCACCCCGAGCTTCATCCCGGTCGCCCGCGTCTCGATGTCGTCGCGCGCGGTCAGCAGGATGATCGGCAGCGACGCGGTGGACGGCTGCTTCTTGAGCTCGCGGCAGACCGCGAAGCCATCCATGTTCGGCATCATCACGTCGAGCACGACGACGTCGACGCTCTCGTCGGCGAGCGCGCCGAGCGCCGCAGGCCCGCCGTCGGCGAGAACTACGGAGTAGCCCTTGCGCTTGAGCAGATGGGCGAGCAGGCGACGCGAGTCCTCGTCGTCGTCGACCACCAGCACCCGACCTGCGACCTCGGCCTCTGCTGCAATCTGGTTCACTGTCACGCAACCGAGACGCCGCCGGTCGCGGCCAGGCCGTTCCGTCGACGGCGCAGCTTCGCGACCAGCGTCGTCCGCTTCAAACCGAGCAGGCGGGCCGCCGCCTGCTTGTTGCCCTTGGTACGCCGGAGGGCTTCTTCGATGAGACGGTTCTCGAACTCCTCGACGGCGTTGGTGAGGTCGAGACCCTCGTCGGTCATGACGGGTCTCGGGATCTTCTTCTCGGAGATGAACGAGCGAATGTTGGGCGGCAGGTTCTCGATGCGTACGACGCCGTCCTCGGAGAGGATCACGAGGCGCTCGAGCAGGTTCTCGAGCTCGCGCACGTTGCCCGGCCAGTCGTACTCCCAGAGGTGAACCATCGCCTCCTCGGTGATCGTCACCTTGAGGTCGCTGCGCTTCTGGTTGTGGCGGTCGAGGAAGTGCTTGACGAGGAGCGGGATGTCGGAGCGCCGCTCGCGGAGCGGCGGCAGGGTGATCGGGATCACCTCGAGGCGGTAGTAGAGGTCCTCGCGGAAGAGCCCGCGCTCGACCTGCAGCGCGAGGTCCTTGTTGGTCGCCGCGATCACCCGCACGTCGACCTTGAACGAGCGGTCGGCGCCGACCGGCCGGACCTCGCGGTCCTGGAGCACGCGCAGCAGCTTGACCTGCAGCACGGGGCTCATCTCGGAGATCTCGTCCAGGAAGATCGTGCCGCCGTTCGCGAGCTGGAACATGCCGGCCCGCGACCCGACCGCTCCGGTGAACGAGCCCTTCTCGTGCCCGAACATCTCGGACTCGAGCAGCTCGGCCGGGATCGCGCCGCAGTTGACCGGGATGAACGGCCGGTCGGCACGTCGGCTCGCGGCGTGCACCGAGCGCGCGGCGAGCTCCTTCCCGGTGCCGCTCTCGCCGAGGATGAGCACGGTCGCGTCCGTCTGGGCGACCCGTTGGATCAGCTTCTGGACGCGCTCGATGAGGGGATGTTGGCCGATGATCTGCGTTGCCGGCGCTCCCTGCGCCCAGGGCTCCCTACGGTCGTTCGAGCTACGAGCGCCGGGGGATGAAGGGGAGAGGACTTCCTTGAAAAACGCCATCGGGTCTCTCTGCCGTCTGGCAATTGCGTGTTGGGTCCCGTGGTCACAATTTCGTCATCCCGACGACGATACTTTAGCGACCTGCGCCGAAAAATTGCCGGAAGCAATGCCGGCTGATATCGGAGCCCGGTGGCGACCCGCCGAAGAAGCGTCGGCCGGACGGCCGTTTCGCGACCCCTGCGTGCCGACGGTCGCAGTCCGCTCGACCCCCGGCCGATGCGGATCGAGCCCGGCTATCTTGCCCACGCCGAGGGCTCGGCGCTGATCTCGGCAGGGGCAACGCGGGTGCTGTGCGCCGTCAGCGTCGAGGACACGGTGCCCGACTTCCTGCTCGGCAAGGGCCGCGGCTGGCTCACCGCGGAGTACGCGATGCTGCCCCGCGCGACGCACACCCGGAGCCAGCGCGAGTCGAACCGCGGCAAGATCTCCGGCCGGACGCACGAGATCCAGCGCCTGATCGGCCGTAGCCTGCGCGCGGTGGTCGACCTCGACCGGCTCGGCGAGCGGACGCTGTTCGTCGACTGCGACGTCCTGCAGGCCGACGGCGGCACGCGGACGACGGCGATCAACGGCGCGTACGTCGCAGTCGCGCAGGCGCTCCACCGGCTGGTCGCGGACGGGATGCTCGCCGAGGTGCCGCTCCGCGAGCCGGTCGCCGCGATCAGCGTCGGGCTGGTCGACGGCGAGCTGCTGGTCGACCTCGCCTACGCCGAGGACAGCCGCGCCGAGGTCGACGCGAACTTCGTCATGACGGGCAGCGGCGGCCTGGTCGAGGTGCAGGGCACGGCGGAGGGCCGCACGTTCGGCCGCCGCGACCTCGACCGCATGCTGGAAGCCGCCTGGCAGGCGATCCAGCAGATCAACCGGCTGCAGGAGCGGGCAATCGCCACGTTTGCGCCGGTCAAGCGCAAGCGCGCACGGGGATAGGGGCGCCGCGTGCCGTCGGTCGTCGTCCCGGTGACGCTCGCGTCGCGCAACCCGGGCAAGCTCGCCGAGCTCGCGGCGCTGTGCCGCGGCGTGCTCGAGCTCCGGCTGCCGCCCGAGGGGCTCACGCTGCCGGAGATCGAGGAGGACCAGGAGACGTATCTCGGCAACGCCGAGAAGAAGGCGCGCGCGGTGGCGCGAGTCGTCGGCGGCCCGGCGCTCGCCGACGATTCCGGGCTGGAGGTCGACGCGCTCGGCGGCGCCCCGGGCGTCCGCTCGGCGCGCTACGGCGGTCCCGGCCTCGACGACGCCGGGCGCATCGCGCTCCTGCTGCGCGAGCTCGGCAACGCGACGAACCGCCGGGCGCGCTTCCGCTGCGCGCTCGTCCTGGCGGTGAGCGAGGAGGAGACGATCGCCGCCGAGGGAGTGCTCGAGGGGACGATCGCGCACGCGCCGCGGGGGGCGGGTGGGTTCGGGTACGACCCCGTGTTCGTCCTGCCCGACGGGCGGACGCTCGCGGAGGTGCCGGCGGAGGAGAAGAACCGGATCTCGCATCGGGCGGTGGCGATGCGGGCTCTGGTGGAGAGGCTCCGTGGCGGCGCTGGTGCTGCTGCGCGGTGATGCGCGGCGTTGCGGCGTCGGCGTGCTGGGGAGTGGTGTGGTGAGGGGTGGTGCTGCGGTGCCGGAGCGCGGCGAGGAGCGGCTCGGCGGTGCCGCTGCCGCGCGGTGGCGGGTGACGCGGGTTTGCCGCCGGTGTTTGCCGCCGTGCGCCGAGGAGGGCTCCGCGGCGTGGCTGCGCGCGGGTCGGCTTGTCTTGGCGCCGTCGTGCGTGTGGCGGTGGCTCGGCCGCCGCTGCGCGCCGGCCGGCACTGCGTCGTCGTCGCCGCGCCGGGCGCTCGTGTGGCGGCCGTTGCGTCTCTGGCACCTCCGTGGCGCCGCCCTGCACCGGCGCCGAATTGACAGCCCCCAGGGCGCACCGTAGGGTTCTCCGTCGTTTCGCTCGCCGCTGGGCGGCGAGGCGACGTGACGAACGGGGCGTGGCGCAGTCTGGTAGCGCGCCTGCTTTGGGAGCAGGATGTCGGAGGTTCAAATCCTCTCGCCCCGACTTCCCGCTCCTCGCTCGCATCGGGCGCCAGTAGCTCAGGTGGATAGAGCAACGGCCTTCTAAGCCGTGGGTCGGGGGTTCGAATCCCTCCTGGCGCGGTGGCTCCGGCGTCGCGACGGCGCCGCTCGTCGTCTCCGGTACCCTGGGTCTCGCGCTCGGTGAGATCGCGTTCGCGAGGCCGCGTTGACGATGGGGCAGGTGACCGATACTTCCAGTCCTCTGCCACACCGCGGTGGGTGTAGCTCAGTTGGTAGAGCACCGGATTGTGGCTCCGGGGGTCGAGGGTTCGAGGCCCTTCACTCACCCGCACCGCCGGGAGCCGGCGCACGTCGTCGACGTCGCCGGCT
>FWPU01007569.1_pt1 | contig 19865 bp, 14 predicted proteins | sample 2228361 | NCBI WGS metagenome assembly FWPU01 (sample SAMEA103939777, study PRJEB20133) | metagenome
GGCGGGTTCACCGCCGGCTAATTTCCGTTGCCTCTCCGGAGCGAAAAGGCGCAATGGCTTCGTAGCCTACCAAGTTCCAGTTGGCGCACCGTGGGCCAGAACAGGCCGGAAAGCGGCGCGGTAGCTGTGAGGCAAACTATAGCGTCGCTAAATCGAGTGCAGGTGAAACCGAAAAAAAGGGCCGAGATTAGCCGCAGAGACACAGAGGGCACGAAGTCGATCCTCTGTGCCCTCCGTGCCGCTGTGGCGAAGGCTCTGATTTGATCGATTCGCCGCGTTTTAAAAAGCAGCGACGCGCGGTGTTGCGCGATTAAGCGACCTCGACCGGCTCGGGAGCGGCCGGCTTGGAAATTTCGGTCAGCGCTTTTGCCGGTGCCTTTTCGCCTTCGGCCTTTACCGCGAGGTCGCCGAGCGAAATGATTCCGACCAGCCTCTTCCCCTGAACCACCGGCAGCCGGCGGATCTGGTGTTCGGCCATGATTTCGGCAGCGCGCCTGACACCTGTACCATCACGGTTCTGGTTGGGAATCCAGCCACGGCGCGCCCGATTTCGCGCAATCTCGCCTCGCCGGCCGTGGTCAGGGTTGCGCTGCCCGACTCGAAGAAGTCATCTTCGAGAACAACTACTAGAACTCATTTCAAAACCCTAATGCCAGCTAACCCTTGGCCTGAATTTATGAGCTTTTTAGCGGTCTCTCGCGGCCAGGGAGGGGTTTTGAAATGAGTTCTAATCCGCGGTCATCTTCGCGAGTTGGGGCCAGGTTTTCCAGGCGGCTCTTCAGTTCAATTTCAGCCGCGCGCTCTTCCGGTCGAGCTTCGCGCCGCTCCCTTTCAGCTTCGAGGCCGGCAGCCGCGCCAGCTCGTCGGCCGGCTTGCGCGCCGCCGCTGCGAGTTGAACGGCCTGCAAGGCCGCGTCACTGATTATTTCGCGCTTGGCATCGCCGGCTTGCAAAAGCTCGGCCTGCCAGAGGGCGGCATGGGCGCGCGCCAGCGCTTCGGGGGCGAACTCCTCTGCCCCCTGCCGTTCCGCCATCTCGACCGCCTTGCGGGCCTCGAGCAGTTCGATCGGGACTTTCAGCCACTGTTCGGGAACCTCGAGCAACACCGTCCGTTCCGGAACCTTCACAACCGGGTCGATTTCGAAGATCACATCGACTATCTGGAGCGGGATCTTTTCCTGCTTCGGCCTAAGGTTTTCGAGCACGATCATGCCGCTAGGCTTTTCGACCAGACCGTAAGGTTCAGCGCTAACCAGCATGCCGAAGGCTTGCAGGTTCGTGGTCACGTTAAGCTTGCTGCGGTTCCCCTGGAGGATGAACTCGCCTAAATTATCGGTGAGCCCTTCGGGCGAAACAGCCCAGAGCACATAGGTGGTAAAGTCGCTGCCGAGCGCCATGGCCGGCACCATTTCGTCGAGCTCGATCTCGATCTCGGTATATCCTCTTTTCCGCTCGACCTTCGCCTCGCCGCTTGCGGCCGGCAGCCGCGCCGTGCCGGGCAGCTCCGCCGAGATGGCGCGCCCCTCGGGGCAGCTCACCGCCAGTATCTCCCGCTCGGCGGCGCGCTCCTGTGCGGCGGAGCCGGCGACCGGCGCGATGGCGGTTAACAGCATTATGGTGCTTTTCAACAACATGGGGTTATTGTCCTCAGAGGAAGTGCTTGAAAGATAAGGACTTAAGGTCGAGGGGGCGGCGGGGGCTGGGAATTTTTCCCGCGGCGGGCGTGACGGCTCAGCGCTTAACCGTTATGTCTAAATCCCTACTCTTGCTCAAAATTTCAATCGAGCCGCCGAGCTTGCCCCGCTGAACCACAAGATCGACGGAATTTCCGCCGCACCTCAGGTTCTTCACCTCGAGCCACTCGAGCCACGGCGGCAGCAGCGGATTTTTGAAAATCAGGTGCCGGTTCGAGGCATCGGCCTCCAGGCCGAGCATTGCTGCGATCAGCATGAACACGGCTCCCGCGGCCCAGGCCTGGGGGGTGCAGGCAACCGGATAGAGCGCGGGGCCGTGCAGCGGCACGCGCTCGAAGCCGCAGTAAAGCTCGGGCAGCCGCGCTCCCTCCAGATAGAGGCTGGCTTCGAAGAGAGCCACTGCCACCTCGCCGAACTCCTCGGCGAAACCATACCGCTTGAATCCGGCGGCAGCCACGGCATTGTCGAAGGGCCAAACTGAACCGTTATGGTAGCTCATCGGATTGTAGCGGACCTCTCTTTTGCTCAGGGTCCTGATGCCCCATCCGCAAAAAAGCTCGCTGCTCAGCATGCGCGACGCCACTGCTTTGGCCTTTTCCTGATCGGCGATTTGCGTCCAGAGGCAGTGCCCGGGGTTGGAGGAGACGACGCAGCAGGGCTGCTTGTCGCCATCAAGCGCCAGGGCGTAAAAACCCAGTTCGGGGACCCAGAAAGCCCGGTTGAATTTATCCTTGAGTTGCCCGGCTTTTTCGCTCAAGCTGTCCGCAAGCTCACGGTATCCGAACCGGGCGGCCAGGCGCGCCGCCGAGCGCCACGCGGCATAGCAGTATCCCTGTACTTCGCAGAGGGCAATCGGCGGTTCGGCCAACCGGCCGTCCGCGTGCGAGACCGCGTCCCCCGAGTCTTTCCAGCCCTGATTTGCCAGACCTTTCGGCGATTGCCTGTGGTATTCCAGGAAGCCGTCGCCGTCCATGTCGCCGTAGTTTTCGATCCAGGCGAGCGCCGCCTCGATATTGGGCCAAATGCGGCGCAGCGTCGCCTCGTCGCCTGTCCAGTCGAAGTATTCCCCGGCGAGCATGATAAAGAGAGGCGTCGCGTCGATCGTTCCGTAATAAGGGATGAACGGGATCTCGCGCAGGTTGGCCATTTCGCCCGAGCGCAGCTCGTGCAATATCTTCCCCGGCTGTTCGTCCTTGAACCGGTCCACGAACTTTCCTTGATGTCGCGCGAGAAACAGAAGGACGCTGCGGGCGCAGCTCTGGTTGAAGGGGAGGATCTGGAGCGCGGTGATCAGCGCGTCGCGGCCGAACGGGGCGGCGAACCAGGGGACGCCCGCGTATGGAAAGGGCCCGTCCGGCGTGGGCGTCAGGAGCAGGCGCAGGTCGGATGCCGCCTGCCCGATCATTTGATTAAACGCCTCGTTGCTTGAGAGGAACAGGGTATTCTCGCCGCGCCATTCCTCCGCCTCGCGAGCGAGCCGCGCCGCCGCCTGCCGCAGGCCCAGGCGCTCGGCGCGGAGCGGGCCCTGTTCGCAGAGGGCCGCGACGCTGACCTCCAACTCCCTCTCCTCTCTCGGCTCCAGCTCCAGAAGGTAACTCGCCTCGAAGGCGGACACCGACGTCGGCTCCGGGGCGAAGCTTATTTCGGTTTCTCTCGATAGCCCATCGAGGCCGCGATAGCGCAGCCTGACCGCGTTGCCCAGGCGCTCCGGCTCGAGCACTTCGCCTCGCGCCTTCCGCCTGGTGCCGCGCACCTCGAAGATGTCGCGGAAGTCGGCATCGAAGCGCAGGCGGACGGGCAGGACCAGCCGCTCTAAGTGGTGATTGACGAGCCTGAGCAAAACGATCAGCCTGTTCTCGTAGACCACCAGCTCCTTGCGCAGGTATACGGAGTCGGCCGGCATCCTGGTACCGCCGTCCTCGAGCGCCGGATTTGTAAAATCGACCACTATGCTCGAATTGTCGCGGGCCACTGATGAAAAAAGCAGAAGCGGCTGCTGGCCCCCGATCAGCGTTTCGAACAGGTTGAGGAAGCGGGTCCCGGCATGATAGAATCCCAGCTCGCCCAACATGTAGCCGGGAAGCTCCCCCTTGCGATCGCAGACCAGGAAGCTCTCGCCGTGCTTCAGCCTGAGTTTTTTGATGTTCTGCGCGAGGGCCGAAGGATGGATATAATACTCGTCGCCGACCTTGACCGCCTCGCGCGCCGGCAAAGGCCGCATTTCGCCCTGTTGCAATCCCACCTCCTCTAGGGCGCGCTTTATTCCACGGCCGCGCCGGGCACCAGCTCGCTGCCATCGGCGGCCAGGCCGATGCCGCGAAAGCTTTCAGCCGTTTTTCTATTAATAGCGAAAAGCTCGATCGCTTTCAAGTAGAGTTCGAGATACTGGGACGCCATCCGCTCGGCTGAAAAGCGTTGCTCGGCCGTGCGACGGCAGGCGCGACGGTCGATGCGCTCCACCCGCTTGACCGCCTCGACCAGCCCATCCACATCCCAGGCCAACAGCCCGTTGACCCCCTCCTCGATGATCTCGGGCACCGAGCCGCACGGCCTGGCCACCACGGGAGTGCCGCAGGCCAAAGACTCGATCAATACCAGGCCGAAAGGTTCCGGCCAGTCTATCGGGAAGATCAGGGCCAGCGCTCCGCAAAGCAGCTCTCTCTTCTCCTCCTCTTTAACTTCGCCGAGGAATTCGATCAGCGGATGATCGAGCATCGGCTCGATGTGCGTTTTAAAATAATCCCTATCGACCTTATCCACCTTCGCCGCAATCTTCAGGCTGAGGCCGGCGCGCTTGGCCGTTTCGATCGCCAGGTCCGGCCGCTTTTCCGGGCTGATCCTTCCCAGAAAAAGAAGGTAATCGCCTCCGGTCTCGGAGAAGGCGAATTTTTCCAGGTCGAGGCCATGGTACACGGTGCCCAGCCAGTTAGCGTCGCTCAAATAGCGCTTCTGGCTCAGGCTGATCGAGATAAGATGAGCGGCATCGTAGAACCGGCGATAGACCGGTTTCAGTTCTGGCAGATCGAGCCTGCCGTGCAGGGTGAGCACCGTGGGCCGTGGGGCCGGACGAGCGAAAGGAAGCGTGAGATAATCGACATGGGAATGGATGATATCGAACTCGGCCGCCATGTCGTAGGCGGCTGTCAGCTCGTAGACGTGCCAGGCGGTCGAGTCGCGCACCTCCGGGTCGATCCTGATAGCTCTGGGGCAGATGGAGATCAGACGAGCCGACGTCCTGGAATCGGCGGTCGCGAATAGAGTCACATCGTGTCCCATTTTGACCAACTGTTCTGTCAGAGTGTGCACCACCCTTTCGGTCCCTCCGTAACAATTGGGCGGGACCGATTCGTAAAGCGGGGCGATCTGGGCAATTCTCATCTTGTTACCCTCCTTCTGACTCGAAAACGAACGAGCCATAGCTTCCAGCGCAATGCGCGCAAACCATGAGGTATCGACATCAGGGCCGATCCCCTTATGCCTCACGCCGGATCGCCTGCGCAGGGTGATATGAAGTTGCCCGCTATGGGCTGAAAGGTAGGCTTCGAGGCAGGGGCCGCGCCGCTTACGGGTAGGAAACAGTAAGCGCCGACGGCGCGCCGTCGGATCTGGCTCCTCGACTGGAAGGGAGGGCCGGTTCAGGCGACCCGCGGTTGGCCCGGCCTCTCTTCCTTACGCTCTCGCCTGCCCAAAAAGTCAAGTACAGCGCGAGCCCCGCTCAGCAGGGCCGAGATCTCGCGCAGCGGCCTCAAGCTCTCTCGCCGGAAGGCGCCGGCCAGTTCGTCGAAGCTGTGCCTGATTCCGGCGCCGGTCTCATCCAGCGTCCGCTGTGCCGATTGAAAAGTCTTCTCCACCGATTCCTTGACGCTGTCGATCAGCGAGCCGATGCCGGCAATCGCCTGCTCGACCTTCTCGCTGGAGCGGCGCACGGTTCCGGCCATATGCTCCAGCGTGTTGCCGGCCGAGGACACGGCCGATTCGACCCGGCCGACCATTCCGTCGACCCGCCCCATCAGTCCTTTGACATGCTCCATCTCCATTCTGAGCGCCTCCACGGCGCGGTTGCTGCTTTCGCCGACCGAGCGTATCTGCTCCTCCAAGGCGGACGAAATCATCTTCAGGCGGGCTTCGACGATCTGTTCGAGGGATTCTACCCTGGCCTTCACCCGGCGCACTGCCAAAAACATCCCGAGCATCGCGCCGGCCTGGATCAATATGGCCAGAGCGGTGAGGGCGACAAATACGATTAGCCAGGTTGCCTGGTTCTCCGTCATAGCAAACCTCTCGCCTTCAAATTTTCTGGATAGGCTTCCGTTTTAAGGCTAACATAGACCCTATCCATTCATCCATCCAGGGAGCAATTTGCGATGCGTCAACTAGAAGTATATTGTAGCGGCGAGGGCGCAGTGTACTGCGCCCCTACAGCTCGCCAGGATGGGACACGCTCGAATTGCGTCGTACACATGGCGGCCTGAAGGCCGCCGCTACATTGCTCTTCTCCACCGATTTCCAGTTGCCGTACCGGTGGCTTACCGACTTTCAGTTGGCGCGCCGCGGTCGGGCGGCAGGAGTTGACTAAAAGACAACAGTGGAAGAAAATAATATGGAGGAAAGCGGTGGCCTGCGAACGGCGTGAGACGGCTGTTCAGAGGTCGCGGCGTTCGAATGATTAGATTCGAGGACCTGATCGCAAAGGTTGAAGAATACCGGCCCCGAGGCAACTTGGAGCTGCTGCGCCGGGCTTACGTTTTTTCAGCCATGGCTCACCGGGGGCAGGTGAGGATGTCTGGCGAACCCTACCTCTCGCACCCCCTGGAAGTTGCCAATACCCTGGCCGAGATGAGGCTCGATGAGTCCTGCATCGCCGCCGGCCTGCTCCACGACGTGGTCGAAGACACGCTGGCAACCGTCGATACGATTCGAGATCAGTTCGGCGAAGACGTCGCGCACATAGTCGACGGGGTGACCAAGATCGGCAAGATCCCCTTCTCCTCGCGTCACGAGAAGCAGGCCGAGAACTTTCGCAAAATGCTGCTGGCGATGATCGACGATATCCGCGTCATCCTGGTCAAACTGGCCGACCGGCTGCACAACATGAGAACGCTCGAGTACCTGCCGCCGGAGAAGCGCGAGGCCATCGCCCGCGAGACGCTGGAAATATACGCGCCGATCGCGCACCGGCTAGGCATGAGCAGGATGCGCTGCGAGCTCGAGGATCTGGCGTTCAGCCACCTGGACCCGCAAAACTATCAGCACATCGTAACCCTGCTCGAGCGGCGGCGCGCGACCGCCGAGCACTTCATCGAAGAGGTAAAGCGCGCGCTCGAACATAAACTGAAGGAACACGGGATCGACGCGCAACTCGAGGGGAGGATAAAACGTATTTACAGCATATACCAGAAGATGCGGCGGCAGCGCATCACCATCGACCAGGTCTACGATCTGATCGCGATACGGATCGTCACGCAGAGCATCAAGGACTGCTATGCAGCTTTGGGCATCGTTCACAATACCTGGAAGCCCGTGCCCGGCCGGGTCAAGGACTACATCGCCATGCCCAGGCCGAACCTCTACCAGTCGCTCCACACCACGGTGATCGGTCCGAACGGCCAGCCGTTCGAGGTACAAATTCGCACCCAGGATATGCACCGGATCGCCGAGGAGGGCGTTGCCGCGCACTGGAAATACAAAGAGGGGAAGCTGGATCAGGGTCAGGACGACCAGCGCTTCGCCTGGCTGCGCCACCTGCTCGAGTGGCAGCAGGAGGTCAAAGACCCGCAGCAGTTTTTATCGAACCTGAAGATCGACCTCTATCCTGACGAGGTCTACATCTTCACGCCCAAAGGGGACGTAATCACGATGCCCCGCGGCGCTACGCCGGTCGATTTCGCCTATGCCATTCACACCGAAGTCGGCCATCACTGCGTCGGCGCCAAGGTAAACGGGCGAATCGTCCCCTTGAAGTACCGGCTGCGCAACGGCGAGATCGTCGAGATCCTCACAGCGAAGGACCACGAGCCGAGCCGCGACTGGCTGGCCCTGGTCAAGACCTCCAAGGCGCGCAACCGCATCCGCCAGTTCCTGAACGCCAAGCAGCGCGCCATGTCGATCGACTTGGGAAAGCGGCTGCTGGAAAAAGAGGCTCGCCGGCTGAAGATAAATTACAAGAGGCACCTGGAAGGGGACGAGGCCAAGCGGCTGCTGAGAGATTTCAACCTTCAGAAGATGGATGACCTCTATTCGTCCATCGGTTACGGGAAGCTGGCGGCGCGGCAGGTCCTGCAAAAGCTGGCGGCGGGCGAAGCGCCCGCCTCAGGCGAGGGGATGCTCTCCTCCGTGGTCAGCCGGGTCTTCAGCAAGTCCGATTCGCCTATCGTGGTGAAGGGGCACGATGACCTTTTAGTATATCGGGCCAAATGCTGCAACCCAATCCGCGGCGAGGAGATAATCGGTTACATCACGCGGGGCAAAGGGATTTCGGTCCACTCGATGGACTGCCCGAACGTGGAGAGCCTGCTCCACAACCCCGAGCGCAAGATCGAGGTGCGCTGGTCCAACGGCGCCAACGACCACCGCTACGCCGTCCGCCTGGAGGTGCTGACGGTAGACCGCCAGGGGATACTGGCCGACATCACCTCGGCGATCGCCAACACCAAGACGAACATCCGAGACGTCAAGGCGCGCACGGTCGACGATAAGGGCGTGATAGATATCACCGTCGAGATCAACGACCTCAAACATCTTCAGCGCATTCTCCAGCTGGTCAAAGAGATCGAGGGGGTGGAGAACGTGCAGCGGCTGGACCGCCACGTGGTCTGAGGCGCGCCGCCCGGCAAATTTACACCGCTTTCTTGACGCGGCCCGAGCGCAGGCATCTGGTGCATACCTTGGCGCGCCTGATCGCCCCGCCCACCACGATTCTAATGCTGTGCAGGTTGGGGACGAACCGGCGCTTGGTCAGGTTATGGGCATGGCTGATGTTATGCCCGGTCACCGGCCCGCGTCCGCATACATAGCAACGCTGCGCCATCCATCTTCTCCGCTCGAAATCGCATGAAATGGTCCAAAGCTTAACTTATAACATAATCCCGGCGCGTGGGGCCAGCCGCGCCGGCTAAAATCTGACCGCCGACTTTCACTCGCGACTTTTCAACCGCCGTAGAGGCAGCGGCGCAGCGCGTGGGCCAGGGTTTTAATATCGTAGGGTTTTTGCACCAGGCCCGCCGCGCCCTGGGCCATCAACTCCTCGGCCATTTCGCCGAGGCCGTAGCCGGTCACGAGCAAAACCTTGGCCTGCGGGTTGATGGCGCGAATGGCGGCGAACACCTCTTTGCCGCCCATCTGCGACATCACCAGGTCGAGCATGACCAGGTCGATTTCGCCTTTCCTCGCCGCGTAAAGGGCAAGGGCCTCGCTGCCGTTCCGGGCAATGAGCACCTGGTAGCCGAGCCGCTCGAGAAGGGTCCGCCCCAACTCCACCACGCTCGGCTCATCCTCGACGATCATTACCGTTTCGTGGCCACCCGGCGGCAATGGCTCGCTCGCCGCCAGCGGCTGCCCCGCTTCTTTCTCGACGCCTGGCAGGTAGACATGGAAGCTAGAGCCGCGGCCGACCTCGCTTTCCACCTCGATCCATCCGCCGTGTGCCTTTACTATACCGTAGACCACGGATAGGCCCAAGCCGGTCCCCTTCCCTACTTCTTTAGTGGTAAAGAACGGTTCGAAGATATGCGGCATCACATCGGGACGGATGCCGGTTCCCGTGTCGCTCACCGTCAAGCGCGCGAGCCAGCGAGCGGTCGGCTCCACTTCGTCTCTCTGGGGGACCCTCGCGGTTTCTATCGCCAGCAGCCCACCTTCGGGCATGGCGTCGCGCGCGTTGACCGCCAGGTTAAGCAATACCTGTTCCAGCTGCAAGGGGTTTGCTTCGACCAGTATCTTGTCGGGCGCCAGGTCGAGCTTTATCTCGATATTCTCGGGAATGGTGCGCCCGAGCAGCGCGGCTGCATCTTTCAAGAACGCATGCAGGTCCAGGACCGCCTTATCAACCGCCGACGGCCGGCTGAAGAGCAGCAGGCGCCGCACCAGGTCGCGCGCCCGTTCGCTGAGCGAGAGCACCTGTTTCAGATAATCGGCTATTTTGCTTCCCTCTCCCAGCTCGCTCAATGCCAACTCGGTGAAGCCCATGATGCCGGTGAGGAGATTGTTGAAATCGTGGGCCACGCCGCCGGCGAGCGTTCCGACCGATTCCATCTTCTGCGCCTGGAAAAGCTGCTCCTGGAGCCTGCGCTGCGCCTCTTCGCCGCGCCAGCTGATTATTTCAGCGGCAACCCGCTGGCCCACGATTTGAAGAATGCGCATATCGGCCTCGGTAAACGTCTTGGGCCGGTCGCTGAACGCGTTGACTATACCGATCACCGCGCCGGAGCTATCGGTTATCGGCGCTCCGATGTACGATTCCACTTTCCAGGCGATAAGCCTCTCGGAATCCGGAAAGATCTCTCGCACGCGCTCGGGGTAAACCGAAAGGCGCGATTCTCTGATCACGCTCTCGCATGCCGATTCGGATAAGTCTATTTTAATTCCACGGTCGATTATCCCGTCATGGTAGAAGGCCAGGGCGCGCGCCGAGCACCCTTCAGGCTCCACTTCGCCGATCAGCGCGTATTGCATTCCCAGCAATTGCGCCAGGGTTTGCGCCGCGCGATCGAAAAGCTCCTGGCCCTGGTATCTGGTCATGACCTCGTAGATGCTGTTAATGCAGGCCTCGGCGTGGCGTTGCTCGGTCACATCGCGCAGGATGCTGGAAATCCCCACAATCTTCCCCTGCTCTACCAGCGGCCGCCCGGAGCTTTGCAGAAAACGGACCTCGCCGTTCTTCGCCACGTATCTGAACTCGCCGGGGCGCGTGTCGCCGTTCAGCCTGAGGGCGATCAGCTCCCGCACCGCTTCCAAGTCCTCCGGGTGGACGAAATCGGCGAAGGAGCGCCCGATCACCTCTTGAGGATTGTATCCGGTGGTCCTCTCCACCGCCGGGTTTATGTAGGTGATCCGCCCTTCCGGATCGAGCCAGAGCACGACGTCGCTCATCGACTCCACCAGCATGTGATACAAATGCCAGGACTTGCGCAGCGCTTCTTCCGCGCGCTTGCGCTCGATGGCCAGGGCTATCTGGCCTCCGACCGAGGCAAGAAATTCGACGTCTCGCTCGCTGTAGGCCTGCTCGTCCTCGTAGTGCTGGACCACCAGCACGCCGATGGTCTCGGTGGGAGTCTTAAGCGGCACCCCCAGCCATGATTGGGAAAATGTCCCGACCAGTTCCAATTCCCCTGCCGCCACCAGCCGCTCGAACAGCTCCTTGGTAACTAGCATCGGGCGGCCGGTGCGAAAGACGTAGGCGGTGCCGCTCTTTTCCAACCTTTGTGGAGGAGGCGGCGGGTCGAACTGATCGACGAAAAAGGGAAAGCTGAATGTCCCGGCGGCCCGGTCGTAGAGCGCCACGAAGCAGTTCTCGGCATACAGCACCTTTTTAAGGGAACGATGGATCAGCTCGAACAACTCGTCGAGGTTATCCGTAGCGTTTACCCCCTGGATGATCTCGAACATCGCCTGCCGCTCGGCCTCGGCCCGCTTCTGTTCGGTGATATCGGTTAAGGTGCCCTCATAGTAAAGCACGCGCCCCGCCTCGTCGCGCGCCACGCGCGCGATATCGTGGGTCCAGATAAAGCTCTCATCGCGCCGCCGCAGCCTGGCCTCGCTCTCCAGCATCCCCTTGCGTTCGAGTTCTTCCCGCCACCGCTCGCGCGCCTGGACATCCTCGTATAAATTCAAAGCGCCACATCGCAAGAGGGCCTCCACGCTTTCGAAACCGAGCAGCCGGGCCATCGTGGGGTTGACCATGATCAGCCGGCCTTCGGGCGTGCTCCGATAAATTCCGACCACAGCGTTCTCGAATATATCGCGATAGCTGGCCTCCGATGCCGCCAGCTTTCGGTAAAGTTGAGTTCTTTGTAGTATGCCCACCGCCTGGGCGGCAAAAACGGCGAGCAGGTGCGCGTCATCGCGGGTGAAGCCGCGCGGCTTGTTGGCGGCGCAGACCATGCCCGCCGGCCCATCTTCCGCCAGCATCGGCGCCGCCAGCATGTTCTTTATGGCAAAGGCGCGCGCAAAGCGGCGCATCTCGAACGGGATCTGCGCCGGCCGGTTTGCGATAAGCGGGCCGCTGCTTTGCAATCTCCGAAGCAACCTCGCTGCCGAATGCGCCGAGAATGGTTCCGACGCGAGCATCTCCTTGCTCAAGACGAAACACTTTTGCGCCCCTATTAATCCGGCAACCAGGTCGGCAAGCTCGCCGAACACCGCCTCCGGCTCGCGTATTCGTCTGAAGGCTGCAAGCAGCTCGCACAGGGTTTCGAGCGCCGACCAGCTCCGTTTTCCCTGTCGCTTGAGGTGCGCCATTACACCTCCCTCGCCCTGCCGAAGTGACCCCCCCACTCGCAGCGAATTATATGCCCAGCCCCGGTGCGCGTCAAGCCAGCGATGATAAAACTTCCGGGCCTGATCAGAAGCGTGCCTGAGATTAAGAGCGCTTAACGAAACCGGGTGGCAACCCGACCGCACTCTCTTATGGGAAGTTAAAGCCGACTGCCGGGGCCAGCTCGGGGCACTCGACTCCAACCTGGTCCGCGCTGTTCCAGAGCACCTTGGCCCGAAGCTTAGTGCCGTGCGGCGCGACCAGGTCGATGGTAGAGCCCGGGCTCAGCTCACGGCGGCTGCGGATACAGGCACCGTATTTTCCCAGCGAAAGGGTCTCGGCCTCTTCCTCGAAATCGAATCCGAACTTGTCCGTGCCGCGCACGACCACGGGCATCTGGACGAATACGCGGACGCTACGCCTGGCCTCGCCTTTCATGCTCTTTTCGTGAAAGAGCCGGTCGTCGGCGGCACGCAGCGCCTGGGAGAAATCACGCGAGCGGTCCCAGGTGGCATGGCCGAAGCTCAAGGAGATTTTCGGCTCCGGGCCATCGGCCAGCTTCCACTCGGAGAGCGCCTGGCGCAGCCGGTCGACGGCGGGAGACGGATCGGTGGTTTCGGGCAGGATCACCAGGAACTCATCGCCGCCGAAGCGAAACACCATATCGGAGCTGCGCACGGTCTGTTTGAGAAACCGGGCGATTTCTTTCAGCAGCTCATCGCCGCGCATCAGGCCATATCGCTCGTTGACCTTCTTGAACGCATCGATATCGGCGAGCACTAGGCCGAGAGACCGATTGTGTCGGCGCACCATCTCGCCCTCGCGCGCCACCACATCGTCCAGATAGCGACGGTTGTAGACGCCGCTGAGGTGATCGATGATCGCAAGCTGCCTGTTCAGTTGCGCCTCGACCAATTCGTGAACCAGACGGCGGCGCAGCCGCTTTATCGTAAGCTGGCGCTCGACCAGATAGAGGGCGAGCAAAACGCTCAGCGCGACGAACCCGTAGAAAAGCTGAAGCGGAAAGGGAAAAGCCGCCTGGAGCGGCGCGCGCCACAATATGGGCGGCAGCAGCACTCCGGCCAGCCCGAGAGCCAGTACCAGGATGGCGACTATGGCCACCACCCAGAGCTGCCAGTCCCGACGCTCCAGGCTTTTGATATCTTCGATCTGTTCCTTCGCCTTCAGCATGCCCATTAAAAGCGCGGCGGCCGGGTCGAGGGCGCGCCGGCCTAGCCGGCTCCCTCGCCCGGTTCCGGAATTTCCTCGATATCGAACTCGGCTTCCTGGTTAATAATCTCGCCGAGCAATTCCTTCAGGTAATACCTCGACTCCTCCATCGCCTCGTCGCGCGAGAGCGCGGTCACTTCGTAGTCAAAGCTCAAACCTTTAAAACGTGCCGCGACGCGGTAGGTCTTGAACAGCCGCTCTCCCTCGCCCATCGCAAGGCGTAATATACCATTTTTGGCTCGCGATTTCACCGGATTTTCGGAAGATGACAGGCGGGGCCACCGCGGCGGCGTTACGGGCGCGGGCAGAGCCAGGAGACTCCGATACTTATCAGGTAGAGGACCAGCATCGGCGCGGCATAGATGGTCATGGTGAAGGCATCGCCGGTGGGAGAAAGCAAAGCTGCGGCTATGGCTATTATGAAAATCGCATAGCGAAAGTTGCGCCACAGGAAGCGGGGCGTAACCAGGCCGAACAGAGATAAGAACGCTACCACCACCGGCATCTCGAACACCAGCCCGAAGCCGAGCATGATAGTGCTGGTAATGTCCCAATAGTCATTAATCGTGATCATCGGGCGGAACGAGCCTCCAAATTCCAGCAGAAACCTGTATGCCGGCTCGAGCACGACGTAGTAGGCAAAGGCGCCCCCCGACAGGAAGAGCGTAAAGGACGAGACCAGAAAGGGCACGGCGTAACGCTTCTCGTGGCGGTAGAGGCCCGGGGAGATGAAAAGCCAGACCTCATAAAGGATGAACGGGGAGGTCAGGAATATTCCGGCCAGAAGCGAGACCTTCATATACAGGGTGAAGGGTTCGGTGGGCTTGGTAAACACCAGCTTATCGCCGGCGAGCAGCCTGGTGATCGGGGCAGCAAGGAAATCGTAGATCTGGCGGTGAAAGAACATGCATACGGCGAAACCTATCGCTATATACAGGACGATGTGCACCAGGCGGCGCCGCAGTTCGTCCAGGTGCTCGAGGAAGGTCATCTTCTCGCCCGGCTCTTCCTCGAGCTGACCGGCTTTCAGCTCCTCCCTTTGCTCGCCAATTATCTGTTCCTGCATCTATTCTTGATCTTTCCCAGAGACTTCCCGCTCCACCTGACGCACCTCTTCCTCCCACGCGTTGCGGATCTCGTTGGAGGCGCGTTTGAATTCGGCGATGCCCCGGCCGATCGAGCGGCCGAGTTCCGGGAGCTTGCGCGGGCCAAAGACAATGAGGGCGATGATGAAAATAAGGATCAGCTCTTGCATCCCCAATGAGCCCATCATATTTCCCTTCCGGCAGCCGGAACTAGTGCAAGTTTAATCCAGCCCACCGCGCTTGTCAACCGAGCCGGCCCGGTGCGGCAACTAGAAGTCGGTGGATCTTCCGTTGTAGCGGCGAGCTTTAGCTCGCCAGGGTGGGACACGCTAATGGCCTCGTACACCTGGCGGTCTAAAGACCGCCGCTACTTTTACTTGCCGCACCGAAGCTACAATATGCAGAAGCTTTGCTATCAACCGCCGCCCGGCTAGAAGTCCCAGCCCAGGTCCTTTCTCGCCTGCTCGCTCATCATGGTCGGGTTCCAGGGCGGCTCCCACACCACCTCGACATTGGCATCTTTAACCTCGGGGATCATCAAAAGTCGGCTGCGAATCTGCTCGCTTATGAAAGCGTGCGATGGGCAGCCTGGAGCGGTGAGCGTCATCTTTACGTTGATGACCCCATCATCGATCTTCACGTCGTAAATCAAGCCCAGGTCGACCACGTTCACCGGAATCTCGGGATCATAGCAGGTACGCAAGACGTCGTAGACTTCCTCGACAGTAGGCATTCTTCCTCCTTCCGGCTCGCAGCGCGGCGCCATTTGCCGCCTCGCAGCACTCGATGAGCCCGTCGGCGCCGGCTTTTTATCTGAGAGCCCTCCGTTACCCTGGAATTTATAGCACCCTGCGCCGCCGATTTCAAGGAATCGCCCGAGATTGTGTTATAATCGCTTTCTTCGGCTGCGGAAGGACCTTCGCTTTCCGCAGCCGCGAACCAGGTTCAAGCAACCCCGTAACGCTTCAGCGAAAGGGGGAACAGCATGAGGTCGCTCGATTACCGGGCGGTCCGAGATGAAATCGTCGAATTTATCGCCAGCGAAGTGCGCGCCGCCGGCGCCAGAGGGATCGCGGTCGGCATATCGGGAGGCGTTGATTCAGCCACAGTCGCGGTGCTTTCGCGACTGGCGCTCGGCGACGGCGTCGTCGGGCTGCTCCTTCCCTGCTATACCAGAGAAGAAGACATGCTGGATGCCAAGCTCGTCGCCGATAAGTTCGGGATAAGAACCGAACGGATCGATTTAGCTCCGGCCTACGATGCGCTCCTTTCGCTCCTCCCGGCGGGAAACCAGGTCGCCCGCGCCAACCTCAAACCCCGCCTGCGCATGATCACGCTCTTTTATTACGCCAACAACCTCAACTACCTTGTGGCCGGAACTGGAAACAAAAGCGAGCTGATGGTGGGATATTTTACGAAATACGGCGACGGCGGCGTCGATTTCCTGCCGATCGGCGCGCTCTACAAAAGCGAGGTGCGCGAGCTGGCACGCCTGCTCGACATACCTGAAAGGATAATCACAAAAGTACCGAGCGCCGGCCTCTGGGAAGGACAGACCGACGAGGGGGAGCTTGGCATTACCTACCCGGAGCTGGACGCCATACTGGTCGCCCTCGAACAGGGGAAGGAACCGAACTTCCCCCCCGAAGCGGTAGACCGCGTCAAGCAGTTGATCCGAAACTCGGAGCACAAGCGCAGACCGCTACGGGTCTGCGAGCCGCCGCTGGTTTCGACCACCAGTTGAAGCGGCGGCCGGCCCAACCTCACCCCCAAAGGAAAAATTATTGACTAAAGCTCCCGAGTTGTAGCAAATTATGGTTCGATCAGGGATGTGCCACAGGCGCCGGGCATGCCGGACGCCAGGACCGAGCCGAAAGGGAGCGGGATATCCGGTCGAGCGAGGCTGCAGGGGCACGATGGAAAGAGCAGCTGCCCGGCGCATTGGCCTGAGTTGAGTCGGGGCTAAATAAGCGAACAACCGCAAACGGGCGCGCGGCGCACTCGCCGGCGCGCATGCGCAGGGAGGAGATATATGAGGCGGGCTGTATTGATTTCCCTTGCTTTTACCCTCTGTTTCTCGCTTAGCGCCGAACAGGTTGCGGCGCAGAGCTTCACCGCGACCATTCGGGGTACGGTGAGAGACGAGTCTGGAGCGATAATCCCTGGCGTTAGCATCATGGTGCAGAACGCGAACAAAGGCTGGACGCGGGCCGCGGTTACCAATGACTCCGGCGACTACGTTGTCACTCAGCTTCCGGCCGATACTTATTCCATCACGGCGCAGCTCACCGGCTTCAAGACCGAGGTGCGCCAGGGGATAGTGCTCCAGGTGGGGCAGGAGGCGCGGATAGACTTCACGCTGTCGGTGGGCGAACTGGAGGAAAAGATCGTGGTGACCGCCAGCGCCCCTCTGGTGCAATCGGAAAACGCCATGGTCGGCAACGTGATAGATGAGCAAAAGATCAAGGAGCTGCCGCTCAACGGGCGCGAGTTCTGGCAACTGGCCCGGCTGGCGCCCAATGTTTTCGAGCCGCCGCAGGGGTCGACCCTTGGATTCCGCGGCGGTTTTAACGTGGCGGGCAACCCGGAGGTAAACAATAATTTCATTCTCGACGGCATCGACAACAACGACGAGACCACCGCCCAGCCCACCCATCGCCCTTCGGTCGATGGCATACGAGAATTCAAGGTGCTCACTGGAATCTACAGCGCCGAGTACGGCAGGCAGTCGGGAGGACAGATCGTCATAACCACAAAATCAGGCACCAACGAGTTTCACGGCACGGCCTTCGAGTTCCATCGCAACGATAATCTCGACGCGCGCAACTTTTTCATGCGGGCCAAGCCGGGCCAGCCGCGTCGCTCCGAGCTGCCCGAACTGAAGCGCAACCAGTTCGGCTTCTCGGTGGGCGGACCGGTCAAAAAAGACCAGATGTTCTTTTTCGTCACCTATGAGGGGTTGAGATTAAAAGAAGGAGTGGCCAGACTAGGTACAGTCCCGACGGAAAAGATGCGCCGCGGCGATTTCTCCGAGCTCTCGACCGCAATCCGCGATCCTCAAACCGGACGGCCCTTTCCGAACAATCGGATACCGGAGGAGAGAATACACAAAGTGAGCAAGGCGCTCCTAGAGTTCTGGCCGCTCCCCACCTCCTCAGGACTGGCCAATAACTTCTCGTTGAATCGCGTCCGGACGCAGGACCAGAACCAGTTTTCGATCCGGATCGATCACAAGTTTTCCGATTCGAATAACTTTTTCGCCAGCTACCAGTTCTCGCAGCGCGAGAATTTCGAAGCCTCCAATCCCCTGTGCGGGAGCAGAGTGCTTCCCGGCTTCGGCTGCACGGAGCCCGAACGCACGCAGCACATCTCGCTGGTCGATACCCATGTGTTTTCGCCGAGGCTTCTGAACGAATTCCGAATCGGATACAATCGATTGCGGACCAATCGCTTCCACGAGGATTTGGCCCTGGGCAACGTGGTGGCCAAGCTCGGCCTGCCGCAGGGGGGGCCGGACGGGCTGGCCGGACCTGAGTTTTTCAACACGGGCCTGCCGCAGGTAACAATCACCGGCATCGCCACCATCGGAGGCCCTACCAACCTGCCACAGGGGAGAAGGGCCAACACCTATAATATTGTGGATAACGTGACCTACACCACCGGAAGCCATACGGTCAAGGCGGGACTGGATATCAAGCGCTTCCTGTTCAATTCGTTCTTTACCCAGTTTGGGCGCGGCTCCTTCGCCTTCAACGGGCAGTTCACCGGCAACGCCTTCGCCGACTTTCTCCTTGGCGGCCTGCGCTCAACCTCACGTGCGCCTGGAGTTCCCTTCTCCAATACGTTTACCGCCTCCTTTGGCTTTTATGTGCAGGACGACTGGAAGGTTTCGCAAAAGTTCACTTTAAATTACGGGCTGCGCTACGAGCTAAGCTTTCCCGAGTTGGAGCGGGTCAATAAGATGTCGAGCTTCGATCCGGCAACCGGGCGGGTGCCGGTGGCGGACGGTAGATTAATGGATGTAGATCCCGCTACTGGAAACCTGATCACGGTTGGCGATTCGCCGCTTGGGCGCCGGCTGTGGCGGTTCGATAAAAACAATTTCGCGCCCCGTCTCGGCTTCGCCTGGCGGCCCTTCGGCGACAACCGAACTGTGATACGCGGCGGATACGGGATATTCTACAACCATATCGTAGCCGGCAACGGGCTGTCGCCCATGTTCCGCGGAATCCCATTTCGCACGCGCCAGACCTTCATCAACACTCCGAGCCGCGTGGTCGCCACCTGGGAGGTGCCATTTCCCTCAGGCATTTCCGGAGGCGGATTCACGCCGCAGGGGATCAACGCCGACTTTCCGATGGCATATATCCAGCAATGGAGCTTCGGCATTCAGCGCGAGGTGACGCGCGACCTGGTAATCGAGGCCACCTATCTCGGGTCGAAGGGTACGCATCTGCCGATGGCTTTCAACCTCAATCAGCCCGAGCCGGGCCCGGGGCCGATCCAGCCGCGGCGCCCGTACACTCAGTGGAGCAATATCACCTGGCGTGAGCCTGTGGGCACCTCGAATTACCACGGCCTATCGCTTAGAGTCGAGCGGCGATTCGCCCAGGGATTATCCTTCCTCAGCTCCTGGACCATTTCGAAGTCTATAGATTTAGCCCCGCCGCCTTCGACCTCAGGTGATGGCGAATCGGATGTTCAGAACCCGAGGAATTTGAGGGCTGAACGAGGACTATCCGAGTTCGATACGCGCCATCGCTTCGTCACCAGCTTCGTCTATGAGCTTCCCTGGGGGCCCGGCAAAAAGTGGCTGTCGAATATGCACGGCGTGGTCGGGCATATCCTGGGGGGCTGGCAGGTGACCGGTATATTGACCCTGCAGTCGGGCCGGCCCTTCACTATTGTTACCGGCCGTGATATCTCTAATACCGGAACAGATAACAGACCCTTCCTCGTCGGCGACCCGAAGCTGGACAAACGCACGCCTGACCAGTGGTTCAACACGGCGGCCTTCTCCGACCGGGTGTTGCCTCCAGGCGTATTCGCCTTTGGCAACGTCGGCAGGAACACGATTATCGCCGACGGCATCAACAACTTCGACCTGGCTCTGTTCAAGAACTTCAATTTCGATGAGGAGAGGAGGCTCCAGTTCCGCGCCGAGTTCTTCAACGTAGCAAACCATGCTAATTTCGGCATTCCGAGCCGAAATCGCGCCTCCTCTGCCTTCGGCCAGGTGAACTCGACCACCACGCTGAACCGGCAGATCCAGTTCGGGTTGAAGTTGGTTTTCTAATTTCCCGACGAATTCACAGGCAGGGGCGTACGGCCGTTCGCCCCATATGTATCAAGTTAAGGAAATGGCGAAGCACCTCTGGCATAATAC
>FWPU01006285.1_pt1 | contig 19864 bp, 9 predicted proteins | sample 2228361 | NCBI WGS metagenome assembly FWPU01 (sample SAMEA103939777, study PRJEB20133) | metagenome
AACCCAAACCGGCCGAGGCCAAGCCCCAGGCCGAGCTCGCCGACAGACCGGCCGACGGCAAGGCGCAATCGCAGCCGGCCGGCGCCAAACCGCCGGCCAGGCAGGCGACGATCAAGCCCGCCCCCTTACCCCGCAAGTCACTGCCGCGCTTCCACACCGCTTCCAGCCCGTTTACTGTCCAGCGTGATCTGCGTGTCACGCTTTCCATCCAGCGTCGCCAAGGGGGGGCGGGGCCGATCCTGCCCGGCGAGACCGTTCGGCTGACTGTGAGCACGACGGATCCGGAGGGGCGGCCGGTGCCGGCCGAGCTGAGCCTGGCCATGGTCGAGCAATCGCTTGTCGAGCGATTTGCCTGGCCGGTACCGCCCATTCATGAGTTTTTCCGGGGGAATCCGCGGCAACCTGCGGTTCGAACGATGTCGAGCATCACGTTTTGGTACCGGCCGGCGACGCGCCCGATCCCGGCGCAACTTTTGGCCGAGGCCGATCGCCGCGAGTTGGCCCGCCAGGAAGAGGAAAGCCGCCGCCTGCTGGGCGAGGCTGCCGCGTACGCCAAAGCCGACGAGGCTCGCAAACAAGTCGCGGGCATGGGCGGCTTCTTTGACGCCGGCATGCCGGGCTATCGGGCGACGGCCGGTGGCGCGCCGGGAGGGCCCTCGAGCGGGACCGGCACGCGGCGCCCTCTGGCCGCAGGCAGGGCCGGCAAAACGCCGCCCACGGGCGCCCCTTCGGTACCCGGAAGTCCGCCGGCCGCTGCCGCCTCCGCGCAAGATGCTCTGGTTGGGCTGCAACAAGCCGATGCCGCAGCGCAACAGGCCGACGCGCCCGCAAAGGAAGCTTCCGAAGCCCAGGCCGCCGTAAGCGTCTCGAATCGGAATGCAGCCCTGGCACTGGGCCAGGCCGCCGATGGGCGTTTAGCTCGGGCATTGGGCATGACGGGGGGCCAGGCGGGCGATCTCGCGAACAAGAAGGCGGAGGAACTGGCCTTCGGCAAGCCCTGGCAGGGCGATAAGGCGCGGCAGCCCCTCGGCCTGTCGCAGGCCTTGGTGCCGGTTTCGCCCCAAGCCGTTTGGGAAACCATCTCGGCCGCAGACGCCGGTTCCACGCTGTTGATCCTCGACGCCCAAGGCCGGATGCAGTATTGGAAGCCGGCTGCGGGCTCTGCCCCCGCCAGTCCCCGCCAGGCCGAGGCCCTGGCGGCCGAACTGAATCGCCTTGGGGCCGTGCTTGTCGCCGGCGCGGGCACGCAGGAGACCGGGTACTGGAATCCCGCGGTGGTGACCGACGCCAAAGGCCAGGCCTCGCTGGAAATCGTCGTCCCCGAGCGGACCACCGCGTGGCGCATCCTGGCCAAGGCCCTCACAATTCAGACGCTGGCCGGCGAAGCAAGCGCCGATCTGGTGGTCAAGAAAACGCTCTTCGGCGAGCTGAAGCTCCCCGCGGCTTTCACCGAGGGGGACGAAGCCGAGGTGCTGGCCGTCGTGCACAACGACGCCCTGGAAAACGGGAGCATCGAAGCCACGTTGCGGGCCACGCTGGGCGGCCGCACTGTGGAAGAGAAAAAGACCATCTCGGTGCAGGGCAAGGGACTGCACGAGGTGGCGTTCCGGGTGGCTTTGCAGGAAGGCGGCGAGGCCGTTGCGGCAGGCAGTGCCACTTCGTCCCGCGAGGTGGTGCTGGAGCTGAATCTGTCGGCTGGCGAGCTGCGCGACCGGCTGCGGCGCAGCGTACCGGTGGTGGGTTATGGTGCGTCGGCCATGGCCGCGGCCAGCGGCACCTCCACCGGCGATGCCACCGCGTGGCTGGACCTGCCCGCCGGCGTGCCGCCAGACCGCGCCACCCTCCAGATCGCGATCGGGCCGACGATCCAGCGGAGCTTGCTCGACATCCTCCTGGGGCCGCCGCTGCCCGCGGCACGGGAGGGCCACCGCCTGGCCGCCAGCCTGGATAGCACCACAAGCGATCTCATGGCCGGGCTGGCCCTTCAGAAACTGCTGGCCGGCGTTCGCGATTCCGGCGACCCGCACGCCCGCGCAGTGGCCGAACGCATCGCCGCGGCCATCAGCTTTCTCGTCTCCGCCCAGCAGGAAGACGGCGGCTGGTCGTGGACGGGCCAGAAGGCCCCGAGCAACCGCTATGTTTCGGCACGGGCCGTGTGGGCCCTGGCCCTGGCCAGAGGCGCCGGATATGTCGTCCCCGACGATGCGTTCCAGAAGGCCCTCGCATTGCTCAAGAACCAAATCGCCGCCACCGAGAACGCCGATTACGAGACCAAGGCCATCCTCCTCCACGCGCTGACCCTGGCCGGGCAAGAGGACTTCGCCCTGGCCAACCGCCTGTATCGCGACCGGCTCCAGCTTTCCACGGCGGCTTTGCTGTATCTCTCGCTGACCCTGGCGGAGATGGACCGCAAACCGATGGCCACGGAGCTGTTGGGTCTGGTGGCCACGCGCAATCTGGACGATGTGGCCCTGCGGCGGCGGGTGCCCCAGGGTCTGCTCCCCTGGAGCCACGCCCCGGTTGAACTCCGCGCCCTGTACGCCCTGGCCCTCCAGGCCGTCGCACCCCAAGACCCCCGCGCCAAAGAGCAGATCGACTGGCTCTTGGCCCACCGCACCGGGCGGCGGTGGATGCCCGATAAAGCCACGGGCCCGGCCGCTCTGGCCCTGTGTACCTGGTTCGCCGAAACCCGGTTCGAGGGCCAGCGCTACCGCCTGGCGGTGTTCGTCAACGACGTGCAGGCCGGGGTCCTCGATTTCGACGACGCCTCCGCCACGGCGGTGTTGGACATTCCCTCGAACCTGCTCAAGCCTGGCCGGCAGCGGGTGAACTTCCAGATGACCGGCCGCGGGCGCTACGCCTACCAGTGCCTGCTGCACTACTTCGTACCGGCCGACAAGCTCCAGGGGACCAGTGCGGACTGGACTGTGTATCGGTTCTGGCAGCCCGGCCCGCTGGAGTTCGAGGGGCGCGAAATTCCCCGCGGTTTCGGGATCCTCCAAGGCGCCTACGCCTCGTTCCGCAATCCCCTGACGCAACTGCCCGTGGGGCGGCGCGCCCAGGTGGAGTTGACGATCATGCGCCAACAGGTCGCCTGGGACGTGCCCGAAGACCAACTGGAATACCTGGTGCTGGTCGAACCCATCCCGGCCGGCACCACCGTCGTGGAATCGTCGGTCCAAGGCTGGTTCGACGGATATGAGATCGGGCCCGATGCGATCACATTCTACATCGGCAACCGCCGCGGCGGCGGTTCGATCACCTACGAGCTGGCGGGTTATTTGCCCGGCCGCTACCGCGCAGGCGCCAGCCAGCTCCGCGACGCGTATCGGCCCGACCAACTGGCCATCGCTCCGCCCCAGCAGCTTACGGTGCTGCCGCAGGGGACAGCGTCGGCCGATCCCTACCGCCTGAGCCCCCAGGAGCTTTACGAGTTGGGCAAACGCCTCTTCGATAAGTCCCAGTGGAAAGAGGCGCAGGGCCATTTCACCGAACTTTTGGAAAAATGGAACCTCCGTCCGGAAATCTACAAGGAAGTGGTGCTCAAACTACTAGATATCCATTTGGAAGTCGGCCCGCCGGGTGCGGTGGTCCGGTACTTCGAGATCGTCAAAGAGAAATGGCCCTCCGAGGAGATTCCGTTCGAGAAGATCGTGAAGATCGGGGCTGCCTATCACGAGTTGGGGGAGTACGAGCGGAGCTACCTGGTGTTTCGGGCGACGGTCGAGGGCCGTTTCATGCGGGAGAGCCATGTGGCGGGCTTCCTGGAGGCCCAGGGGGAGTTTTTGCGGAGCGTGGACGTGATGGGGCGATTGCTCCGCGAGTATCCTGCCGAGCCATACATCGCGGGAGCGACTTTCGCGTTGGCCCAGCGCGTGTATGCCAAGGCGCCGCAGGCGGCCGAGGACCCCAAGCTCCGCCAGCAGAAGGTGAACCGGGTGGACCTTGTGCGCCGGGCGTGGACGATGCTCGAGGGGTTTTTGACGGCCTGGCCGGACGATCCCGCGGCGGACCAGGCCGCCTTTGCCGCGGCCAACGCCCTTTTGGAAACCAAGGCTTATGCCGAGGCGGCGCGGGCGGCCGAGCGCTATGCGGCCCGCTATCCCCAAAGCGAGCTCTTGGACAGTTTCTGGTACATCCTGGGCTATTGCCATTTCGCCACGGGCCGGCCCAAAGAAGCGCTGGAAATGTGCCGCCGCGTGGCCGAAACCACCCGCCTCGATCGCCGCACCGGCGCCCAGGTCGAAAGCCCCAACAAGTACCGGGCGATCTATATCCTTGGCCAGGTGTACCACAGCCTGGGCCAGGCCGCCGAAGCCGTGGCCGAGTACCGGCGGGTCGAGGACCGCTTTGCCGATGCCAAAGAAGCGATCCAATACTTTCTCCGCCGCGCCCTGGAGCTGCCCGAGGTCACTACGGTGCGCCCCGGCGAGCCGGCTCGGGTCGAACTCCAGTTCCGCAACACCCCGGCCTGCGACGTGAAGGTCTACGCCATCGACCTCATGAAATACAGCCTCCTCAAACGCAGCCTGGGGGCCATCACCCAGATCAACCTCGCCGGCATCCGCCCGCACTACGAAACGACCATCAAGCTGGGCGACGGCCGCGACTATCGGACCCGTTCCACCTCCATCCCCTTGCCCCTGAAAGACGAGGGGGCCTATCTGGTGGTCTGCCGCGCCGACGACCTGTACGCGACCGGGCTGGTGCTGGTGACCCCCCTGGCCATTGAAGTGCAGGAAGACGCCGCCTCGGGCCGCGTGCGGGTCACGATCAAGGACGCCCTGGCCGACCGCTACCTGCCCGATGTGCACGTCAAAGTCATCGGCAGCCGCAACACCGAGTTCGTTTCCGGTACCACGGATCTGCGTGGCGTATTTGTGGCCGATGGCATCCGCGGGACGACGACGGCCATCGCCCAGATCGAGCCGGCGCGTTATGCCTTTTTCCGCGGCCAGATGGATCTGGTGCCGGAGCCGCCCGCACGGGGGCTCCGGGAGGCGGTACCTGCGGCCCCGGCGGGTGCGAGGCCGGGCGCCGGCCAACCCCCTGCGCCGGCCGCCCTGGAAAAAGAACTCCTCGAAGGACTCCAGGAGACCAACACCGCCATCCAGGGCCGGCATATCCAGCAACTCCAGCAAATCTACCAGCGCCAGCAGAAAGGCGTCGAGGCCCAGCAGGCGTATTAAACCCCTCGAAACAACCAACTGGGGGGAGTGGGGCCGAAGGTGCCGCCCCGTTTGGAAAAGGCCACCAGAAGGCCGCGGCACACGGCGGCCCGCCACGCTCCCCGCGCGCAGCGATGGTCCATTTGTGCCGCTTCGGGATGGACCGGCTGAACAAGCAGGCAGCGCACGCTCTGGCAGGACGGGGCGGCTGGGGATACACTGGCAAGAGGCGACTGGCTGGCCCTCCGAAGCGCGGCGGTCTCGAACCGCCAGGGCTTTTCCGGTACTCGGGCGCCCAGGGAGCTTTCCTCCATAACTGGCCCTTGGCCCGGGCATGAACCGAAATCAGGATTTGCCGGCGCTTGCGGGGTGCAAGGCTGTCGCCAGGTTCGTCGGAGGCCAACCATGAACGCATCGAGGTTGGAAAGCTACCGGAAATCCGCTTGCGCGATTGCCTGTGCCCTCGCGGTGGCGGGCCTGTGGGCCGCGGCGCGCGCCGAGGAGGACCCGGCCGACTCGCCCAACGCCCCGCCCAAGGTCGTCATCCCCTTCGATTTCGAGTCGAAGTGGGACCACGGCCGCTACGGCCAGATGGTGGGCGAGATGATTTGGAAGAAACTCTCCAAGGAAAAAGGGGTTCTGACGACGGAGTCGATGCTGGACATCCGCGACCTGTGCGCCGAGAAGCAGGTGCGCATCGCGCCGGACACGCCACTTGCCCAGGTGCGGCAGGTGGTCCGCGAGCTGTTCGAGGCCCAGGTGGCCATCTGGGGGAGCATCGAGCGGGTTCCCGGCACGGACGGCGAGATTTACGATCTGGTGATCAAGTGCTACGACTTCTCGGGGCCGGAGGCACGCTGCATTTACGAAAAACAGGCCCGCACCAACTCGGTGAGCGAGGTCCCCCACCTGTATGTGAAAGAAATGCTGGACAAGCTGTGCCAGCGTCGGCCGGGTGCCGCGGCGGATACCGACCCCACGGCCGAGGAGCGGTGGAAAAACGGGCCGAACCTGGTCGTAGGTGGCGACTTCGAGAAGGCCCGCCGCGGCGTCCCCTTGGGCTGGGAGCCGCGTGGCGGCCAGCAACGCGAGCCGCTGGGCCATCTCGTCCAATGGCTGCCGGAGGCCGGCAACCCCACGAACCATGTCATTCGCTTGACCGTTCCCAAGGCGGTGGCCGAAGCCGAAGGCGTCATGTATTACAGCCGCGAGTTCCCCATCCAGGATGGGGCCACCTATCGATTCCAATGCCGCTGGCGCTCCAACGGCCCCAGCCCTAAGGTATTCATCAAGTGCTATGATGAGCTGGCCACCGAGTACCGCCGCGAGCGAACGGCGGTGGCCAAATATGCGGACGACGCCCGGGATCCGGCCGGCAGCCAGAACGATCCCTCCGGCGTCCAGCGGCGCGAGGTGTACCGTAGCCAGCAGAACCTCAGGGGCCCCAAGAACACCTGGAACGTGCATACGCAGGAGTTCACCCCCAAGCACACGCGCTATTCGCCGAAGTGGGCGCGGGTGATGCTTTACGCCTATTTGCACGAGGGGGTTGTCGAGTTCGACGACATCGTCATCAAGGAGATCGTGCCTGGTTCCAGCGAGAACCTCGCCCGCGAGAAACGCCACTCCCTGGGTACCAAAGTGACGTTGCGCGAAATGGAGGAGAACGAGCGCCGCAGCAAACCGTCGCGGCAGCAGCTTGGCGAGGGACGAGCCGGCGCTAAGTCCGCCGGCGATCGGCCCGCGATTGGCTCGGCCGAGGAGTAGGGCCTTCCCCTTGGACGCCCGCACGGCCATCGCCAGCCTCTTGACCAGCACCCGCGCCTGGAATATCGCCCTGCGCACCGCCCATCTCGCCGCTTCCGGCGTGCTTTTGGGGGGACACGCTTTCGACGTGCCCGCAGAGCGCTTGCTGGCCGCACTCTATTTGAGCGTGGGTACCGGCGTGGCCCTGGCCATCGTCGAGTCGGGTGCCCGCCTGGCGTGGTTGCACCAGGGCCGGGGGCTGTTGGTGCTGGTTAAACTGGCCCTCCTCTTGGCCGTGCCGTGGTGCTGGTCGTGGCGCCTGGGGCTCCTTCTGGCCGTGGTGGTGCTGGCCTCGGTGGGCTCGCACATGCCGGCGCGGTTCCGCTATTACTCGGTGCTCTACCGGCGGGTCATGAACTCGGACTCCCGGAGAGAATAACACGAAGCCGATGGGTGCCGGGTTGTTCTTTGAAGGCCGCCGTGCCAACGCGGTTCATTGGGGGGACGGGACCCCAACGGGCGGCGGCCATCAGGAATTCCAGCAAAACGGCCGCGCTTTAAAGCCGCAGCGGCGGATCGCCTGGGCGCCGTGTCAGATTTTCCAGGGGCTGCGGTAGGGGCGCGTCAGCCAGGCCGGGTCTCCGGTGCCATCGACGAACGTAAACCGCAGCGGGTCCCAGCGGAGCTTTTGCCGGTGCCAATAGGCGAGGTTCATCAGGTGGCAGCAGATGGCCGACCGCCCCCCGACCTGCTCGTTGGTGATGGGCTTCTTGCGCGAGGCGACGCACTCCAGGAAGTCGGTCAGATGGTTGCGGCTTTCGTACAGCCGGATCTGGGCATCTTTGAGGAACGCGCGCTCGGCCTTCTGGACCTCGGCGGCGCAGGAGGTCTTCTTTTCCTGGCCGGTGAACGAGGCGATCGTCTCCTGGCCGCGCCTGAATACGAACCGGCCGCGATCACATCGCTCTTCGCCTTCGGTCCCGTAGAAGTGTACTCCGAAGCCGTTCTTGTGCTCGACGACCACGCCGTTGGCGTACACGAGTTTGGCGCCGCGCTTGGCATGGGGCTTTTCCGGCGGAAGGACTTCGACCGGGCCGCTGTCGTCCATGCCCAGCCCCCATTGGGCGATATCGAGGTGGTGGGCCCCCCAGTCGGCCACGCCGCCCCCGCCGAACTCGCGGTACGCCCGCCAGTTGGGAAAGTGGTGGTGCACCCCCCGCGGGCTGAGCACCGAGTTGTACGGCCGCATGGGGGCCGGGCCGATCCACAGGTTCCAGTCGAGCCCCGGTTCCATGGGCTCCTAGGGCAGGTCGCAGGGGACGGCCGGGTCGCCGAAGCTGCATTCCACGCGCAGCACCTTGCCAATGGCCCCGTTGCGAACCAGCTCGCAGGCCACGCGGAACTCCTTGGACGAGCGCTGCATCGACCCGGTCTGAAGCACCCGGCTGTGGGCATCCACAGCCCGGATGACCTCCACCGCCTCGTGGATATTGTGCGTCAGCGGCTTTTCGCAATACACGTCCTTGCCGGACCGCAGGGCGGCCAGGGTGGGGATCGCGTGCCAGTGGTCGGGGGTGGCGATGCACACCGCGTCGATATCCTTGCGTTCCATCAGCTCGCGGAAATCGTTATACGCCGCACACTGGCCGCGATACCCCGCACGCTGCGCATAGAACTCGTCCACGCGCCGCCTGGCATCGTTGCGGCGGTTGGTATCGACCTCGCAGACCGCCAGCACCTGGGTGGGCTGACCCAGGAAGCCGCCCAACAGCCCGCGGTTCTGGGTCCCCATGCCGATGAATGCCATGGTGAGCCGGGAGTTGGGTTTGGTCTCGGCCGACCAGATTTGCGAGGGGAGCACCAGGGGAGCTGCCACGGCCGCAGCGGCCGACCGCTGCAAGAACCTGCGGCGCGAGTACGTGCGTGCGTTGTTCCGCCAGTCGCTCATGGAACACCCTTTCCCGTTTGCAAGCCGCCAAGGCGCGCGGCCGGCCAAAAACAGCCACAGGATGGTCCTGGGCAGCCGGCGCCAAACGCTGGTCTTCATTCTGGCCCCGCCTGAGCACCATCGTCAACCACCTTTGAGGTTCCCCCCCAATCCTCGGAGCGCTTCCCACACAACTGCATGGATTCGGTGGCCGGCCAGACTGGCTGCCCAAGCGCCGGCCCCTGCACGGCGTTCCCGGCCGGTTTGCTGCCAAGCTCATCGCGACCGGGCGGGGGATGCCGCCGGGCCTGGCCGCTGCGTCGTCTCGGCGGTGGGCAATTCCTCGGGCAGCGGGCGGTCGATCAGAAAACCCCCTTCGCTGCCCCGCGTATTGTAGGTGTTGTCCTGCGCCCCGCATCCATAACGGTCCTTCCCGCCGTAATCGATTACAAAACTGAAGTTGCCGCCGCATTGCGGCAAAGGATGGTACGAAATGCCGGGGTTGGCGTATCCCTGTCCGTGTCCCAGATAGGTGTCGGCCCCGGTGTAATCGAAGATCACCCCAAGACCCGCTTGCGCCCCGTTGCCTTGCGTGCCTCCTCCGTTGGCTTCATAGCGGTCGTTGCCGGCCAGGTCGCACAGGAACGCGGCCGACAGGTCCCACGCAAACCCCACGCCCATGATGGTGCCGTTGTAGCTATCGTCGCCGAAATCATCGAAAAGGAACCCCAAGGCATAGTGGCAGCCGAAGCCGTTGCTGAAGCGTTGGAAGACCGGCTCGCCCCGCGGCCCTCCGTTGTAGGCGGTGCGCGTGGGCCCCAGGCGCCGGTCATTTCCGCCGAAATCGCGGGCGAAGCCCAGACCGCACCAGTAGCCCCCGCCGTGGGCCATATAGTCGAACTCGTACTGGTCGTCGCCCCCGCCGTCCAGGATCACGCCGATGCCGCCGCTGGCCACCTGGCGCAGGCCGGAGCCTACGCCCTGCGACCATCCCTCGTAACCCGGCGTTTCCGGATAGGAGTCGGGAAACAAGCCGCCCGCATAGTACCGGTCGTCACCGGCCGTGTCTTCCAGCACGCCGAAGCCCAAAGGGCCGCCGAACCCTTGGGCCCACATGGCCGCGTGGTAGCGATCGTGGCCCTGGCGATCGACCAGCAGGCCAATGCCGGCCAGCGCCTGCCCTTGGGCCCGGCGGATGGCCAGATACTGATCGTCCCCCTCGAAGTCCACCAGCAACCCGACGCCGCCCAAGGCCGATCCCTGGGCCACATCGCGGGCGCGGTACACATCGTTGCCCGCCATGTCCACCGCCATGCCGACGCCCAACACCGCGCCTCCTTGGACGCCCGGGCCCGTGGCCTCGTACCGATCGCTGCCCCCCAAGTCGATGGTGACCAGCACGGGCCGCTGGAACGAAGCGGCCCCCTGGCGGTATTCGTCGTCCCCGCCGAGGTCGATGACCGCCGCCACGCCGGTCATGCGCTCCATCTCATAGACGTTCGGCCCTTTGCCGCCGATGACAATCGCCCCGGCCGGCGAGACGATTTGCCGGACCACTCGGCCGGAGACCCCCTGGACGGTAACTTCGCCTTGCTCGGGCAGGGCCGCCAGGCGCTGGAGAAGCCCGCGATCGGTCAGGGGCACGAGGGCTTCGGCCGCGGAAAAAAGCCCGTCGCGGTCCATCTTCTCCAACAGATCGCAGAGCCTCCGGCCGGTGCCGCGATTGTCCAGCGTATGCCCCTGCCGGGCGTTTCCGGCCAGCACGGGGTACAACAGCCGCACCAGTTCGCCCAGTTCGCTGCGGTTAAGAGGAGCAAGGGCTTTGGCGTAGCCCGCCTGGGCCCCCTCCAGGGCCTGGACCACGGCCGAAAGGGCGGCCTCGGGCGAATCGGGTTTATCCAAGGAAACCGGCTCGCTGGGCGGGGCATCCATCGCCTGGCGTGCCAGACGCAGGGCCTGCGCCAGGCCGCTGGCGTCGCTGACCAGGGCAGCGTGCAACTGGCGGGTAAAACGTTCGGCCTCGGCCGGCGCCGCCAACGGGTTGCGCATCAAGCGGTCGTACCACCGCAGCCGGCAGTTGCCAGTTACTTCTGAACCGGTGAACGCCCCGGCCGTGCTATCCATCTTCATCGCCGCGTAGGCACAGAATTGGCGCCAGCGGCCTTCGATAGCCCGCGTCTTGAAGCCGGCCCGAATCTCCGCCTCCATCAGTTCCACCAGGCTGGGGGCCAGCGGATTGCCCAGCGTCGAAGGGGTAGCCGGCACCGTGACCGCCAAAGGCTTGTCCGGCTCGTCTTTTGAAGGCTTCTGGCCCGCGGGCTTGGGAGCCGGCCTGGCCGACGGCTCATCGGGGGCGGGAGCCGGCCTGGCCAACGGCCCATCGGGGGCGGGAGCCGGCCTGGCCAACGGCCCATCGGGGGCGGGAGTCTCGGCCGCCATCAGCTCCGCCTGTGCCACCAGCACCAGAAGTCCAAAGAACGCTAGGATCACCCACCGCGAACGATCCATCCCCTGGCCTCCGCACGTCGAAACGGCGCCTGGCCCTTGGCCCTGGCGCCGAAAAGCCAGCATTCTACGGATGGCCGGCACTCAAGGTCAAGGACGCCCCGCAAACCGCCTGGATGACCGGCCGAACAGAGGATTGCCCCCACGGGCGATCTGCACCGGCAGGGACGTGCTGGGCCGCGGCAATCTGCCCGCCGTCGGCGCTCACGGGGCCCGCCGCTGGTTCCAAACGTGCCAGATCCCGCGGAGCACGCGGGGGGCGGTGCGGGCTGCCAGCGAGAACCAGTTGGAAAGCGGCCGGCGGGGCTCGGCCACCGGCTCCATGGCGATGGCCCCGTGTCGGCAAGCCACCGCACATAGCCCGCAGCCGATGCACCGCGCCACTTGGTGCTCGTACCGCCGCGTGCCACGCTCGACCGTGATGGCCCCCACCGGGCAGGCGACTGCACACCGGCCGCAATACTGGCACCCCCCCGCCTCGACCCGCGGCAAAAACCGAGGGGGCGCCACCACCCCCGGCGCGCTGAATTGCGTTACCAGCCGAAACGTGTGGCAACAACACCCGCAACACGAACACGAGACCTGCCCCCTTGCAGATTGGACGTTGATGACCCAATTGACCAGCCCATGCGACTCGGCATGCCGCTTGATGGCCAGGACCTCCTCCCTCGACACCCGGCGGAGCCATCCCTGGGCGATCCCCATCTCGGCCCACACCCCCATGGCCGTGCAGTTCTCCAACGGGCGGCCGCAACCCTTGCCCAGCGCGTTTGTGGCCAGCCGGCACTGGCACTGCCCAACCCCAAAGACTTTGAACCGCTCCAACACGCCTTCCAGATGGTCGGCGGGCCAGGCAAGGGGATGGGCATCGATGCTTCGTGCCACGGGCAGAACGCGGACAGCCGGCCACGGCCGGCGCTCGCCCTGCTGATACTCGCCGATGTACCCCGAATCGTAGAGCCTCTCGAACAGCTCGACGAACCGGCGGTGCCAGGGCGAAAGCTGCTGGGGCGACTGGCCCACCAGGATCAGCTCGAACATGCCGGGCATGACGGGCAGCAGATGATAGCGGCGGTTGTCGGCTGGCCCCAAGGCCCCGATCGCCCGCTTGCCCAAGGCCAGGGCCTGCAACACCGGCTCGACTTCCTCGACCGGCCGCCCCGCGGCGCGGGCCACTCCAGCAGCCGTCCGGCCGACGAAAGTGCCCAGATGGCGCGCCACGGCCGCCTCGTCCTCCGTAAACACGTGTTGGACCAACGCCATCAGTTCATCGCACAGGGGCGGCCCGCAGCGCAGCGGACTGGCCAGCTTGCAGGCCAAATCCACATACGGTCGCGGCAGGTGGGCGTAATCGCGGACCGACCTTGTCCGAAGCGGCCGCAACCTGGGCAAGCCAAAGCCGCGCACCGCTGGCGGCTCACCAAAACCGTCCTTTTGTCCGTCCAGGCGTCCTTCCATTCAAAGTCATCCGGGCGTCGTAGTCGGGACCGTGCCCCGGCAGGGAAGCGCCGGTGCCCGCATTGGCTCCCTATCACCAGAACCAAAACCCAGGGGTTTGACAAGGGGCATTCGGGGGCACAGACCGCGCCACGCCCAGGACAGAGCCGGTTGCGCTGCAGCCGAGAACACCACGATGCTTGACAACGCCTGGGCCAGACGGCTATTTTCGGATTGAGGGGTTGCGGTGGGCTGGGGCATGGCAAAAAATCTCGCAATTGCGCCACGGGGCAGTATCGCAAAGCTCCTGGAGCACGGGAGGTGACAATGAGCGCCAAGCGCTGGACTCGCCGGCGTTTCTTGGTCGCCGGTTCGTTGGCCTCGCTGGCGGTGGCCTCGCAGGCCGCACAGGCGCCGGCAGGTCTGGCCCCCAAGACGAGCACGAGCCTGGCCCTCCGCGGCGGCCAGCCGGTGCGGACCAGGCCCTTCAGCCCCTGGCCGCTCTGGGACCCCCAGCGGGATGAGCCGAGGGTGCTGGCCGTGCTCCGCAGCGGCGTGTGGTCGCGGGCCCGCACCGTCGCCGAATTCGAACGCAAGTACGCCGCCCTGGTGGGCGCCAAGCGCTGCCTGGCTACTACGCATGGGACGACGGCCTTGCTGGCCGCCCTCAACGCGTTGGACATCGGCGTGGGCGATGAAGTGCTCGTGGGCCCGTACACCTTCATCGCCACCTTGAGCGTGATCTTCCTTTCCGGCGCGTTGCCCATCATGGTCGATACCGACCGCGAGACATTCCTCATCGACCCCGACAAACTCGAGGAGAAGATCACCCCCAACACGCGGGCGATCCTGCCGGTGCATATCTGCGGGCTGCCAGCCGACATGGACCGCATCAACGCGGTCGCCAGGAAACACAAGCTGGTGGTCATCGAGGACGCTTGCCAGGCCTGGCTGGCCGAGTACCGGGGCAAAAAATGCGGGACCCTGGGCGACCTGGGATGCTTCAGTTTCCAGAACTCCAAGCATCTGACCTGCGGCGAAGGGGGCGCAGTGGTGGGCAACGACGAGGCGGTGATGGACCGGGCGGTGGCCTACCACAACTTCGGCCGCGGCGGGCCCAATCTGGGCTCGAAATGCCGGATGACCGAATTCCAGGCCGCCATTCTCCTGACCCAGATGGAGCGCCTGGAAGAACAGACCCAGCGGCGGTGGGAAAACGCCCAGTACCTCAGCGCCAAGCTCCGCCAGATCCCGGGCATTGCGGTCCACAAGCTCTACCCGGGCGTGACCCGGGCAGCCTATCACCTGTACCCCTTCCGCTTCAACCAGGAGGCATTCGGCGGGGTGACGCGCAACAAGTTCGTGGCCGCCCTGCGGGCCGAAGGGATCCCCGCCTCGACCGGCTACGGCCCGCTGAACAAGGAACCGTTCTTCGAGAGCACCCTCCGCAGCCGGAACTTCCGCCGCATGTATTCCAAAGAGCAGTTGGATCACTGCCGCCAGCAAAACCACTGCCCGGAAAACGACATTCTCTGCACCGAGGCGGTGTGGCTGAGCCAGAACCTGTTTCTCGGACCACGGGAAGACATGGACGACATCGCCAACGCCATCTTGAAAATCTGGGAGAACCGCAAGCAACTGGCCTAGGTCTTCGAAGCGGCGGGCCCTTTGGGTCCATTGCAGAACCCCATGACCTACGCGATTGCCGCCCCCAGCACCAGGTCATGGCCGCCCGTGAAGAATATGAACCGTTTCCCGCACCGCCTGCCGCGTAAACTGGGCTGGAAGTGCGTGAGGAATTACTAAAGCGGTCTTGGGGGATCCTTGCGTGGGCCCCGCCGACCTGTCCCGCGATCGCTGAATCGTCGTCGGTCATCCCGAACGAAAGTGGGTGGGTCGTTGTCCTTCCATGCCCGGAGAAAGAATCGCACACAACCCAGACCACGCTGGCCAGTGGCACGTCGTTGCCCGGGCCGACTCCCGGACGCACTCTTTTTGGGCCCAGGCGGTGGGAGTTGCGGCAGATGGCTATCGCCGCAGGGATGAGACTGCTTTCAGAAGACGAAGTGCTCCAGGAGGTTCACAGGCGCCGCGGGGACTTGGAGAATGCCGACACGGACCTGCGTTGATGCCAGGCTACTCATCGGGGCCTTTCGCGGAGAACCGGCGGTTGCCCAACGCGCCACGGCAGTACTCGATGACCCGAACCGCGAATTGGTCCTGAGTGATTCCGTCCGCTTGGAGGTCCTTCCGAAGCCCATATTCCATAAGCAGGACCGGGGAAAGGAATTCATGAGAAAGGTTTTTGCTCAAGCTAAAGACGTTCCTTGTTCTGCCGAGATTACGCAAAAGGCCCTCGAGTTGGCCTCCCGGTACGATTTGCGGCCCCTGGATGCCCTGCATGTTGGCTCGGCCGTCCTCGGGGGCGTCGAGGAACTCGTCACCCTGGAAAAACCCGGCAACACTATGTGCAAAGTGCGGGAAGTCCGGGTGACCTCCTTGCATTCGTCCAGCCCGTAGGCGCATGATACAGGAAGAAGGCCTGGGGGCCCTGCGGGGCCGCGTGGGGCGGCTTGCGGGTTGGTGGCCGGACCGCAGTTTTGGTACGATGGTTGTGGTTACTTGCCGTGAAGCCTCTTCGGCGCCCGCCGCCAGGCTGCCTTGCCTGGCGGAAGCGGGCCCCGAGGCCGACCAGACGATCTCAGGCCACCAAGACGAAAGGGATAGGCCATGACATCTCGCGTGACCAATCGCCGCACGTTTCTGGAAACCGTGGGGCTGGTGGGGGCTGCCTCGGCTTTGGCCGGCACCGGCGCGTGGGCCAGCCTCCTGGCCGAAGACCCCAATCGGCTGGCCATCGAGGGGGGCAAACCGGTGCGCAAGTCGCCGCTGGGGACCGGTCCCTATGGACCCCAGTATTACGGCGAGGACGAGAAAAAGGAACTGATCGAAGTGATCGACTCGCGGGACCCGTTTCGTCATCCCGGGGGCAAGGTGGCCTTGTTCGAGAAGGAGTACGCGGCCCATCTGGGGGTCAAGTACGCCCTGGGGGTCACGTCGGGGACGACGGCGCTCTATGCGGCGATGGCCGCTTTGGAGATCGGTCCGGGCGACGAGGTGATCTTGCCGGCCTGGAACTGGTACGCCGACTACGACGTGATCGTGCTGTGCGGGGCGCTGCCGGTGTTTGCCGAGATCGATGAGTCGTTCAACATCGACCCCGACGACATCGAGCGGCACATCACGCCGCGGACCAAGGCGATCATCGCCGTCCACCTCCAGGGGTGCCCGTGCGATATGGACCGCATCCTGGCCGTGGCCCGCAAGCACCGCATCCGCGTGTTGGAAGACTGTGCCCAGTGCGCCGGCGGCAAGTACAAGGGGAAGTACGTGGGCACGATCGGCGATATCGGGATCAACAGTTTCCAGCTCAGCAAGACGATCACGTCGGGGGAAGGCGGGGCGGTCACCACCAACGACCCCATCCTTTACGAGCGGGCTTTCCGGTTCCACGACGTGGGGAGCCTGGGCAGGTCGTTCAACGATTCGATCGGCAACGGGGTGCTGGCGGCCGTGGCGTCGTGCAACTTCCGCATGAGCGAGTTGACGGCGGCGGTGCTGCGGGCGCAGCTCCGCAAGCTGGAGACGATCTGCCAGGCGGTCCGCTCGAACTGGCGCAAGGTCCGCCAGGGGATTGCCGACCTGCCCGACCTGAAGCTCCGCAAGACGCCCGATGTGGAGGGCGACCTGGGCGTATCCGTGTTCCTGGACATGGGCACGCGCCAGAGGCGCGATCGGTTCCTGCGGGCCATCCGGGCCGAAGGGTTCCAGGCGGGCGGGCCTGCCGGATCGGTCATCCTGCCCATCGATCCGCGGGTCGAGCACAAGCGGACGATCCATCCCGACTGGCCGTCGTTCCGCAGCGAGCGCGGCCAGCAGATCCGTTACGGAGCCGATTGCTGCCCGCGGACCATCGATATCCTCAACCGCTTTGCCGGCGTGGCGATCGGCCCCAAGTACAGCGAGCAGGATGTGGCCGACGTCATCAAGGCTATCCGCAAGGTCTACCTGGCCATGCGTTCGGCGTAGAGACCGTCCTTTTCGGGGAGGAATTGCCATGTCTGAACAACCAAGCATCAACCGGCGGCAGTTCGTCGCGGGGACCTCCGGCGCGGTATTGGGCGCGGCGCTTGCCGGCGCGGCTTCCGGTGCAGCCGAGCCGGCCAAGCCGGCCGGGGCCCAGGTTCGCAAACCGAAATCCGACCTGGCCATCCACGGCGGCAAACCCGCGGTCCAGCATTCGGTGCGTTACCCCCTCCGCTGGGGCGACCCCGAACGCCAACAGCTCGATGCGATGCTCAAGCAGGGGTCGCTTTTCTACTGGAATGGGCCCCAGACCCGGTTGCTCATCGAGCGGTTCCGCCAGTTCTGCCCGCTGAAGTACGTGCATACCTGCTCGTCGGGGACGGCGGCGATCCATATCGCCGTGGCGGCCGCGGGCGTCGGGCCCGGCGACGAGGTCATCACCTCGCCTGTGACCGATATGGGCACCGTCATCGGCGTCCTCTACCAGCAGGCCGTGCCGGTCTTCGCGGACCTCGCACCGTGCACCTACAACCTGGATGTCGAGGACGTGCGGCGCAAGATCACCCCCAAGACCAAAGCGATTATCGCCGTGCACCTGACCGGCAATCCCTGCGACATGGATGCCCTGCGGGCTCTGGCCGACGAGCACAAACTGGTGCTCATCGAGGATTGTGCGCAGGCGTGGGGGGCCAAATCGCGGGGCCGGCCGATCGGCACCGTGGGCGATCTGGCGTGCTTCTCGCTCCAGGATTCCAAGCACGTGACCTGCGGCGACGGCGGGGTGGTGGCCAGCAACCACGAGACGTTCGGCCCGCTGCTCCAGCCTTTCGGCGACAAGGGGGCCTTCCGCGGCGTGCGGCGCGAGGGGGGCGGGTTCCAACGCTTCGCCACCAACTACCGGATGAGCGAGCCGCAGGCCGCCGTGGCCGCCGCCCAGTTCACCCGCCTGGAAAAAATCGCGGCAGCCCGCGCCCGCCTGGGCAATCTCCTTTCGGAAAAGATCGCGCACATCCCGGGCATCCGGCCGCACGAAGTGCATCCCCAGGACCGGGCGGTGTACTGGTTCTACATGTTCCGCATCCGGCCGGAGGCGTTCAAGATCAGCCGGGATGATTTCGCGCGGGTTTTGCGGGCCGAAGGCGTCCCCGCCGCTGCCGGTTATATCCATGTCCCCCTGTATACCGAGCCGGTGTTCCGGAACCAGGCATTCTTCGCGGGCCGCTGGCCGATCCGCGAGTTCGGCCTGACCACCATGGATTATTCGAAGGTCAAGTGCCCCGAGGCCGAGGCCATCCTCGCCACCGGCATCCGGGTCACCATCCACCAGGCCATGACGGAAGAATACATCCTGGACGTGGCCAAGGCCATCGAGAAAGTGGCCAGGCATTTTGCCGTGTGAGGGCTGCGGGCCGTTTGCCGCGCGCGGAGCCGGGAAGCCGCAGGGCCGCATCGGCGGCGCCCTGTGCCGGGCACCTGCGGCGCGGCGACCCGGCCCATAGCCCGCGGGCACAACAAACCGAAGCCCCAACACCACCGCCGGGCCCGCCGGCGCCTGGGTCTTGGGCTTCGGTCTCAAGCAATAGCAGCAAGACAGAGGAGAACCCCCTATGCCAGTCAAGCATCCGATCTCGCGGCGCCAAGTCCTGCGCCGCGCGGCGGGGGCTGCCGCCGCTTTGAGCCTGTGGCAGTGCCCCTTGTTCGTACCCACTTCAGCCTGGGGAGCCAACGACCAAATCGGCGTAGGGATCATCGGCTGCGGGCGCCGCAATGGCCAGTTGGTGATTGGCAAGGGAGGGCAGGGCGCCCCGCCCCCCCAGGCGAAGATCGTCGCCGTGGCCGATGTCAATATGAAACGGGCCGCGGAGTGGGCCCGTCACTATCGCTGCAAGGCCTTCCAAGACTACCGGGCCCTCTTGGACCTGAAAGAGGTGGCCGTGGTGATCTACGCCACCCCCGAGCACTGGCACTACTTGCCGTGCATCCACGCCTGCCAGGCGGGCAAGGATATCTACGGCGAGCAGCCGCTGAGCCATACCATCCGCGAAGGGCGAAAGATGGTCGAGGCGGTCCGCAAGTACAAGCGGGTGTTTCAGACCGGCGAGCAGCAACGCTCTCATCCCGCCACGCGAAAGGCCGTGGAACTGATCCGCAACGGGCGGATTGGCAAGGTGCACACGGTCATCGGCTACAACTATCCCAGCGCCTACGAATGCGACTTCCCCCCCCAGCCGTGCCCCGAATGGCTCGACTGGGACCGCTGGTGCGGCCCGAACGAGGTCGTCCCCTTCCACTACGATCTGTACCTCTCGCGCATCCCCTATGAGCGCGAGCCGCCGTTCTACAGCTATCCGGCCGAGAAGTACGCGGTCGGACCGGGGTGGATGTCCTTCCGGCCGTACTCGGGCGGCGAATTGCCCAATTGGGGCTGCCACGGGTTGAGCATGGTGCATTGGGCCCTGGATATGGACCACAGCGGCCCCGTGGAGATCTGGGTCGAGCCCGCCGAAAAGCTGGAAACCGTAGTTTACCATGTCCCCGAGAAACGCGACCGCGGCGATGCGGCCTGCTCGAAGACCATCATCCACTACAAGTACGCCAACGGCGTGGAACTGTGCCTCAGTTCGATCGACCCCAAGCTGGGCGGCGGGGCGACCTTCCTCGGCGACAAAGGACAAATCACCATCTTCCGCGAGGGCTACGAGTGCGACCCCAAGGGCCTGGACGAAGACCCGCTGCCGGCCAACGCCGTGCGCGTGTACCAAAGCGACAACCACATGGAGAACTTCTTCGCCTGTGTGCTGTCGCGCAAGGACCCGATCATGCCGGTCGAGGCCGGCCACAGCGTCGCCACCCTCTGCCACCTGGGCAATATCGCACGGCGGCTAGGGCGCCGGCTCCGCTGGGACCCGCAAAAAGAAATCTTCCCCGGCGACGACGAGGCCAACCAGTACCTCGATTGCCCCAAGCGCAAAGGTTACGAATTGCCCGAGCACGT
>FWPU01007572.1_pt1 | contig 19860 bp, 17 predicted proteins | sample 2228361 | NCBI WGS metagenome assembly FWPU01 (sample SAMEA103939777, study PRJEB20133) | metagenome
GGCCACTACAACCACACCATGTTCTGGGAGATCATGGCCCCCGCCGGCACCAGCGCCGGTCCCAGCGGCGCCCTCGCCGCCGCCATCACCCGCGATTTCGGCTCGCTGGAGGCCTTGCAAGACGCCGTCAACAAAGCTGGCCTGGGCCGCTTTGGCTCCGGCTGGGCCTGGGTGGTCCTCAAAGAAGGCACGCTCGCTGTGCTCAGCACCCCCAACCAGGACAATCCCTTGATGGATGGCTCCGGGTTCCCGATCTTGGGGGTGGATGTCTGGGAGCATGCCTACTATCTGAAGTATCAATACCGGCGGGGGGAGTACCTCGCCAATTGGTGGAATGTCGTCAATTGGGACGCGGTCGCCCGCAGATTTGAACAAGGGGGCGGCAAGTAGCTTCACGTTTCCAGTGCGGCAATACCCGGCGGGAGCGCCTCGATGCTCCCGCCGTTCTTTTTCTGTACCATGACGCCGGAACCAGCCATGGGGAAGCGCCGGTTCAACGGGAGGGCGAAACCAATGCCGGAGCGATTCGATCTGGTGATTCGCGGCGGGACCATCGTTACCGAAGTCACCCAGACTGTGGCGGACATCGGCATCCGCGGGGAGTCAATCGCCGCCATCGGCAACGGGCTGCATGGAGCGCGGGAGATAGATGCGACGGGCAAGCTGGTACTCCCTGGTGGCATTGACGCTCATGTCCACCTAACGCCCTCGGAAGATATGCTCGCCGGCCCGCGCTGGTGCGACGATTTCTTCTCCGGCACTCAAGCCGCTGCCGCCGGAGGTATCACCGCTGTTGGCAACATGACGTTTCCTCGCTCTGGCGAAACCTTGCGTCAGGCCATCGCGCGCGAGGAAGCCGAGATACGCGAGCAGGCGATTGTTGATGTGTTCTTGCATCCGGTGCTCACCGATCCTTCAACGCAACCGCTCCAGGACGTCCCTGCGCTTGCTCGCGAGGGTCATACCTCCCTCAAGCTGTTCATGAGCTTCGCTGGCTTCACGCACTCGCCAGAGCCATACCTGCACGCCATGCACCTCGCGCGCGATGCGGGGATGCTAACACTCATGCATTGTGAGGATGCCGCCATCCTCTCCTATTCGCGCGATCGTCTCATCAAGGAGGGCAAGCGCGACATTGCGCATTACCCCGCCTCCAGGCCAGTCGCTGCTGAAGTGAGCGCCACGGCGCGGGCTGTGGCCCTCGCCGAGGTCACTGGAGCCCCGAGCTATGTCGTCCACCTATCGTGTGCAGACGCACTGGCAGAGGTGCGCAAAGGCCGGGCTCGTGGCGTGCCGGTCTGGGTCGAGACTCGCCCGCTGTATCTCCACCTGACGGAGGACCGTTTTGGCGAACCGGATGGGGCCAAGTATGTGGGCCAGCCGCCACTCCGGAGTCGCTCCGATGTCGCGGCCCTGTGGCATGGGCTCGCGATGGGCGACATCCACACCGTCTGCACCGACCATGCGCCGTGGCGCCTTGCGGACAAGGTCTTTCCCGGCGTCACGATCGAGACCGTTCGCCCGGGTGTCGCCGACCTTGAGACGGTGCTGCCGATGCTCTTCTCCGAGGGCGTTGGCGCAGGGCGGTTGACCCTGAGCCGTTTCGTGGCCGTCACCTCGACCAATGCGGCCAAGCTCTTTGGTCTTTTCCCGCGGAAGGGAACGATCGCGCCTGGCTCCGACGCAGACCTAGCAATCTGGGACCCGCAACGTACCAAACCGGTGAGCGCGGCATCGTTTGTCTCACGCTGCGACTACTCCCCGTATGAAGGCTGGACCGTTACCGGATGGCCCATCATGACCATCAGCCGTGGTGAGATCGTATTTGAAGATGGTAGGGCGAGCACGGCAGCCGGACGCGGTCAGGTCTCACGCCGCGGACGCACCCAGCCGCTTTGATGGCCACGCTCACGACAGGCGACGACGCCGGGATTCTGCCGGACGCGGTCTCCGATCGAAGGCGCCGGCAGCATGCCCTCTGACCTCGACTTCCGCAACGAGCGGCTCCAGAGTGCGGATCACAACCGCCAAGCGCTCGCCAACGGCTCGGGCCGTGTCGGTGTCAAGTTGCGTAAACGGCCAGAGCTCGAAGATTCTTCCCCATGACATCGTCCATCGCTCGAGTTCGATTGCCGGTCCAAGAATGTGCTTCAGCTCAACGATGCGCTGATCGAAAAAGCGCAGAAACGCGAGTGTGCTGGCCGGTCCATCCTCGCAATGCAGGCCGATTTCGATGTGGCCACGGTGGCTATCGAGCGCGACTTCGTAATGGATGCGCTCATTTGCATAGAACACTTTGAGCAGCGGGCCGAACTGTTTCGTGCGCGGCTGAGCGAGCTCCCCGGGCAACCGCTGCCGAAGCTCGGCCAGAATCAGTTCAAAAAACGCCGCACGACTGACGGGCCGAGCCGCTGGGCCATGTTCAGCCAGATCCGCTCTCGCGTGCCAGGCCATTCATCCTCCAGAATGCACCATGCGTTTGGGATCTTTGGGGGATATCATCTCGAGCAAGGCGCCGTATGATCGGCAGTAACCTGCTGAGCCAGACGCGCTCGCAGAGCTTTCCTCTCCCTCCTCTCTTCGGGGTCGCTCGCACCGGCGACCCCTTAATTATGTCTGAGTCACGCAGCGCCTCACGGTACCTGGTGCGGCGTTCTCGCGGAGTACATTTCGATCACGCAGGTTTCCAGCCAACGGGCTATGCCGCGCGGGTCACGCACCGAACGGAACTTCGTAGCGTTAATCGTGATGGGGTGGCATCGGGCTTGCGCTACGAACCGCGGGGCGTTTCAAGCGCCGCGAGCCACGAAACGAGCCAGCCCCGCCAAGCGTCGTTGTACGTGAGCGGTGCGCTACCGGGCGGCAAAGGGAGAAAGAACGCATGCCCCGAGAATTGATGACATTGTGGATTCGTTGGGTCGAGCTGATCGTCGCCAGGCTGATGGCTCGGCGATCGCCCGTACCCGTTCCTGTGCTCGTGCGCTCCGTTGCTCACCCACCAAGACGGCGATGACCCTCATCGCCAATACTCGCCTCCCATCATGGCTCCCGGCGGACAAGACGGCCGGCTCGCCTGGGAGGACGCCAAGTTGCACGGCGCCGCTGGCATTCCAGCGGCGTCAGTGCGTTCGCTAGGTGACAACTCGGGAATTGCAAGGCACAATTGCCAGCATGATCGATGTGCACACACACGTGCTGCCGGGTGTGGACGATGGCGCCGCCTCACTCGCCGTGGCACAAGCAATGCTGACGCGCGCCAAGTCCCTCGGGTTTACGACCGTTGTGGCCACACCACACCTGGATGGCCCATTGTCTCCGAGCTATCTTGCCGCCATTGAGGAAGCGGCCGCAGCGGTTGATCCGGTCGCTGCAGAGCTTGGGTTGACGCTCGGGCTGGGTTTTGAAAACCAGCTCACCCCAGATCTACCGGCTCGCCTTGAGCGAGGTGAGCCAGTCACCCTCGAAGGCAGCACCACCGTTCTGGTCGAGGTGCCCTTTGCCGGCTGGCCGCTGCATACGGAGCAGGCGCTCTTTGCCATCCAGGCCGCGGGATTCCGGCCTCTGCTAGCCCATCCTGAGCGGTATGCAGCGCTCCAAGCGGATCCAGAGCGGGTGTTCGCTCTGGCTGAGCGGGGAGTCTTGTTGCAAGTCACTATCGGCTCGCTCGCTGGTTTGTTTGGCCGCCACGCGCAGCATCTGGCCGAGGAGCTGCTCGTCAACGATGTGGTTACGGTCCTCGCGACCGACGCGCATTCTGCTGGACAGCGGATCGAAACGGTGACACGGGGTCTTGAGCGTGCCCGCCAGCTCGTCGGAGCAGCCCGGGTTCGCCAGTTAGTTGTGGACAATCCCCACGCCTTACTCACCAATGAGGCGTTGCCCGAGCCTGCGCCGTGCCAGCCAGAACCCGTGGAGCAGCGGGGCTGGCGCTCGGCCCTGAGGCGTTTAGCCACGCGCGCCAGCGCACCCTGATGACCACGCCTGGATTCGCCCACCGCGCGAACAAACCCCTTTGGCATTGCGGGCAACTTGTGATACAGTATGGGCGTGAGCCGCGGTCCCCGATAGCTCAACGGTAGAGCGGCCGGCTGTTAACCGGTAGGTTCTAGGTTCGAATCCTAGTCGGGGAGCCAACGAGGGGGTAAAGATTGATCGCCCCTTGTTTTATTTGCTTATTTCGTTCTATCTGCTGTTTTTGTTCCTTCGCTCTTCGCTCCCGCGCAGCGGTCACGCGCCAGACTCAGGCGCACGATGCCACTGTGGCGGGGAGCCACCGCGGAAGGCGCCGACCCCGGTCGTAACGCGAGGAGCGACCAAACTAGCTGCAACAGTTAGTCCTGAATAGTGCTGGGGAACCAATGGAGAGCTACTCGATCCAGCTCACCGCCTTCAGCAGATCCCCACGCCCCCCATCCGCCTGGACTGCAACGACGATAATCTCCTCGTTATCCAGCAAGGAGACACGCGGCAAAGAGTCAGATGCCCGCTAGATGCTCCAATCAGGCACTGGCTGGCGGCTACGATACCGCTCGACCAGCGTCTCCAGCGTAATGTGCGAGAGGTAATTGATCGCTTGCTGCTGGAGCTCGTGCCACGCCTCGTGCACGGGATCGTCCTGCCGGTTTGTTGGGTGCGGATGGGCATGACGATCGAAGCCATCAAGGACTTGCAGAACATCCCAGAGGGTGATTTCCCGTGGATCTTTGGTTAGCTCGTGACCTCCGGCCGGACCACGGGTGCTCCGGACAAACCCAGCCCGATTCAGTGCCCCGAGCACTTGGTGCAGATACGCCTCCGGCACACCCTGACGGGCCGCGATCTCGCGACTCTGCACTGGTCCTTGTCCGTAGCGGAGCGCCAGCTCAAAGAGTGCTCGTACGCCGTAATCCGCGCGGCTGGAGACGCGCATGCAGCACCTCGTTCATGCTGCCAGTCCGGTAGCCCTCAAGGTCGAGCGCCACAAACCGGTAACCCGCTGCCTTGATGCCCGCGGCGATCTCGTCGCTCCGGGCCAACACCTCTGGGATCGCCTCGCGGGGAAACTCGAGTCTCGCCACCACATCATGATGGCGCACGCGAAACCCGCGAAACCCAAGCCCGCGCAAGAACGATTCGGCCGCCGCAACCTGGCGCAGCTTCTCCACGGTAATTGGATCGCCATATTGGAACCGTGAAGACAAGCATGCTGCTGCCGGCTTATCCCATGTTGGCAGCCCCATCTCCAAAGACAGCTCACGAATCTCGGCTTTGGTGAGCCCGACCTCCATCAGCGGGCTACGCACGCCGAGTTGCCGGGCCGCGCGCAGGCCGGGCCGGAAATCTCCCAGATCGTCAGCATTGGTTCCGTCAACAACCACGCGCAAGCCGCGCTCGCGCGCAACCTCAACAAGTTTGCCATAAAGCTCGGTCTTACAGAAAAAGCACCGCTGGTGCGAATTGCTGGCATAGCGATGATCGGTCAATTCCATCGTCTCGACCATAATATGCTCTGCACCGATCCGCACCGCCAGTTGCCGCGCTTCGTCCATTTCCTCGGCCGCGTAGGTCTGTGACAATCCTGTTGCTGCCACCGCGCGGGAGCCGAGGGTCTCGACCGCTACCGCCAGGAGGAAGGTGCTATCGACACCTCCGGAAAAGGCAACCAGCACCGACTCCATGGCCGACAACGTCGCCCGCAACTGCTCGCGCTTGGCTGCCGTGGTGGGATTCACGTCTTCGCACCCCTTACAACCAGTGTCTGGCCAGCTCGTGGCCACGATGGCTTCATCCTAGCAGCGTCACGATCGCGGTCGCAACCGCACGTTGTGATTCTCAGCGCGAAAGGCCACGAGAATGCTAAAATCGCCCGAGCCGCACTATGCGGCCAGGTGCATACGCGCCTGTGCTCCCCCGTTTGGGCCGGCACGTCGAATTGGTTGGCAGGCGATGCTGCCGGCCACCAGTAGTTCCAAGGAAGGAGCGACGTCTATGGCAAAGAATCGGGTCGCACAGCTCAATGAGCTGTACCTTCGCTTCTGCGAAGGGAAGATCGACCGGCGGGAACTGTTGACTCGCGCGGGAACGCTAGGTTTGTCGGCTGCCGCGCTCGCCTCCTTTGCGCGTGTGGTTCCACTCACACCACAGCCGGCCGCGGCACAGACGCCAACCGGCGGATTCAAGTCCATCACCTACCAGGAGTACAAGGCGCGACTCAACGAAAACTTCCCCTTCACCAAGGATCGCGGCGCGCAAAAAGAAGGTGGCACCGTGATCTATGGCGAGGTTTCAACCTCGAATATCACGACCACCAATGCGATCCTGGGCAACAACAGCCCGACCAACGATCTGAACGCGCTCTGCTTCGAATATCTCTATGGGACTGACCCCAAGGACGCCCAGTACGTTCCGAATCTCGCGGAATACTGGGAGATTGCCGAAGACGGCAAGACGTATACCTTCCACCTGCAAAAGAACGTTACGTGGCACGACGGCACGCCATTCACGGCCAAAGACGTGATTGCCAGCTTCGATGCCCAAAAGGACGAAGCCACAGGATCGTCCTACACCGCGAGCTTCAATGATGCAGTTGCTTCGTACCGCGCGATCGATGATTACACGGTGGAAGTGGTTGCCAACGACGTCTTTGCCCAAATTGTGTTTCTCGGCAACCTCCTGACGCCCATTATGCCCGCCCACATTTGGGAAAACGTTCCGCACGATCAGTGGAAGACCGACCCCGGCAGCACCGGCCAGGATCCGTCACGCGTGGTTGGCACCGGCCCCTTCAAGTTTGTTGAGATCAACGAGGGCGAAGGCACAACGACCTGGGTCCGCAACGAGAATTACTGGGATCCGGACTTCGTGCCGACGATCGAGCGCTTCATCTTCCAGGTCTGGCCAGACGAGACCGCAGCCGTCGAGGCGCTCCGTGCCGGTGAGATCGACTTCTATCAGGACATTCCACCATCGGACGTCGAATCTCTACAATCCGATCCCAACATCGAGGTCAAGGTCTATGACACCTACCGGTTCCGCTGGTATGCCTACAATCTTGACCCCGAAAAGACTCCGCTCTTCCAGGATGTCCGCGTCCGGCGGGCCCTCTTCATCGCGCTCGATCGCCAGTCTCTGGTTGACAACATTCAGCTCGGCTACGCGACAGTAGCGGTAGGCACACAGCCGGTGCTGTCGATCGCCTACGATCCCGACCGGGTTACCGTCAAATATGACTATGACCCCGAGCAAGCAAAGCAGTTGCTCGACGAGGCGGGCTGGAAGGACACCGATGGTGATGGCATCCGCGAATTCCAGGGCGTCGAGGGCGTTAGTTTCCCAACGCCAGAGCCGGGCACCAAGCTCTCCTTCGACCTGATGTTTGCCTCAGGAGTCGGCCAGCTCGAGCGCCTAGCCGCGGCCATGCAGGACTACTGGAAAGCGGTTGGCGTTGACGCCCAGCCCAATCCCGTCGACTTCGACACGGTGATGGTGCCGGCACTGACCGAGACGTTCGATTTCCGGCTGATCATGCTGGGCTTCCAGTGGGATCCGACCGGTGACCAGAAGGCCATGTTCGGCAGCGAGTACAAGGGCACGGGCTTCAACGCGATGGGCTACTCGAACCCAGAGTACGACAAGCTGGCTGCCCAGGCCGACCGCGAGCTCGATCCAGAGAAGCGCAAGGAGCTTCTGATCAAGGCGTCGGACATCGTGAACACCGACCTGCCTGTTGGCATCATCTGGTTCAACAAGGAGATCACTGCTTACGCCAAACGCATGCATAACTTCGAGCCGAACGCCACCGGTGGACTGCTCTGGTCCATGCCGTTCGTCTGGGTGGAGTAAGGCTTCATCGTGGGTCCTGGGGAGGGCAGGCTGCCCTCCCCGGGTCCCTCACGCGTGGACACAGTACACCCGCCTCCATGAGGCTCCGCCATGACTGCCTATATCACTCGCCGCCTCTTGCAGATGATCCCACTGTTATTCGGCATCACCCTCGTCACGTTTATCATCATCAATGCCGCTGGCAGCCCGCTCAACGACCTGGAATTTAGCCCCAGGGTGCGCCCAGAAGACATACAGCGCCTCCGGGAGAATCTCGGCTTAGATGAGCCCATCTACAAACGGTATTTCGTGTGGGTCTCCCATCTGATCCGCGGTGATCTCGGCTATTCGATGATTAATTTCAAGCCGGTCCATACGCGGATCCTTGAGGTGTTGCCGAACACATTGTTGCTCTCGGGTCTTTCGGCAGTGCTCGCGTTCTTTCTCGCGCTGCCAATCGGCATTTACGCGGCCGTTCGCCGTAATTCCCTGTTTGACCGTCTGGCAACGATTCTTGCCGTCGCTGGCTTTGCCGTGCCAACGGTGTGGCTTGGCTTGATGTTGATTTTGCTCTTCGCAGTGCAATTCCGAGAGTGGGGGTTGCCCAGCCTGCCAGTTGGGGGCGTGCGAGATCTGCGCGGCGGGGGTGGTTTGCTGGACCGCCTGGAGCACTTGATTCTCCCCGTTGCCGCACTGACGATTCCGCAACTGGCCGGATGGATCGTTTATGTGCGGGCGCAAATGCTCGAAGTCATCCGCCAGGATTACATTCGCACGGCCACAGCGAAGGGCTTGAAAGATCGCGCTGTCCTCTACGGGCATGCATTCCGGAACGCTGTCCTGCCGTTGATTACGCTCGTCGGACTCAGCGTGCCGGATTTGTTTGCCGGTTCGGTGATTGTGGAAAACGTTTTTGCCTATCCCGGTATGGGCAGGTTGGTGATCACAGCAGTGGGCGACAAGGATCACACACTGGTGATGGGAACAACGCTCTTCTTCGCCGTCTTGGTTATCGTTGGCAACTTACTGGCCGACATCCTCTACGCAGTGGCAGATCCTCGAATCCGTCTGGAATGAGCATCGCCTACGTCACATCCTAACATGGTTGGGGTCGGGAGCTTGCAAACATGGCTGAAAAATCGCACCAACTCTCACCTGCCGGTGTGATCGCTGGCGCGAGGCGCCGCCGCGCCGCCGGAACCGCCCTGGTTGATGAGTTGGGCCGTACACTCCCCCGCTCAGCCCCGGGGCTATGGCGCCGGGCATGGCGACGCTACCGGCAGAACACGGTTGCCGTCGTGGCACTCGTCATCGTGGTGCTGATTGTGCTGTTCGCGTTGTGCGCTCCGCTTATCTCGCGGTACGTGACTGGCTACACGTACGCCGAAAATCACCTTGCTGATAAGCTGAAGCCCCCCTTCTCCGAAGGCTACATCCTTGGGAGCGATGGCAACGGGCGCGACGTTCTAACGCGACTGGCCTACGGTGGCCGCATCTCATTGATGGTCGCGGCGCTCGCGGTTGTGGCTATTCTTGCCATCGGCGGTACGATCGGAGCCACTGCCGGCTACTTCGGCGGCATCATTGATAGCTTGCTGATGCGGCTCGCTGATGTCCTGCTCTCCATCCCGACAATCGTGCTGTTGATTCTGGTTGCGTCGTTTTACCATCCTGGTCCGGCAATGCTCGCGGTCTTCATTGCCTCGGTGAGCTGGGCAGGTGTCTCGCGCCTGATCCGCGGTGAAGTACTCGCTATCCGCCACCGGGAATTTGTGGAGGCAGCCCGCGTGCTTGGCGCATCGAACAGCCGCATCCTTCTCCGGCACATTCTGCCGAACGTCATCCCAATCATCGTCGTCTGGTCGTCTCTCGTCATTCCCAGTCTGATCTTGGCCGAAGCGACGCTCAGTTATCTCGGATTAGGAGTGCGTGTACCCACTCCTTCCTGGGGCAATATGCTTCAGGATGCGAAGACGTTCCTCAGGCAATCCTGGACACTCATCTTTATCCCGGGTTTTATGATTTACATTACTGTGCTGGCCATTAATCTCGTCGCTACTGGCCTGCGCGATGCCCTCGATCCCCGGCTCAACCAGTAGCCGAGTAGTGAGACGTTGCCATGGCTCAGGTCATCGTCCGCCGCCTGCTGTTGATGATCCCGCTCTTGTTCGGAGTCACCTTTCTCACCTTTGGCATCGTCAATCTCGTTCCTGGAAGTCCGGTTGATTCCCTCAAGCTCAATCCCAGAACGCGCCCAGAAGACATTGAGCGCATCAAGCGGAACCTCGGGCTTGACCGGCCGTGGCATGAGCGTTACATCGTTTGGCTCTCGGCGGCGATCCGTGGCGATCTTGGTATCTCGCTCAGCAACAATACACCCGTGCGGGACCGCCTCCTTGGTGTGTTGCCGAACACGCTCCTCCTCACCGGCTCCGCCATCGCCGTCGCGCTGCTGATCGCGGTCCCCCTCGGTGTCCTCTCCGCCGTGAAACACAATTCGTGGTTTGACCACGCCACGACGGTCCTGGCAACCGCCATCGCATCCATTCCCTCATTCTGGCTGGCGCTGCTGTTGATCATCCTCTTTGCGACGCAGTTTCCCGCTTGGGGACTTCCCGGCCTGCCAGTCAACGGCATGCGCGACCTCCGCGGCGATTCAGGCGTGCTCGACCGCATTGAGCACATGATCCTGCCGGTCGCATCCCTGGCACTCGTCCAAATCGCGGGATGGACTCGCTTCATCCGCTCCTCGATGCTGGAGACGATCCGGCAAGATTTCGTGCGCACGGCCCAGGCGAAGGGGCTGCCCCAACGAACCGTCCTGTATGTGCATGCGTTCCGCAATGCCCTCATCCCCACAGTGACACTGGTTGGACTTGCTATCCCCGAACTGTTCGGCGGCGCTTATCTGATCGAGCAAATCTTCGCGTGGAATGGCGCGGGGAGACTCACGTTTCAGGCTGCGCAGAGCAACGACTATCCCTTGATCATGGGCGCCACGCTCATGTTTGCCGTGCTCACGATGGCAGGCAATCTCCTTGCCGATGTGCTGTACGCCGTGCTCGATCCACGCATCCGGTACGATTGAGCAAGCGGGCGCGGCTCGATGGGACACACCTCGGACAACAGCGCATGAGAGCAAGCTGGTCAGGAACACAAGAGGCTGCGCAGCGGCTGCCAGCCTCGTCTCGGTGGCGCGCGGCCTCAGGGTCGCTGTCTCGCCTTCCCCCATCACGAGGATTCTATGCGCTTGCGTGGAGTCGGTACCGCCAGAACCCGGTCGCTGTCGCGGCGCTTGTCGTCGTGATCACCGTCGCGCTCTTCGCCCTTGGCGCCGATGCTATTTCCGCCATAACCGGGTTTGACTACCGGGAAAACCGCCTCGACACCCGTCTCGCCCGTCCTGGTGAGCATGGCTACCTGTTAGGCAGCGACGGCAACGGCCGGGATATCTTGACGCGGCTCGCCTACGGAGGCCGGGTATCGCTCACGGTCGCGGTCCTGGCGACGCTATCGACCATGCTGCTCGGCGGCGCAATTGGTGTGGCTGCCGGCTACTTCGGGCGCTGGATTGACAGCATCGCGATGCGCATGGCGGATGTTCTGCTGTCGATCCCGACCCTCTCACTATTGATCCTCTTGTCTACGCTGTATCGCCCAGGCTATGTGCTGTTGGGCATCTTCATCGCCAGCGTCGGCTGGCCCGGTCTCTCACGGCTGGTCCGCGGAGAAGTCCTGACGCTCCGGCGGCGAGAGTACATTGAAGCAGCGCGCGTGATCGGAGCGACGAACCGCCGCATCATTGTCCGTCACCTTGTGCCCAACGTGGCTCCGATCATGATCATCTGGGGATCCCAGGTGATTCCAGGATTTATCATCACGGAAGCGGGATTGAGCTTCCTCGGACTTGGCGTGCGCATTCCGACGCCATCTTGGGGAAACATGCTGTACGAGGCGCAATCCGTGTACCGGAGCCACCCAACCAACGTGTTCTTCCCTGGTCTCTTGATTTTCCTGACCGCCTTGTCCATCAATCTGGTTGGCAACGGCTTGCGGGACGCGCTTGACCCCCGGCTGAAGGATGCAACCCGCCGATGACGACGCGCGCGGCCAACCGGCCACCGTTATCTCGCCGCCAATCCATCGCACGCTTCGTGCCGCTGGCAGTCATGCTCGTGGTGTTGCTGACTGCCCTCCCCATCTTCAGCGACCTTAGCGATCTTGTGTCGGCGTTCCGAGCGTTTACGTGGTGGCTCATCATTCCCGTGCTGCTCCTCACCTGCTGGAACTACGCCTGGCGCTTTGTGAAGTGGCACATGTATGTGCGAGAGCTGGGGATTCAGCTTCCCTGGACTGTCAGCTTGCGGATCTTTCTGGCTGGCTTTTCCATGTCGGTTACACCAGGCAAGGTCGGCGAATTGCTGAAAGCCGTCTATCTTCGCCGATTCAGTGGAGCGCCGATCAGCCAGACGAGCGCCGCTATCGCCGCGGAACGCTTAACCGATGGGCTTGCAATGTTCGTGCTCGCCGGCGCCGGAGCCGTCGAATTCGCTTACGGCCGGTCCCTTCTGGCAGCCGGCGCGGCGGTGGCGCTGTGTGCGGTCGCTCTGCTGCAGCGGCCTGACTTCCTCAACCGCCAGGTTGAGCGTCTCGCCCGGCTCCCCGTCGTTGGCCGGGCCACGGCGTACGGAACCACGTTTGTCGCGGCCTCTGGAACCTTGTTTCGCCCGTCCATGCTCTTGCGAGCGGTCGGGTTGGGCCTCATTTCCTGGACCGGCGAGTGCATCGCGTTTTTCCTCATCCTCACGGGTCTAGGGCTCGATGGGTCGGTTCGCTTGCTTCTCATCGCGACCTTCATCCTCGCTGTGACCTCAATCGCGGGTGGAGCCTCAATGCTTCCTGGCGGGCTCGGCGTCGCCGATGCAGGGATCGCCGCACTGCTGGTGTTGCTCATTGACCGGGATGCCGGGATGTCGAACGCCATTGCAGCCGCCGCAACACTCCTCATCCGGTTCTCCACCCTCTGGTTTGCGGTGGCCATCGGTGCGCTGGCCGTGCTGAGCCTTGAGCGCCGGGCAGAATGGCGTCCGCGGCGCACAGAGTCCATGGAGTCAGTACAATCAGGGGCGGCAGAGCGACAACAACATGGGGATAAGGAGAACGAAGCCGCGCCGAGCGGCGTCATGCCGGTACAAGACGGAGGGGAGCCGTGATCGCGTGTCCGAATTGTGGGTGGTCGAACGAGGAGGGAAGCCGGTTTTGCGAACATTGTGGAGCCGACCTCCGGTCCCTGGCGCAACCTTCCCCGCCCCAAGCCGTCACCGGCCCCACTCCAGTTCAACCCAGCCCGGGTCCGGGAGCGCCACCCCCGCCAGTCGCCCCGGCACCGCCACCCCAACGTCCGCTCGGCCCCAGCGAAATTCCCCCGACGTCGCCGGAATGGCGCATGTCTCCACTTCCACCCGAGGAGCTACCGCCCAAGCGACGCCGCACGTGGCTATGGATTGTGCTGGGCCTCTTCATTGCTCTCATCCTTTGCTGTGTCGGAACGGCAACGTGGCTCGAATTCACCGAAAGCGGGAGAAATTTCCAGACGGCGGTGGTCAGAGAGGCGACGGAGCAAGCCGGTCAGCAAACGGGTCAGTAACTCATCAGCTCACATGCGGTTGGATGGCGTGCCTGGACCTGCGTCCCGTCCAACGCTCTCGTCCGCCGGGGTCCGAACGTTGAAGAGGCGCATCGCCGCCTCCACGAGCGCCCAGGGGTCAGTTCTCGCTTCGTCTGTTGGAGATGCGCGCCCGGCGAGATCACTCGGTGACTCGGCGACGGGTTCTTTGACGGTGACTGCCGCGCTAACCGGCGTTTCAGAAGCGAGCGCGGCCTGAACCTGTCTCGCCAGCGCATCCACCCGCCGGGCGGCGGAGGCGAGCTCGGCGGCCAGTGACGCCATGCCCTGCCGCAATGCTTCGCAGCGTACGTCAAAGTCGGCCAGGATCTCACGGCGTGCGTCGCGTTCGGCCTCTACACGGCGCTCTCCTTCGGCTCGCACTCGAGCGACCTCCTCGTCAGCAATATCTGGCAACGCTTTCGCTAGCTCCCGGAGTGTCCGAAATTGCTGAGCCTGTTCGGCGATGGCCGCGTCGAAGGCAGCTTGAAACGTGGCCCAGGCTCTGTCGTAGGCGCTTTCCGATGCGCGAGTTGGGCCTGCGGGCGGAGGAGATGTCTGCTGCATGAGTTCTGAAGGAGAAGCAGGAAAGGGGATTACAGACTCGGTGGCTGAAACGAAATCGGTGGACATGCGACGCGCTCCTTGTGATGGGCGGGACTACGAAGCGCCGCCGCTGCTGGTGGGGAAATTCCCCGTTTGGAACGCCCGGCGGGGGAGCCACGACCCCAGCCAGTAGGAATCATAGTCTAGCCTGTTCATCCTATATGCGTAACCCGAACGGACAGACCTTCTGGAGCAGTGAGCCCTGCATAAGGTTACGGGGCTCGATCTTTCACCATCGATGAGTCACGGGTCGAGCCGGCCCGCGTGAGCGCGCCTCGTCTCCTCCTTATTTAACGCTAGCCGTCGTCGCGCTCGGATTCCCGTGAGCCAGATGAAACCAGGTACGCCAGGAGCAATTGGACGGCGAGCAGGTCCGCGACGCCCACGACCCACCAATAGGCATAATCGCTGGCAACCGAAGCGGTAACGAGGCCGGCGCCGAGGCCGAGCGCAAATGCGCCTCCCACTTGATAGCGCGAGCGCATACGGGAGGCGAGTTTCTGGCGCTGGCGCCAGAGCGCCACAAGATAGACACACCAACCGAGAATCACGATAAGCACGCCGGCAGCGTCGCGGGCCGATGGACCATGTGATTCGCTCAGCGAAACAAGCCGCGGTCCTGCGTCGGGCAATGCGATTATCGCGGCCCCAGCGGCTGACAGAGTAAGCCAGATGAAGAGTGCCCAGCGCATTGACGTTGCCCCGTGTGCAATGCTGGCAAACGCCCGGCCACGGTGAGAGTCTCCTCAGCCGCTCTGGGATCCTAGCAGACTCGATTCCGCGGCGGGTGAGTCTCAGCACCGAACAACGCCGGCAGATTTGCCGTCGAGGGTACCGTTACCGTATACTTTACAGGCGATTTCGTGGGCTTGGGCGCTGCGACAGCTCTCTGATTCGTTCTCCATCACCGTCGTGAGCGGCAGAAGCCCGAGGCGAGGCGTAGAGCCGGAAGCCGGTCGCAGCGAGGCACCCCGCGGAGAGGTGGCCGAGTGGTTTATGGCGGCTGTCTTGAAAACAGTTGAGCGATGAGCTCCGGGGGTTCGAATCCCTCCCTCTCCGCCCGAGAACCATTGACAAGCGAATGACCGCCTTGGGGAGGTGCCAGAGTGGTCGAATGGGGCCGCCTGCTAAGCGGTTGAAGGGGCTATAACCTCTTCCGAGGGTTCGAATCCCTCCCTTCCCGCCAGATCCTTGCGGTCATTGCGGCTACCGCGTGCGCAAGCGGCCATCCTACCGCTTATCCTCGACTTCACCTCTTAGTGGCGTGAGCAGGAGGTTCGAGTGTGAACTATGCATCGGCCTCCTGAGCGCGGCTCCCCTGCAGGATTAGTCCCGCGACGCGCCCGAGATCTGTCTGACGTGTGTTTACCCCCAAAGTGATTTGGGTCCACCATGGGAACATCACCTTCGGTTCGTCCTCCACCGGTGGTTTGTCCGCACCTCCATCGAACTATCCAACTCTCGAACTACGCTCTACGATTCCTTCTCCTCTGGTCGCACTACCAAGTGGCCGAACATACTCGGCGAATTGGATCGCAGGCAATGCGGCAGCAAAGGAGGGCGACATCGTCGTCATGCTTCCCAGCTGCACATGGACCTTACCAAAAAGCTATCACTTTGAATCCTCAATCCAAACTGGGTTTGTCCAAGCCTGACAGCCGTTAGTGTCTACGACAACAAACCGCATATAACGAACGCCCAGCCGGATTGGGAAAATCGCTCCAGTGAGCCAATCCCCATCGGTGAGCCCTTCTGGCATCTGACCGTCATTAGTGCGAAACCGCGTAGCATGGAAGGTCAATCCGTGCCGCTCAGCGAGCACTCCTGCTCCATAGGGCGGATTACTCACAGCGAAAATAGCTTTGGCTGGACTCGTGCGGATCATCAGGCGATCGCGGTCAGAGCAAAGCATCAGAATTCGTGGGCCAGTCGTCGAATAGAAGCGGCCTTCAGCGAGGGCAGCAAGTACTGCTTCTCGACTCCGTTCGCGTGCGTGAATCATGGTCCAGCCAAAGAAGGACTCGTAACCAGCGCGATGAAGATCGTCGCAAGCGATCCCGGTCAGCCGATGCCCATAGCAAAGCCAGAAGTCCCAATGAGTATCACCGTAACCGCGCCCTTGCTCACGAACAATCCCGCCATTGTAAATTTCGATGCCGTTGATGCTTTCCAATCCAACTATCTCATCTGGCCAAATGCCAGACCAAACAGGATGAGCCAAAAAGGACAGCCCGCCTGCCGCCCGAATCGCGGCTGCTGCGGCAGACACGCTCGAACCAGGCTCAACCGCTGGCATCGTTGTCACGCCAAGGCCCAAGAGGTGGATAGCGCCACCGATCCTCGACCTTCCCACTGTCAGTTCGACGCCGCTGAGAACGATCAACTGATCGTTCCCCGCAGGTTGGGACGTCACCACGTCGTGATCGGTGATGGCAAGGACATCGTACCCTGCTTCGACATGGTAACGCCGTAACATGGCTGGAGAGAGCCAGCCATCGGATTCGGTGGTATGTGCGTGGAGCTGGCAGCGAAGCCAAACTCCTGGAGCGCCGTCGAACGGGGCAATGGCGCCGTCCATCATTTCTCAATCCCTCCTGAAGCAGACGGCATGCCCAGCCAAATAGCAGGAATCATTCAAGTGGCTCGTAGCTCGCGCCCGCTCGTCGGCTTCCTTGCCTCATTACGCGCACCGAATTGCAATAGGCCAGACGCAATTGTCACCAAATTCAGAGTACCCGCCGTTGGTGCAACTGACGCGTGTCTCCCTACGGTGTCCTTGGATTGTGAGCTGGATAACGAGCGAACAGCTCTGCCTGTTCGTCTTCGATCTCTAATTTTGGCGCTATGCGTGACGTCAATTCGCTCGCTAACTCCAAAGCTTCGTCCAGACTGAGCTCGCTTCCCGATTTCGAGAACCCATCGTAATCGTTGCCAAGCGACTTGCGCAACTCGCGCTCTAAGTAATCGATCTCATCGTTGACCTCGGGGGTTAGCACGGCCCCCTGACGTTGAAAGATCGCCCGCACCGCCGCGAGTAACCACGCAGCCCTTTGCAAATTCTTCGTGTCGCTCTCTGGACTCTTGACGCACTTCTTCACAACGGCGCGGCAAATCCCGAGAATCGCCTTACCAGTGCCCATTTTTGAGCCGATCCGTTTGTTGACCTCTGCTGCTTTGAGAAACCGAACCGCAGCCTTGTCAAAAGCTTGTCCGCATAGGGCGACTTCCCCTAACCCGCTCCAACTCGGGCCAGTCCCGAAGTCTCCAAGCTTGTCCGATCTAATTCTGAGCACCTCCACATGGTTCCGTTCCGCGTCATCACAGCGGCCCATGCGGATTTGCAGTTCCGCGAGATTGTGCGTGGCAATGGTGCGGCCGAGATCATCGCGAGCCAAAGCGTGAAGTTGCTGGCTGCGGCAAAAACATGTTTCAGCATCATTCCAAGTTTGTTTACCTTCATTTCGGCAAAGCACTCCTATCCCATTCCAACATTCGGCCAATCCGGAGGCCACTTCCTCGACGAATTTCTGATCTCTCCCTTCGGTCCGGCGGCGAAGCTCATCGTAATATGATTCATATGATTCGCTCGGAATCTTCTTACCGGTCGGATCCAGTATGCTCACAAACTGTTTAATGCTCTGCTCGTAGTACGTCCTCGATTGTTTTTGCGCCTCCTGCCACTCCCGCCCCGGCGTTGCTTTTTCCGGCACCACGTAGCGAGAAAACAAGCCCAGCGCACACAGAACGCGTGCCTTATGGATCGCGTGTTCGGGCAAATTGGCACCAGTGATACCCAAAACTTCACGAAGTAAATTGAGAGCGATAGTATAGTAATTTCTATAGTACCAAAGTTTGCTCACGTAGTGAACCAACTCCATTGCTTCTTGAGCTTTTTTCTGTGTGATGAACCAATCTAATGAATATAGGAAGTTCGCATGATCAGCTTCCCATGCGTCAAGCTTATCAGGCATTGTTCCGCTCGCCGGATAATTCGGAATTTTCCGAGCCTTTTCAAGAAAGTAGTTTGCCGCCTTTTCCCTGAATTCAAGATCATCACCAAGTTCCGCTAGCTTTTTCACGCCAAATTCTCGGACAGTTTGCAGCATGGTGTAGCGTTCAGTGGTCCGGTCGCGGTCAATCAGATTTATATCTTGGAGCTTGTCCATCTGATACTGTTCAGCTCCTGTCACATTTTTTGCGTCTTCGAACGAAAAACCTCCGATAAAGACAGCAAGACGCCGGAACACCACCTGAAGATCGTCGTCAAGCAAGTTATAACTCCAGGCGATACAATTACTCATACTCTGATGCCGCTGAGGAACGTCTGCTGGCCCTTTACTTAGCAGCGCTAAGGGGCTCTTCTGCAGGCTTTCGAGCAACCCACCGAGGCTTTCGTACTTGGTGCGTCCGGCCGCGAGCCTAATCGCCAGAGGCAAACAATCAACGAGCTCGCAAATTTTGCAAATTGTCTTCAAATCCTGGTCTTGCGTGAATTTGTTGCTGTGACGCTCGGCTTCTTTCACAAATAATTTTATGGCTTCATTTTCCCGAAGACAGTCGGGCGAGGCCTCACATTCCCCTTCGGGCAACTTCATAGGCTCAACGCACACCGCTTGCTCGAAATTGAGATTAAGTGCTTCCCGACTCGTCGCCAACACTTTGAGGGGAGCATTTGTGCTGGGTGAAGCACCTGGGAAAAGGGCGGTCAAGACTTTTTGGGCATCGTTTAGGATGTGCTCAAGGTTATCCAGGACGAGGAGAAACTTTTTGCCCTGACATTTCTCCTTTATTTCCTCTGCCAAAACGTTGGCGGATTGATCGCTGTTTGGCGGCAGATTAAGCTTGCGTGCGATGGTCGCCAGAACCTCTTCACGTCTCTGAGCATCGGCAAGAGGCACAAATGCAGTCCCGCCCGGAAACCTGTCCTCAACCTGACTCTTCACCTCCAATGCGAGCCTCGTCTTGCCAACGCCGCCCGTGCCGGTAAGCGTGATGAGGGATTTTACGGGGTCCTGAAGCCACTTTAGTATTTCCTTGATTATTTCATCGCGCCCAATGAACTCGGTCCCGGGCACCTCCACATAGCCATGGGCTAACTCTAGATCGGGCTTCGCCGCTGAAGGGGGCGGCGTTGCCGGAGAGGGATTAAGGGGAGCCGGATCACCCTTACGAAATGCCCTCACGCGCTCAGTCGGTTTGTGTTGCATGACAACCAGCCTCCATCATCGACTAAGGCTGGCCCCAGATCCCTCGACCAGTCGATCGCGCTACACATTCGTAGTTAACTTTCTATGATAGCATAGTACGCCGCAACCAGAGAAGCAGCAAAAGAGAAGGGTGAAACGGCTGCCAGATGGCAATGCGGCCAAGCATATGTCGTGAGTATCGGTGTCCGCCTTGACAAGCGGCCAGTTCTCAGGTGCGGGGAGACTCGCAGTCCGTGGGTCCGTTGATTTATCCTAGCTTAGTTGCCATTGTGGGGCTCATCGCCCAGGCACCACCATCTGCAGCGGGCGCTTTAGCTCGCTGCCTCATGGATGCTGCTCACGGGGGCCGTCCTACCCGTGACTTCCCGGTCATTGCAGCCCTCAGCGATCTCTTCAGGGAGCAGAGTGGCTTGGCTCAGACGTTGACCTCGTTGCTTCTCGGCGCGCTGCTCGGCTACCTCGCCACGCGACGTCACCATTCGGAGTCCATCGCCAGCAAACGGTCGATTCTTCTTGAAGAGCTCCAGCGAGAGTTAAAAAATCTACAGCAAGACTACGATCCTCCACCTCCTGATCCCGGTC